>Ga0208811_1000646_pt1 | contig 8966 bp, 6 predicted proteins | sample Colrivmet1561A02_FD_187681 | JGI IMG/M metagenome (GOLD analysis project Ga0208811, IMG submission 187681) | Estuarine microbial communities from the Columbia River estuary - metaG 1561A-02 (SPAdes) (version 2) | ecosystem: Environmental > Aquatic > Marine > Intertidal zone > Estuary | place: USA... | reverse complement strand
CGTCGCCAATGAAGGCTGCGTGGTCACCGTCTCGCACGCTGGCTTCATTAAGCGCACGCCGGTCGCCCAGTATCGCCTCCAGAAGCGCGGCGGTAAGGGCACCAAGGGCGCCGAGCTCTCCAAGGCCGCCTCCGACGACGACAGCGACTTCATTGAACACCTCTTCACGGCCAACACCCACGACCATATCCTGTTCTTCATGAACAATGGCCGCGTGTACGTGGAGAAGGTTTACGAAATCGAAGAGGCCAACCGGGCTTCCCGCGGTAAGTCTATCGCCCGCTTGCTGGAATTGAAGGATGACGAGAAGTTGGCCGCGATGGTCTGCGTCTCTAACTTCGAGGAAGGTAAGTTCCTCATGATGTGCACGGCTAACGGCACCATCAAGAAGACCGAAATCTCCAAGTATGCCAACTACCGCAAGGGTGGTATCATTGGTATCAACATCGAGCACGGCGATCGCCTCATCTCCACCAAGCTGACCAACGGCGACAACGAGGTCGTGATGATTTCGCAGTCGGGTATGTCCATTCGCTTCCATGAGTCCGACGTTCGTTCGATGGGTCGCGACACCACCGGTGTTTCCGGGATGAAACTCGACAGCGGCGATCAGGTGAAGGCGATGGAAGTCGTCGATGCATCCTGCACGCTCCTCGTCGTTGGCATCGACGGTATCGGTAAGCGCACGCCCTTCGACGATCCTGAGACCAAGGAGCCCGTTTACCGCAAGCAGACCCGCGGCGGCAAGGGCGTCATCGCCATCTCCACCGAAGTCGGCGTCGCCGGAGCCCTCAGCGTCCAGGAAGCCGACGAAGTCATGCTCCTGACCAAGGGTGGCCAGTCGATCCGTACCAAGGTGTCCGACATCCGCTGCACGGCGGGTCGCAACACCAAGGGCGTCCGCGTCATGCGCCTCAAGGAAGGCGAGTCGCTGCTGGGCATCTCCAAGGTCGAGCGCTCGGACGAAGAGGAAGAGAACGCCGCCAAGCCGCAGGCCTAAGCGGCCAGCGCAGAAAGCAGAAGGGGCGCCTCACGGCGCCCCTTTTTTGTGCCTACTGACTGGCGGCCTTAGGCCTTTTCCAAGGCCGCGATGCACTCCACGTGACGCGTCTGGGGGAAGAGGTCGAAGGGCTTGGCCGAGATGACCTTCCAGCCGCGGCTGCAGAGGTACTTGAGGTCGCGGGCTTGGGTGTCTGGGGCGCAGCTGATGTAGACGATGCGGCGCGGGTTGAAGGCATGGAGCTGTTCGAGGAACGACTCATCGCAGCCACGGCGAGGCGGGTCGACGATGACGGCGGTCTCGGGTCCGCGGACGGGGACTTTAGCAAAGATTGATTCGGCGGAGCCTGCAATGAAGCGACAGTTAACGAAGCCATTGAGCGTTGCGTTTTCGGCGGCTTTACGGGCCGCCTCAGCGCTGACCTCGACGCCGTTAACGGATTCGAAGTCGCGGGCACCGGAGAGCGCAAAGAGCCCGGATCCACAATAGGTATCGACGAGGTGCTTGGCACCCGAGGCCTTGGCGAGCCCGATGGCGTGACCGACGAAGTCTTCGAGCACCGAGGGATTGTTCTGGAAGAATTCCCCGGCGAGGAACTTCATCTTTACGCGGCCAACCTGTTCCGTGACCGTTTCGCGTGGGTCCGTCACGACGCCTTCTTGGCAGTCGCGGAAGAGCAGGGTGGCCCCACGTTCGAAGCGGCCAGGGTTAGCGCGAATATCTTTACGCGAGCGGGCGTAGGCCGCGTTGATTGCATCTGTGGCGAGGGGGCACTTAGCCACATCGACGACGCGGCGGGACGTGCCGGCGGCGAGGAAGCCGATCGGGAAGTCGGCCCGGCGTGGAGTCATGAAGTGCGGGGTAATCTTCGAACGGTAGCCGTACTGCTTCGGCGAAGGGTGCGTCGGTTCGACTTCGACTGTCAGGCCGCCGAGGCGTTCGTAGACTTCGGCGACTTGCTTGCGCTTCCAGACGAGCTGTTCGGCGTAGGCCATGTTCTGGTACTGGCAACCACCGCATTCGCCGAAGAGTTCGCAACGGGGTTGGACGCGGGAGGCGGACGGGATAATCACGCGGACGAGGTCGCCGCGAGAGAAGTTAGCGGCGTTATGCCAGATGCGGGCGACGACCTTTTCGCCTGGCAGGGCCCCAGGGATGAAGACGACCCAACCGTCGATCCGGCCGAGGCCGTCGCCGAGATTGGTGATGGTCGCGATGTCGACTTCCACCTCTTGGTGGTAGGTGAACTTGCCCTCGCGGAACTTGGAGGAGTCGGGCTTACGGCCCTGCGGTGCATCGATGGCTTCTTCTTCGGACATGTGAGCAAACTCGGCTGCCCGCCCGGAAGGTCGAGCCTTATCCCTGCCCCGCTGGCCAGCTGACGGCTTTCCTTGCCCTTTGCTCGGGAATCCTGCTTCATCCCGCCCGTGTCCGACGAGGTCATCCAAAGCCGCCAAAATCCCCGCATTCAAGCGGTCGCCCGTCTGCGCGACCGCCCCGAGCGGGAAGCCCGTGGCCTCTTCATCGCCGAAGGCCTTCGTGAGCTGAGTCGGGCGCGGGAACGCCAAGTGGAGGTCTTGGAAGTCTATTTCTGCCCCGAGTTATTCCGTGGGGTCGAAGCCGCCGAGCTCGTATCGGGTTGCCGAGCCGCCGGGATTGACTGCTGCGAGGTCGGCCGCTCTGCCTTCGAGAAAATCAGCGGCCGCGAAGGCCCCGATGGTCTCCTCGGCATCGCTAAGACTTGGGATTGCTCGCTCGAGCGCCTGCAACTCTCCGCTAATCCTTTGCTGCTGGTTGCTGAATCGGTCGAAAAGCCCGGTAATCTCGGTGCTTTACTGCGCACGGCGGATTCCGCCGGTTGCGATGCCTTGATCGTCTGCGACCCCATTACGGACCTCTTTAACCCGAATGTGGTGCGTTCCTCGCAAGGGGCCCTCTTCTCCGTTCCCGTGGCCGTATGCACTTCGCAGCAGGCCGCCGCCTGGATGAAGGCCAAAGGGGTCCGTTCGCTCGCGACTTCGCCTGCGGCCACCAAGGCTTATTGGGACGTCGATTGCCGTGGTCCGGTGGCGTTGCTGCTCGGTTCGGAGAAGGACGGACTGACCGATTTCTGGCTCAAGGGCGCGGACGAGAAGATCTCGATTCCCCAGGCTGGGTTATCGGATTCGCTTAATGTTTCTAGTGCTGCGGCGATCTGCCTCTTCGAGGCCGTCCGCCAGCGCCGTAATCCGGCGCAGCGTCCCGCTGATCAAGGTCGGTCATGATAATTTCCAACAAAAAAAGATAGTGAAACCAACTGTAATCCTAACCGCAGCGCTGCTGTGTGTCCTCTCGCCGAGCGCCTTCGCCTTCGAGGCCGCATCGGTTGCCGGAGGCGAGAAGGCCGTCGCACCTGCCGCCACCGTGAAATCGCGAACATTCAATGTTCTGAACTACGGGGCTGTCGGCGACGACAAGACGGACAACACCGCGGCATTCTCGGCCTGCCTGAAGGCGGTGATCGCGGCCGGCGGCGGAAAGATGTTTATCCCCGACGGGATCTACCGCGGCAGAATTATCATTCCCGGAACCAAAGAGTGGATCACTGTGGAGATCGCGGGCGAGAGCGAACCGACCCCGGTCTTCGGGACGATCGGTACGTTTGTGTTCCCGAAGAATGGCACGATTATCAAATGCCTGTCGGAATCGGGGCCCGCGGTCATCTTTGCTGCCAACGCCCCCGACAAAATGTATCACACGTTTTCGGGGGTCAATGTGAGCCTGCGGAACCTGGACATCCGCACCTACGACAATCCCGGTATCGGCGGCATCGATCTGCTGAACGCGGTGCAATGCAAGATCGAGAACGTCTTTGTCAATACCGACATCTACAACGTGCAGGCCTCCAAGCCCACCCACGTTACGGCCGGCATCAGCACCCCGGCCTGCAACAACGGGGCTCTCACGATCCTGCGCAATGTAGTCGTGACCGGGTATCACACCGGCATCCTGGTCAACGAGCACACCGATGGCGACAACATCAATCTGGCCTCTAACATCAACGGACTGGAGTTCAACTTCGCCCATCACGCCTCCAGGTTCGGCCGGGTCGGCGCGCAACGATGCACCCGCAGCATCACGGTGACCGGCAAGCACGGTTTCTGCATTGATCAGCTAGATATGGAAATTGCCGGCCCAGGGCAGACCGATGAACACAACAAGTGGCAGGCAACGGACATCAATATTAACGACCCGAAGAATCTTGGCAGTGGCGATATCAACTACTGGGTCGTCGAGGGGGCTGTGGGTCCGGTGGAAAAGTTCATCAAGAATGGTGGTGCCTCGATCCGCGCCCGGCGTATCGGCTCGGCCCCCGTCGGAAACAAGTAACTGGGAGACATTATGAAACGTCCGCCAATATCCTCAGCCTCTCAGTCACCCTGGATCTCGTCCAGTCGTCAGAGCCTTGGGACATAAGAAGGCCGGGCTTGGGGCCCGGCCTTACTTGCAGATCCGTCGACTCGCTTAGCCGATGGCCTTGGCGACCAGGTCGTCGAGCTTCTTGCCGTCGACAGCGAAGGCCCGGATGCCTTCGGCCGTCTTTTCCGTGGCCATGGCGTCTTCGTTGTGGTGCCAGCGGAAATCCTTTTCGCCCCAGACCTTGGCGGCTTCGCCTTCGGCCTTGGCCGTGGCTTCGTCGAGTGCCTTGGGCACGTCGGCCGAGTCCTTCGAGAGCTCTTCGAGGAGGTTCGGGGCAATGGTCAGGAGGTCGCAACCGCAGAGGGCCTTGATCTGGCCGCAATTACGGAAAGATGCGCCCATGACCTCGGTCTTGATGCCGTTACGTTTGTAATAGGCGAAGATGCGGCGGACGGACTGCACGCCCGGGTCGTTGGCGCCTGAGGAGGCGACTTCGTTCCAGTTGGCGCCCTGGGCCTTCTTGTGCCAGTCGTAGATACGTCCGACGAAGGGCGAGATGAGCTGGACCTTGGCGTCAGCGCAGGCCACAGCCTGAGCGAACGAGAAGAGGAGGGTGAGGTTGCAGCGGATGCCTTCCTTTTCGAGCTCAGCAGCGGCCTGGATGCCTTCCCAAGTGGAAGCCATCTTCACGAGAATGCGTTCCTTGGGGATGCCAGCGGCCTTATAGAGAGCAATGAGCTCGCGGGCCTTGGCGACGGTGGCGGCCTTGTCAAAGGACAGACGGGCGTCGACTTCGGTGGAGACGCGACCCGGGACGATCTTGAGGATCTCGGTGCCGAAGGAGATGAGGAGCGCGTCAACGGCAGCCTGCACGCCCTTGCTCTTATTATCCTGGGCCGCTTTTTGCAGGAGCGCCTGGTATTCAGGCATCTGTACGGCCTTAAGAATGAGGCTGGGGTTGGTCGTGGCATCCAAAGGCTTGAAAGCCTTCATGGCGGCGAAGTCACCGGTATCGGCGACGACCTTCGTGTGTTGGCGGAGTTGCTCGAGTGCGTTCATAAATAAGAGGTCTTCAGCGTGGTTGATGCCCGCGGGGTTGTCCAGCCAGAGAAGCGCCGCTACCGCGGGCGGTGGCCCATCTCTCGCTTGTTTCCGACGCCAGACTCCTCCACAGTGCCGTTATGCGCATCAAGGTCAGGCAGGCATTGTCGGCGGAGCAGCCCCTCGTGGGCGTGACGGTTTCCGGTTGGGTCCGGACGCGCCGTGATTCCAAAGGCTTTTCCTTCGTCGAAGTAAACGACGGCTCCTGCTTCAAGAACCTCCAAGCGGTGGTGGATCACGCGTTACCTGGTGCTGACGACCTCAAGGACGCCCTGACTGGCTCGTCCGTGTCAATTGAGGGCGAGCTCGTGCCGTCGCCGGCTAAGGGGCAGAAGTGGGAACTCAAAGCCACGGCTTTCCACTTGGTCGGCCGGGCCGATGAATCTTTCCCGCTGCAGAAAAAGGGGCACACCGTGGAGTTCCTTCGGACTATCCCGCACCTCCGGGCGCGGACGAACCGACTCGGCTCGCTCATGCGCGTGCGGAGCCGGATGGCCATGGCCGTCCACGGCTTCTTCCAGCAGCGCGGTTTTGCCTACGTTCACACCCCCATCATCACCGCGAGCGATTGCGAAGGTGCCGGCGAACTTTTCCGCGTCACGACGCTCGATCCGGCGTCTCCGCCGAAGGGTCCAGACGGAGCCGTCGATTGGTCGGCAGATTTCTTTGCCCGCCAGTCTTACCTCACCGTTTCCGGTCAGCTCGAGGGTGAGACCTTGGCTTGTGCGTTGGGTGATATTTATACGTTTGGCCCGACCTTTCGGGCGGAGAATTCTAACACCAGCCGCCACGCTAGCGAATTCTGGATGATCGAGCCAGAAATGACTTTCTGTGACCTCGAAGGGGACATGCGTTGTGCGGAGGAACTCGTTAAACACCTAGTAAAGACGGCCTTGGAAGAGTGTTCCGATGAACTCGAATTCTTCAATGCGTACGTCGACAAGGGCCTCCTGGAGCGGCTACGTTTCGTCGCGGAACGGCCCTTCGCTCGGGTCTCTTACACCGAGGCCGTGGACATCCTCTTGCAGTGCGGCCGCGTGTTTGAATTCCCCGTTGTCTGGGGCGAAAACTTGCAGTCGGAGCACGAACGCTACCTCACCGAGGTGCACTTCATGAGCCCGTTGACCGTCTATAATTACCCGAAGGCCGCGAAGCCTTTTTACATGCGGCAGAATGACGACGGCCGGACCGTCGCCGCCATGGATTTACTGGTCCCTGGTGTCGGGGAAATCGTCGGCGGTAGCCAACGGGAAGAGCGTCTTGATCGCCTCGTCGCGGCCATGCAGGCCCACGGGCTAGACCTCGAGTCCTATGGTTGGTATATCGATACCCGTCGCTTCGGATCAGTCCCCCATGCCGGCTTCGGGTTAGGGTTTGAGCGTTTGCTCATGTTCGTCACCGGCGAAGGTAATATTCGCGACGTCATTGCCTACCCCCGTACCCCGGGCCACGCCTAAACCTTTTATTTAGCGCCAGCTGGCTTGGCGGGCGGGCGGGTGAGGTCCAGGATGGCCCGACCTGTCACGCAGTTGTGACGTACCATCTGTAAGTTGCCTTGGCCGGTCGTCGTACCTTTGGCGGCCGCGGTATCGGTATAGAGAACGGGCGCCGTTGAGGAAACGAGGCCGACCAGATTGCCGGCTTGATCGATGATCGGGCCGCCACTGGAGCCGCGGGCGTAGTCCGCCGTGATCTGCATGAAGATCGCGCCGTTACGGTCCGCTCCGCCGAGGCGACAGTAGCGCGTCACGATACCATCGGTGAAGCAGCCGAAGGAGTTGGCCGGATGGCTATAACAATAGATGGCCGCGCCCGCACCGAGGTCATCGCGGACGGGCAGGGCGGTGAGTCCTTTGGCGTCGACCCGCAGTAGGGCGACATCGGTGCTTTTGTTCGCGGCGAGAATTTCGATGACCGGGAAGAAACGTCCGTCGGCGGTCATCACGCCCATCGCGTCGGCTGTTTCGCCCGCGACCACGTGGTGATTGGTGGCGATGACCCCATCGGAATCAACGACCACACCACTCGCGAGGGTGCAATGCCAACGCGGGCACTTATCGCATTTGTAGGCGCCGGTAATCAGCACGGCCGCGGACGCGGCCACGCGGTAGGCCTCTTCGCCGTCAAGCTGCTTGCTGCGAATCGGGGCTTGCAGGCGAACACTCGTGGTCGTGGCGCGTTTGACTTGAGCCAAGCGGGTTTCCTTGGTGAGCGGCGATTTTTTGCCCTCCGCTAGATTAGTTGTAGCCGTCTCCGCTTGCGTGAAGAGTGCGCGATCATCGGCAGCGGTATCAACGGATTGCCCAGGCGGAGCCAAGGCGGCGCCAAGGAAGCAAAGCAGTGGAGCGAGGAGCATTCACCGAGTAAGGCCAAGAATTCTGCCCTGACGAGCAAATCGCTACTAGGTTCGTAGCGTATCCGTCACATGCTTACAGGCAGAGGGGAGGCCGGGATAGCGATCGGCTGCGGGGTAGAGGTGCCCCCAACGATTCAACCTAAACGGCCGGCGGGGCCATTTCTGGGCGTGCGCGTGGGGACGGAGCCGAGAAAACGGTGGGGGAAAGCTGGGTAGGCAACGAATGGGAGCGTTTCTGAGGCCTGTCCCAGGAGGGGGTGATGGTTAAAAAAACGTAAAAAACAAAGATACGCACTGCAACTCGTTGATATATAGGTTCTTAACGTGTGGTATGATTGTGTGAAAAAAGACAAAAATCCGCTTGAATTCAGGCCCTAAAGTCTTCACTCTCAGAACTCTTCTCCCCCTTGTGGGAGTCTGTTCCTTGGATCGACCGGTGTTTTAGAAAAGCCGCTTCAAAAAGTGAGCTAGACCTAAAAAAAGACGTTGACGAAACATTCAGCGCCCGCACCGTCCGCCCTCCCACCTCCTCGCGAGGTGATCCCTTTCGGTTCTTTGAGAGTTCATTTTGTGCGACAATACGGCCTATCGTATTAGTCAAACCTTACACCTGGTGAACCCGGCGATATTATGTCGCGGGTTCTACCAAAATTAGAAAACGCGATTTTCAATATCTCCGGTGTTCACTAAGGAACTTGAGAAAATATAAATAGTTCGGATCCCAGGATCCGAACCTTCAGATGCCACCTTCGGGTGGATTTTTGGAGAGTTTGATCCTGGCTCAGAGTGAACGCTGGCGGCGTGGTTAAGACATGCAAGTCGAGCGATAGTAGCAATACTAGAGCGGCAAACGGGTGCGTAACACGTGAGCAATCTGCCCTGAAGTCTGGAATAGCCCTGGGAAACTAGGATTAATACCGGATGGTGAAGAGTCAGGCATCTGACTCTTTCCAAAGCTTGTAACGGCGCTTCAGGAGGAGCTTGCGGCCTATCAGCTAGTTGGCGAGGTAACGGCTCACCAAGGCTAAGACGGGTAACTGGTCTGAGAGGATGATCAGTCACACTGGAACTGAGACACGGTCCAGACACCTACGGGTGGCAGCAGTTTCG
>Ga0208811_1000622_pt1 | contig 9191 bp, 4 predicted proteins | sample Colrivmet1561A02_FD_187681 | JGI IMG/M metagenome (GOLD analysis project Ga0208811, IMG submission 187681) | Estuarine microbial communities from the Columbia River estuary - metaG 1561A-02 (SPAdes) (version 2) | ecosystem: Environmental > Aquatic > Marine > Intertidal zone > Estuary | place: USA... | reverse complement strand
TAAGCGCATCTGGAAATCCGAGGTCATCCGCACCGCCGACGCCTCGGCGGTCCGCCTGACCTACGTCAGCCCAGATGGCGAAGAGGGCTACCCGGGCACGCTCAGCGTAACCGTCACCTACACCCTGCCCGACGACACCAACGAACTGACGATCGACTTCGCCGCGACGACTGACGCCCCGACGGCCTGCAATCTCACCAACCACGTCTTCTTCAATCTCGCCGGCCAAGGCAGCATCCTCGATCACCGCGTGACGCTCCAATCCGACCGACTCGTACCCGTCACGGCCGCGCTCATCCCGACCGGCGAGTTCATGGACGTCACGAACACCCCTTTTGATTTCCGTCGCCCGCATGCAATCGGCGAACGCATCGGCGCACCGCACGACCAGCTCCGTCGCGGCCGTGGCTACGACCACTGCTACGACCTCGGCACCGACCAGTCCCTGAAGCCCGCCGCCTTCGTCACCGAAGAATCTTCAGGCCGCACGCTCGAAGTCCTGACCGACGCCCCGGGCCTACAGTTCTACACCGGTAACTTCCTCACCGGCACCGTGCAAGGCCGCTGGGCTAAGCCCTTCGCCTTCCGCCAAGGCTTCTGCTTGGAGCCCGGTCTTTTCCCGGACTCACCGAACCAGCCTGCGTTCCATCGCCTCGGCTACCCCAGCGGCATCCTGCGCCCCGGCGAACAGTACGCGCAGAAGCTCGTCTTCCGTTTCGGCGTAATGAGGTAGGGACAGCACCACGCGCTGTCCTAGTTCCCCTAGGTAGGGTCGGGACCGCGTCACGACATAGCTGCATCCCGTTCGCCGCAGGGCGAACTCAGGTAGGGGCACGATTTATCGTGCACTCCGCAGCAGAGGGGCGCGGCGAAGCCACGCCCCTACCCTCGGCCGCCCTGCGGCGGCCTGCTTCGCAGCCGTTCACCATGCCAGCAGACCCCCACGCGCCGGCGTCGCGCCGACGCGTCACACCCTCTTCGCGTCTTCCCTCTCCTGCGAAGCCGTACTGTCCGCCCAGAGCTGCTGCGTGACCTTGAGGAGCACGTACCCGCTGACAGCCGTGACGGCGGTGAGCACCCAGGCCATGGTGAGGCGCTGAGGGTCGCCCGACGAGTAGAGGAAATTGCCAATAGCGAAGAGCGAAGTCCAAATGAGTACGCACCCGGCGATCCAGCCGACGAAGGCGGACCCGATGCGGTTCTCCTGAGCAATCTCCGTATCACTGATGCCGGCCGCAGCGCGAATATCCGTCCAGCCTGGGCCAGCGGGCTTCACCTTCTGACAAAAACTGATGAGCGTTGCGCGGTCCGTCTGCGGACCGACATAGGCGGTGATGAGCCACGAGAGCGTGGTCAAGCCGACCTGGATGATGGTCGTGGTCGCGAAATCAGCGTGCGGCATGAAGAACGGCACGGCCACCGAGGTGATGAGCGACATCACCATGGCGACGACTTCGCACCAAGCGGAGACGCGCCACCAGAACCAGCGGGCGACATAGAGCAGGCCAGTGCCGGCGCCGATGGAGAGCAGCACCTGGAAGGCCTGCTGAGCGGAGGACATGGTCAGGCTGAGCAGCGCGGCCACGATATAGAGGAGCACGGTCGAGAGACGACCGACGTTCACGTAGTGGGCCTCGCTGGCGTCCTTCTTCATGAAGCGGCGATAGAAGTCATGGACGAGATACGACGACCCCCAGTTGAGGTGCGTCAGGATCGTCGAGGAATTGGCGGCGATGAGGCCACCAATCATCAGGCCGACGAAACCGACCGGCAGGAACATCAGCATCGCCGGGAAAGCGGAGTCATGACCGATGAGCGCGGGATCCGCGTTCGGGAAGGCCGACTTGATCGCCGCGAGGTCAGGGTAGACGATGATGGAGCACAGCGCGGTGATGATCCACGGCCAGGGACGTAGCACGTAGTGGGCGATGTTGAAGAAGAGCGTGCCGCCGAGGGAATCCTTCTCGGACTTCGAGGCCAGCATGCGCTGCGCGATATAGGAACCGCCACCGGGCTCGGCTCCAGGATACCAGTTAGCCCACCAGCTGATGGCGATCGGCAGGATGAAAATCATCAGCGCCAACTCCGACATCGTGAAGTTCGGCAGCATGTCCAGGATGGGCTGGCCCTTGCCATCCGAGAACGACATCACGGGCACGCCTTGAGTCGTCACGACCTGCTGGGTGGAAAGTTTTTCCACGAGCAACTTCAGGCCGGTCCAGCCACTGGCATCGCCGGCCAGACGGCGGCCGACCTCGACGAGCGAGAACCAGGCCGCGGCGAAGACGGCGGTCATCTTGATGAAGAACTGGATCATATCGATGACCAGCACGCCCCAGAGCCCGGAGTGCGCGGCAAAGACGACGTTCAGGATACCGCAGACAACGATGGTCTGCCAGGCGGGCATACCGAAGAGGATGTTAGCGATCTTACACGCGGCCAACGTCACCATGCCCATGATGAAACAGTTGAAGAATAGCCCGAGGTAGATGGCGCGGAATCCGCGGACAACGGAGGCGGCGGTGCCGGAATAACGGTGTTCGTAGAATTCGAGGTCGGTCATGACACCCGAGCGGCGCCACAGGCGAGCGAAGAAGAAGACGGTGGCCACGCCGGTGAGCACGAAAGCCCACCATTGCCAGTTGCCGGCGACGCCGTATTTACGGACCTGCTCGGTCACCCAGTTCGGGGTGTCGGACGAGAAGGTGGTCGCGACCATCGAGAGGCCGGCGAGCCACCACGGCACCGAGCGGCCGGAGGCGAAGAACTCGGTGGTGCTACCGCTCGAGCGCTTGGCGAGGAAGAGCGCCGGGACGAAGCAGATCAGGATCGAAGCTACGACGATGACCCAATCAATCCAGGTAATATGCATGGCGGGGTAAGGGGTTACCTATTTCTCCTTCACCCTACCCTGCGTGGCAACCGCGTTCCCTTTAGTGATATGACCACTTCGGAGCATTAGTTCACGAGGTGGGGGCTCCCAGCTAATCATCCGGTCTCCGGTTTCCCTTTAGCTTATCAGTCCCGCCACCCGCCACCCGGGGCTGCCACCCACCACCTGAAACGAATATCTCTTCCAACGCTGTCCTCGATTCAGTCCTCTATTACTTCTTCAGCAACTCCGGCTCCGTCCAAGCATCGGTCCGGCCCTTGGTGTCGGCGCGGACCTTCTGCACGAGATCAACCAGTACGGGCGAGGCCTCGTGGTCCCACTCGCGGCGGATGTAGGTCAGCACGCCGGCAATCTGCTCGTCGGTGAGGAACCCGGCGGCCGGCATGTCGTAGTTATAAGCCACGCCCTTCACCTTGATTGGGCCACGCAGGCCGTGCATGATGACCTTCACGATACGCTCAGGGTCACCCAGCACCCACTCGGAATCAGCGAGGGGCGGTGCGAGGCCTTCCAGTCCTTTCCCAGTTGGCTGGTGGCACGCAGCACAGAGGCCGGCGAAGGTCTGCTTGCCGGAATCAAAGAGGAGCTGCTGCTCGTTGGTGAGCGCCTTCACGACGGGCACGACAACGCCTGGCTTGCCCGGCCAGACGACGGTGCTCTTGAACCAGGCGAGGGCCTTCACCATCGCGGCGTCCTTGCTCTTGGAAAGTTTGGCCAGCGAAGCCGGCTCGGCGGTGAGTTTCACCGGGCGCTTAGCGGTGACGGTCGGGTGTGCGGTCAGCGATCCGAGTAAAGTCACCTGCTGCGAACGCAGCGGCAACGCGGCGATGATGGCGAGGGCCCTCTCGATGCGCTCCGGCTTACGCTCGGAGAAGACGCAGCGCAGCAACGCCGCGGGCAAGGTCTTCGAATAAGCGGCGGGCTGCTTGAGCACCGCGTCAAAGTTCTCGAGCTCACGACCAGCGAGGCCACTGATCAAACCATCCTGGATGGCGATATGCTCCGCGGCGCGGTTCGCCAGCGCGGCGGCGACCAGGTCGACGGCGAGGTCTTTGGCTTCACCCATGGTCAGGACGAGCTGCAGCTGCACTTCGGGGACGGCTTCGGTCGCGGCGAGTTCGGTCCAGCGGGCGATAACTTCGGCGCGATGCGGACCAGCGATGAGAACCTCCGAGACACGGAGCGCGGCGGCACGAACGCGCGGATCAGCATCAGCCAGGCCAGCCGAGACGAGCGCCCAGTCGGTGACCTTAAGTCCATGCTGAGTCCAAAGCGCATGGACGCGTCCCATGGCCGAAGTGGCCTTGAGTCCGAAGGCGGTCAGCGCGGCAGCGAGGGTTTTGTCCCCGCTCTCGACGAGCAGACGCTGCGCGGTCTCGCGACGCCATTCGTTGCCGCTGCCGAGTTCGGCGATAAGGTTGGCGCGGATTCCTCCGTTGGGGCCGCCCTCATTCAGCGCCGTGGTCTTATAGCCCTCAGGGACGACGCGCCAGATGCGCCCGAGGTGGAGGGGCGCAATGAGGCCGCGGTCTTCACCCTGCTTGCGCAGGTAGGTGGTGAGCGAGATGCGGTGCTGGATCACGCCGTGATGCATGTCCACGAGGTAAAGGGCGCCTTCGGGGCCGGTGAGTGCGCTGACGGGGCGGAAGCGTTCGTCAGTCGAAGCGACGAACTCTTGCTGGTCGTAGAACGGCGTGCCCTTGACCAAGCCCTTGTCGGGATTGAGCACCAGTCGCTTCACGAGATTACCTGAAGGCTCGCAGATGAACGCATTACCATAGGCGTCGGCCGGGAAAAGGTCCGAGCGGTAGATCCACGGGCCACAGGCCGCGGTGCACTCCTTGAGTTTGAAGTCGCGGAGCATCTCCGTCCGGTAACCGCGATTGATGCCCGGGTTGACGCGGATCGGCCACACGAACTGCTCGGCGGCGGCCTTGGTGTTGAGGCCGGTGGTGCGGCCGAGGGCGGGGTTGCGGAGCAGGTAGCCCGAATTGACGACGTCGACGCGCAGGAGATCGCTGTTGTTATTGGAATACAGGCGGCCGTAGTCGTCCTGCGCCAAGCCCCACTGCCCACGGAAGTTGCTGGTCGCGCGGACCCACTTGCCGTCGTCGAACTTGAAGCGCGCCGTGTAGGCGCCGACGTAGAGCCAGCCGTCGTGACCCCAGAGCAGCGCGTTCGGAGCGCGTTCGGGATTGGCGAGCTGCGGGCGGGCTGGGTCGACGCGTACGCCGAAGTCCGTCGCGACCTCGATTTTTTCGTCGGCCTTACCGTCGCCGTTCGTATCGCGACAGAACCAGAGATGCGGCGGGGCGCCGACCAGCGCGCCGTCGCGGTGAAGGATGAGCGCACGGGGCAGAATGATATTGTCGAGGAAGACCGTGCGCTGATCCATGCGGCCATCGCCGTCGGTATCGGTGAGCACGACGACGGAACCCTTCGGCTGGTCTTCCGTCGTCCCGTCAAAGTTTTCCATGTAGCCCGTCATCTCGACGACCCAGAGGCGGCCATCGGGTGCGAACTGCAGTACCGTCGGGTGGCGGACCAACGGGGCTTCGGCGACGAGCTCGATGCGGTAGCCCGGGGCGACCTTGAAACTGCGGAGCGCTTCTTCGGCCGTGAGCGGGGGCGAAGGCGGGATCAGGTTCGCCGGCACGATCGGCACCTGGGCTTCGCCGGCCTTGTCGCCCACCTGCGCGCAAGCGGCGGCCGCCAGGCAGAGGGCGGATAGGATTAGGGTGCGGCGGGGCATGCGCATAAGACACTAGATAACCCGCTAGGTTACCGGGTCAACCGACCCTATCGCTTTCCCCGGACTTTAAACGACAGGTCGCGGACATATAGCCAGAGCACGCTCGCCCTTCTTCAAATTCACGCCCCAATTCATCTGAAACACGAATAGCAGAAAACACGCGCCCTCCCTTAACTAAGTAAGGCAAGTTCGCACAAGACACTACGGCAGTTGAGCCCGTCATTAAACAAACAAGATACCATGCCGGAAAATCCCCTGATGATGTACGTGACATGATTAAATAATCCGCACGCCTCATCCTGCAGCAAGAACCGGGGATTAGTAATCTACACCTAGTGATTGTCCTTCATTTCAAACTGTTAAGCCGAAGTAACATCCCTGTCTTCAGACTGACGGAGGGGCGGGCGGCGAGGTTCATAAAGTTCTAATAAAAATATCTGCCGCTGCGGTCAATAGGTCAGGAGAGGATTAGACCGGCCGAATCTATAGGTGGGTGTCTTTCCGCTATTATTACAATCCGGTGGCGGATGACCGACGGCTGGTCATGGACCGAAAGAGTAACCTGCTCCAGCCGCCCCCGGGCACGGAGGGAGTGGAACTGACCCGCTACGACCCTTATGAGCGCTGACGAGGGGGCTTCCGGCTTGCCCGTCTCCTGGAACAGCAAAGAATGTCACTAGTCCCACACCTCCCCTGTCTTTCCCAACCACCAACCGCTAACCGCTTCCACCTTTTATATGCGTACCTTCTCCAAGCTCACCCTCCTCGCCGCCGTCACCTTAGTGTCTGCCGCCGCCATCGCCGCGCCGACCGATATCCATCCGGCGGCCAACCCGAGCAATAGCACTTGGACCAACGGCGTTTCCAGCGATGGCCTGACCTCGGTCGGCTACTCGGACATCGGCGGCGGCGCCAAGGCCTTCAAGATCGTCGGCTCCTCGCTAACCACGCTTTCCCCGCTGAGCGGCCACTCCAACGCCGTCGCCCTCGCAGCCTCGGCCAACGGCTCCCTGGTCGTCGGCTTCTCGATCGACGGCTCTTCCTACAATCAGGCCGTATCTTGGAACGGCACAACCGCCACTGCCCTCGACAGCACCGCCTCTTTCCTGTTCTCCGAAGCGACCAGCATCTCTTCGACCGGCGCCACGATCGTGGGCTGGGGCTTCAGCGGAACGACCTTCAGGGAAGAAGCCTTCTACCATCGGGCCGGATCGATCAATAACTTTAGCATTCAGTTCTCCACCTACGCCAGCAAGGCCCTCGGCGTTTCGGCGGACGGCAATACCATCGTCGGCTCGGTAGCGGACAACTACTCCACCCCGTCAACTGCCAGCGGCTTCGTCTACGTGGTCGGCGGCACCAGCACGATTGTGGACGCTGGTCTCGCGATTCCGGCCTTCAACACCGCTGGCCTGATCTTCACCCAGCTGACCGCGATCTCTGGCAACGGCGCAATCGCCATCGGCTACGCCTCGAGCAGCCTGAACCCCGGCGATGAGCAGGCCTTCAAGTATAACGTCTCTGGCGCCACCTATACCGCGCTGGGATCGCTGAGCGGCGGCGGCTGGTCAATCGCGCGCGCGATCAATAGCGACGGCTCGGTGATCGTCGGTCAGTCTGATAACCAAGCCTTCAAATATCAGGATGGCACGCTGACCGGCCTCGGCTTCCTCACCGGCGGGACCGTCTCCAATGCTACGGGAGTTTCCGCCGATGGTTCGATCATCGTCGGACATAGCAACCTGACCGGCGGCGCAACCCACGCCTTCGTCTACACTAACGTCATGCTCGACGCCGACGAATGGCTCCTCTCCCTCAACGGCCCGGGGAGCATCCTCGCGATGACGACGAACCTGAATTCGCAGCCTCTCGAAGGCGCGCACCACCGCCCGCTGATGTCCTACGACAATATGGGCAAGCAGAGCCAGGCTTGGGCGACCGGCGACTTCGGCTCCTCTTCCCGTCAGTCCGATCGCCACATGACCTCGGGTGAGATCGGCGTGAGCCAGACCTATGGCGACTTCGTCCTCGGCGTCGCCGCCGGCCATGCCTCGCTCAACCAAGACCTACTCTTCGGCGGCAGCGCCCATATTTCCGGCAACTATCTCCTCGCCGAAGCCGACTACCGTCTGGCCGACAAGGAAAGCATCGTGTCGCTCGTGCTCGTTCACGGCAACTACGACGCCGACACCTCCCGCGGCTATGTGACTGGCAGCGGCAATGACACTTCCAGCGGCAGCACGAGCCTGAAGACCTCCAGCGCCCGCCTCCGCCTCGACGGACCGGCCCAGAAATTCATCAGCGCCGTCTCCGCGACGCCCTTCATCTCATACACCGCCACCCGCACGACCGCCGATGCCTACGCGGAAGCCGGCGGCTCGTTCCCGGCCAGCTTCGGCGCCCAGGCACACACCGCGCAGGAAGGCCGCCTCGGCGTCACCGCGAAATACGTCGCCTCGCCCAGCACCACGCTGCTCTTCACCGCGGAGTGGATCCACCGCTTCGACGACGCGGGCTCCGGCCTCACCGCCACCAGCTCCACGATGGGCACGCTGACCGCCGCCGGCATCGCGCCCACCGCCGACCAGGCCCGCTTCGGCTTCGACATCGATCACAAGCTCTCCGCCGACACGCTCCTGAACTTCTCCGTCCATGCCACCGGCACCGGCCCGTCCTCTGACGTCTCCGCCGCCCTCAGCATCCGCCGGGCGTTCTGAGCGCGAAGCTTCGCTTCGCGAGGGGACACGTGGGCAAGTTGACACGTTGACAAGGATCAGGACAGGCCGCCCACCGGGCGGCTTTTTTATGGGTAGGGGCGCGACTGCGTCGCGTCCGTTCGCCGAGATAGAATCGGTGAGCAGGGCAAGCAATCGGACCAGTTAACGTCTGTCCGTCCACGGACGCCACGCAGTGGCGCCCCTACCCAAGGATCCACAGCTAATCTTCCGTCGGGCGTTCTGAGTATAGCAATCTACGTTGCGCGTGCGCCGAGCCGTTCCATCATCCAGAACATGACTAACGCCCGCTGGCTTATTTCTTTTGGAGTTTTCCTCTTTCTCTGCGGCCTCGCAGGGTATCTCTCCAATCCCGCCGCCGCCAAAACTGCCCTCATTTCCGGCTCCCTCTTTGGTGGCCTCTCGGTGGTCTGGGGAATTCTCCTAGCCAAGGGACATGATTTTGCCAAAAGGATCGCGCTGGCGATGACCCTGATGCTTTGCGGCGTCTTCGGTTGGCGTTCCTTCGTCAGCTGGCAAGCCGTGGCTGATGGCGCCCCCAAGGCCTTTGCCGCCAGCCTTATCAGTCTGATGCTCCTGGGTTCCCTCGCCACCGTGGTCAAACTCCTGCGGCGCTAAGCGCCTGCAAGCGGATGCGATGTCATCGCATCCCTACCCCCGCGCCGTCGCGTCGACCAACAGCCACGACCAGGTGGCGACGACGCCATCGGGTCGCGCATTAAGCCGGTCGTAATCGCGGAGGAGCGACTTGAGCTCGCTCGGCGAGAGCCGCGGCTCGCCGGTCACGCCGCTGCGATGGAGATGACGGAAG
>Ga0208811_1000619_pt1 | contig 9209 bp, 7 predicted proteins | sample Colrivmet1561A02_FD_187681 | JGI IMG/M metagenome (GOLD analysis project Ga0208811, IMG submission 187681) | Estuarine microbial communities from the Columbia River estuary - metaG 1561A-02 (SPAdes) (version 2) | ecosystem: Environmental > Aquatic > Marine > Intertidal zone > Estuary | place: USA... | reverse complement strand
TTCTTGATGCAGCATTTAATATTGCTGATGTCTTCGTTGAAAGTGGTGAGATCGGAGGCATCGGTGGCAGTGGCATCATTGGTAATATAACTTCAATTGTGGGTTTATGAAATGACAAATATTAATGTAACCGGGCAACAAGCATATTTTAATGAAGATGCTAAGTTCTTTAAGGACGTTTACATTTATGGAACACTCTATTATGAGTTTGAAACCAAAAATGTCACCGAAGTATTTCAAGATATTCAAGTTAAAGGAAATGCAGAATTTTTATCTGATATTTATATTAATGGAAATTTAAATGTAGGAATTTTAACAGTTAGGAAAAGATTAGATGTTGGGATTGGGGGAACAGTATTAAGAGCAATTGCAGATCTTGAGGGACTTCCTTTTTTAACTGGTAAAGTAGGAATAGGAAGCACTTCACCTAAACAATCACTTGATGTAATTGGAAGTGCGGTAATTAGTGAAAAAGTTGGAGTTGGAAGTGCAGAACCTGAACAAAAGTTAGATGTTGCTGGAAGTATAAAAATAGATGAGAATATTTATGACTCTGTAAATGACTAAAAGATAATATTACTCCAATTCCTAATGCTCTTGATAAGGTACTTTCAATTAGTGGTAATACATTTGATTGGAATGAAAAATCAGAAAAAGAAGGAAATGATGTCGGTGTAATTGCACAAGAAATTCTAGAGGTTCTTCCAGAAGCAGTAACCACTAGAGATACTGGATATCTTGCGGTTCGTTATGAAAAACTTGTTCCACTATTAATTGAAGCAATTAAAGAACAGCAAGAGACAATAACAAATTTACAAAATAGAATAGAAATCTTAGAAGGTAAGTAAAATGACATTACCAGCAGCATATGCTCCAATCAGTCTGGGTCAAATACAAGGTGAGTTTGGTGGCGATGCTCCTATTTATTTAAGTGAATATTATCGTGGTGGAGCATACACTACTAATAATAATACAAATGTTCCTACAAGCGGAACAATAGCACTGTCAAATTTTTATTCAGCATGGCGTGGCATACTGGTGTCAATGGGATACTCTAGAGACGCAGGTCTTACAAATTACTTTGACTTATCTGCTGTTGGGTTTCCAACTGTTACCCTCACTGCTCCATCTAATGGAACTTTTAATATTTCCTCTTATATTGCACCAAACGTAACCTATACAATTACGGGCAGGTCGGATGGTGGAACGGCAAGTATTATACAAGGGTATGATTTTATAACTGACCTCAATCAAATGTGGTTGGAAGATGGTGTTGATGGCGACTACAATGACCTTCGATGGATTCCAAGTCAGGGTGAAATATTTGATAATGGTGGTGGTAATTTTACTTATATATTATACTATTGACAACCCCTTGACAACCCGCCCCAGATGCCCTATAATACATAGGTAATCAAACGAAACGCCTGATGCCTGTCGAAGAGACCCTGACCCGCTGTGTTGTCGATACTCTTGCTCGTAAGTTCTATCTGTATTCAAGCGAAGGTGGTGAAAAAGTTGTGAATTGTGAGACCGTAGACCAGTTTATGAATGTTCTTGAAGTGGTTCGTGCTCAGGTAAGTGATGATTGTCTTGCATACTCAAATCCTCTTTGATAAATGGAAAAGTTTACGGTAGAAGAATTTCAATCAGACTTTGATAATCTACTAGAAAGAGTGGAAAATGGAGAGTCTTTTATTGTTACTAGCGAACACGGAGATGCTATGATGATTCCTTATAGTCAATACAAAGAAGCAGACGACCTCATACGAATACACACCGACCACGAAGAAGGTTGTTGAGTCAAGGCAACTTATAGGTCTTATATGTTGCTTCAAGGCAACTTTTATGGGCGGATAATTTAATTGGTCAAAATGCTCTGCTTATAACGGAGTTATGAGGGATCATGGCCCTCTCTGCCTATTGACCATAATGACTCTTTGAGTTATAATGGTCTCATACACAAGCCCCCTTGGCGTAATTGGTAGCCGCTACGGATTTAAAATCCGTTGACTTTAGTCGTGCCGGATCGTACCCGGCAGGGGGTATTGAAATAAATATAAGATATTGAGATACTCAAATGTCTTTCAAGTATAAAATAAGTCAGTCATACTGTTGGTATAATAACGGAAGTATGATTGTGAAAATGTACTTCATCAACGAGATTCCATTTACCTTCGATGAATTACCTGACGGGCACTTATACGACCAAGACCTCTGTAGAACGGCAGATAAGTATCGTGCATATGAACCAGATGATTTATTTAAGAACTCATTCTATCTTATAGACGAGGAAGCACACCCATTACTTTTTGATATGGACCTAGAAAACCCCCAAGACCTTCCAGATGAAGGTTATGAGTTTTTGCGGCAGGACTTATCTTCATAAATAATGGTGCTTATTCGTGGTTGTTTAGGCAAAGATTAAGGGGCAGAAATGCTCCTTTTCTTGTATAAATAAGTATAACCACGAATAAAGTAGAATGAATAATTATTACACTTATGCATATTTGCGTGAAGATGGAACACCATATTATATCGGTAAAGGTAAAGCAGGTAGAATTAATAATACCTTACACACTATTCATCTTCCAGTAAAAGAAGAAAGAAGAATATTCTTAAAGAAAAATCTTACCGATGAAGAAGCAAGGAAGCACGAGATTTATATGATTGCTGTTTTAGGTAGAAAAGATTTAGGAACAGGAATTTTAAGAAATATGACCGATGGTGGGGAAGGTTGTGCCGGTCGTGTTTTAAGTGAAGAAACAAAAAAGAAGTTGAGTGATAGTCATAAAGGAAGAAAGAAAAGTGAGGCACACCGAAAAGCATTAAGTGAGGCGGCGAAGAAAAGAAAAGCAAGTGAAGAAACAAGAGAAAAAATGAGTAAAGTTTTTATGGGAGAAAATAATCCGTCTTTTGGGAAAAAGTGGTGGAATAATGGTGTAGAAAATAAACTCTGTAAAGAATGTCCCGGTGAAGAATATGTTTTAGGATTTCTGAACAAGTATTGGATGAATAAACATAAATAAAACATATTAGGTATATTAGTAATAAATATGGGATTAAACAAACTTGATAATTTTATAAAGAACACAGAAGGTCGCATTCTTTATGTTTCTCCAAGTGACCTTGATTCTACTGATAGTATTAGTAATCAGGGTAATTCACTTGCTCAACCCTTCAAGACGCTACAGAGAGCACTTCTAGAAGCAGCAAGATTTTCCTATCAGAGAGGAAATAGTAATGATGATGTAGAGAAGACTACAATTCTCTTAATGCCAGGAGCACATACGGTTGATAACAGACCTGGTTTTTCTATAAAAACTGTTGGTACTACTGCAACAGTAACATCTCCAAGTGGGGCAACATCTGCGGCATCAAATACCTTATCACTTACACTCAATTCAGTATTTGACCTCACACAAGACGATAATATTCTTTATAAGTTCAATAGTGTTAATGGTGGTGTTGTTGTACCCAGAGGAACCTCAATCGTTGGTCTAGATTTAAGAAAGACTAAGATTCGTCCAAAATATGTTCCGAACCCAACAGATTCTTCTGTTCCAAACTCGGCAATTTTTAGAATTACCGGTGCCTGCTATTTCTGGCAGTTCTGTATCTTTGACGGCAGTACAGAAGGTACGGTATATACTGACCCAACAGATTTTTCCGTCAATAACAAATCAATCCCAACATTCTCCCACCACAAACTCACATGCTTTGAGTATGCAGATGGAGTAAATCTATATGAAGATACAGGTCTTACTGACTTGGATATGTATTATGCGAAACTCTCTAATGCATTTAATCTTGCATCTGGTAGAGACATCGATCAAAAGTATCCTGCCGATCCTCTTGGTTTTGAGAAGCAGAGGCCAGAATGGGAGATTGTAGGTGCTTTTGCCGCAGATCCTATTAAGATTTCTACAATTGAGTCTGGGTCTGGTGGAACCGCAAGTAGTCAGGTTACGGTCAAAACTTTAGTACCTCACGAACTCTCGGCAGGAACTCCAATTAAGATTAGTGGAGTTTCTCCGGAAAACTATAATATCTCAACAAAAGTTCAGAGTATTAGTGATACGGACCCAACTGTCTTTACATATCTTCTTCCAAATTTCCCACTCAATCTAACAACACCAGGAAGTGCATCTAGTGCATTTGTAACAATTGAGACTGATACCGTATCCGGAGCATCTCCATATATCTTTAATATTTCATTGCGTTCCGTTTATGGTATGAATGGAATGCTTGCCGATGGTAGTAAGGCATCGGGTTTTCGTTCGATGGTTGTTGCACAATTTACTGGCGTATCTCTACAAAAAGATGACCGTGCATTTGTAAGATATAATCCAACAAATAGAGATTATTCTGACAATATTGCCATCTCCAGAGTTGCCGGAGCAACTTTATCTGGTAATTCTTCTTCTACCAGCATAGCATATCATCTAGAACCACTATCAATTTATAGAAGTGGATGGGAATCAAGTCACATTAAAGCAACAAATGATGCCTTTATTCAGATTGTTTCCGTATTTGCAATTGGTTTTAATAAGCACTTTGATTCTGAAAGTGGTGGAGACCTGAGTATCACTAACTCAAACTCCAACTTCGGGCAGATTTCACTTACTTCTTCTGGATTTAAGAAAGAAGCATTTGATAAGGACAATAAAGCATTCATCACCTCAATTATTGCTCCAAGAGCAATTGTAGGAGAAGAAGATAATATTGATTGGATTTCATTAGATGTTGCCAAGATTGATGCACCGAGTAGTAATAACGCCAGACTATATCTATTTGGATTTACTTCTGAAGATGATGTACCACCAGTACTCACTCAGGGATATAGAATTGGTGCAAAAGTAGGTGATAAACTATATTTTACTGCAAACGGGACAGAATACTCGGCAAATATTTTAATGTCCGATGGAGTCACAAGTTCTGTTAAAGAATATTCAGTAACTGGCATCCCATCATCAAATAAATTTACAATTGGATCTCATAATATTCAGACTGGTGAAAAAGTTATTATTCTGAGTGATGATGGTGATTTGCCAGAAAATATTGTAGAAAATACAGTTTATTATGCAATTGCAAGTGATGTTGACGGTAGTTTAACTGCAAATGAAATTAAACTTGCTTCTTCACAATCGGCAGCAGTCAGTGCAAATGCAATTAGCGTTTATAAAGGAACTGGTCTAAGAATTCTGAGTCGGGTATCAGATAAGGTTGCCGGAGATGTCGGGCACCCAGTACAATATGATGGTACTCAGTGGTATATTACCACAAATGCTAATAGTGGCATTTATACGGCAATCAATTCATTGGGTGTTGCGGGATTAACAGAAAGAACCGAACCTTCTTATGTAAAGAGAACTGAAGATACCAGAAGTTTGGATGAAAAACTTTATAAGATTAGAGTTGTAATTCCAAAAGAACTTGTGGGTGCCAAAAACCCAGAGGATGGATTTGTAATTCAAGAATCAAGTTTTACTGGAATTAGATCGGATACTGACATTAATTTATCATCTCTTTCAACATCAGACTATGAGTATAACAGAAATCCAAGATTTATTAGTACTTGCTCTTTCAATGAATCTACCAAAATTGTAACTGTTACTTCTGAACTTCCACACAATCTTCAAGTTGGTGATAGTATTATTATCAAGAATGTAACGGACAGCACCAACCCTGCTGGAGTTGGAAATTCTGGATATAATGGAACCGTTGGGGTTTCATCAGTTTTTGATGATATGACCTTTAGATATTCTGTAGGAATAACTACTTTAGGATCATTCACAAATGTAACCTCCAACAGAACAACCTCACTTCCAAGATTTGAGAGAAATGACTTACAAGCAAATCTTTACAATTATAGAAGCGAAGTAATCACTCCATACATTAGTGGTATTCAGGATGGTGTTTATCACATCTATACTTTAAGTGCCGATAAGGCAATTCCAACAGAGTTCACAAATATTAAGTATAGTCAGAATGTTGTTGATTTATATCCACAGTTAGACAGAGATAATATTAATGATAATCCACTTCCTTCCAAGTCATTTGCCAAAAGGTCTCCTCTTGGTGAAGTTGTAACAAATGACCTCAAAAAGAGTATTACAAAAGAATCTACCGACACTTTACTCACAAGTTTAGGAGTTGGTCTTGATGTTTCCTCTGTTTCTAATCCTACAACAACTTCACCAACAATTACCTTTGCAAGAAGGCACGGTCTTGCCGGTATTGTTACTGGAACCATAACTCCAAATGGTGGTACTCTTTATACTGATGGAACATATCAAAACCTCAAACTTCTCAATACTTCTCAAACTGGAACCTGGCAGGGAGCAACGGCAAGAGTTGTTGTATCTGGTGGTGGAGTTGATTCTGTAGATGTTGTTTCTTCTGGTTCTGGTTATTCTGCTGGCAATCTATTCTTTGATGCCTCTGTGATTGGTAATGGTAGTAATAATACAAGATACACTATTGCAACATCAGGAATCACTACGGCAGTTGGTAATGTAGTTCAATTTACTGGTGCCGGAACAACTTCTGACACCTATCATCGTATTACGGCAGTTTCTGCCGATAATCAAATTTCAATTGCCAGGACTTCAGGAGACCCTGTAATTACATCAAATCAATATGCTTATGTTGTTGGACCTTCAGTTCAGATTACAACCACCAGTTATTCTTCTGGTATAAGTACCTTTAATTGTTCTGGACCTCACGGATTAGTTGCCGGTAATAAGTTTAGAGTAATTGATTCTTCAAATAATAATAGAGGAGATTATATTGTAAAAGATAGAGTTGACATTGATACATTTACGGCACTTACACCTACCATAAGTGTGAATGGTGGATATGTCCTCAAGCACGGTCTTTCTACAAATGATTCAAGTTCTGATTCTACCGCAGAAAATCTAGGAATCAGAAGTATTCCATTATTTGATAAAGAAACACTTGTTGCTGCTAGTGCAATTACTAACACTACTTCTACAATTACAGTATCAAGTTCTGTAGGTGCAGCAGCAATCACGAAGAGATTCCCACTCGGTTCTTATATTCAGATTGATGAAGAGATTATGAGAGTTGCTGGATTCCCTGTGGGTGGTACTTTTACAGTGATTCGTGGTGCTCTTGCCACAAGACAAGTATCTCACGATAGTGGTTCACTGATCAGAAAGATTAAACCAATCTCAATTGAATTTAGAAGACCTTCAATTGTCAGAGCATCTGGGCATACTTTTGAGTATCTTGGATATGGTCCAGGAAACTACTCAACTGGATTGCCTCAGGTTCAGAGCGTAACTTTGACAGAAAGAGAAGAGTTCTTAGTACAATCCCAAGAAAGGTCCGGTGGTATTGTTGTTTATACTGGTATGAACAATAATGGAGACTCTTTTATTGGTAATCGTAAGACATCTTCATCAACTGGTGAGGAAGTTACATTTGATAATCCAATTCCAACAATTACTGGTGAAGACCCATCTAGATTGAGTGCCGTATTTGATGAGGTAACGGTTAAGGAAAGACTTGTTGTTGAAGGAGGTAATTCTGGTACTGTTCTTTCTCAGTTTGATGGACCTGTTACATTCAATAAAGAAGTTAAGTTTGCTGGTGCAGTAAATGCTAAGTCACAATTAAAAGTAAGTGCCGATACCCAGTCCACAACTACGGCAAACGGAGCACTAGTTATATCTGGTGGTGTTGGTATTGCCAAGAACCTGAATGTTGGTGGAAATTTAAATGTTGCTGGTAGTATAATTGCTAATATAACGGGCAATACAACCGGTAATGTAACTGGTAATGTAACTGGTGATCTTACTGGTACTGCAACTAATGCAAATAACATAAACATTTCAGCAACTACATCAACAGATACATCAACTTCGGTAGTATTAGTCGCAAATCAATCAACTGGTAATCAAAGTCCGTTTATTGATTCTGGATTGAGTTATAATGCTGATACTAATGCTTTAACGGCATCTACATTTGTTGGTGCTTTAAGTGGTACTGCTAGTTCTGCAACTCAACTACAAACCTCAAGGACCTTTAGTATTACTGGAGTTGTTGATGCTCCCGCAGTTTCTTTTAATGGAACTGGCAATGTTGAATTAGTTACTACTTTGGATGATAATTCGGTAACATCTGGAAAGATTGTTGCTAATGCAGTAACTACTGCAAAAATAGATTTCCAAAATGCATTAGTTCCTATTGGTGGAATTATTATGTGGTCTGGAATTGCGGTTCCAACAGGATGGTCATTATGTAATGGAAGTAATGGAACTCCAAACCTAAGAAATAGATTTATTGTTGCTGCAGATAGTCTTACTAAGACTGGAACTACATCTCAAGCTGGAACCTCTCCATATGATCCTGGAGATATTGGGGGTAGTGCTGATGCAACTTTAGTATCTCACAGTCATACTGCAACTTCAGATGTTAATGATCCTGGACATACTCACACACTTGATACGAGAGATTCCACTGCAAATGAGGGAACCGGTCAAGGAGCAAATCAAGAATTTGCTGGGTGGGATGGTGGTCCCGATAGGGGAGCAGTAGTGACACAATCCAAGGTAACTCTCATCACAGTTGCGACAACAATTGATCCTTTCGGGGATCCTGCAACAAATGCAAACCTCCCACCATATTATGCTCTTGCATTTATTATGAGAACTTCATAAATACTTAAAAAGTCTCCAAGATGGCAAATTATAACAAATCATTTAATTTTAGAAATGGAGTTCAGGTCGATGATGACAACTTTATTGTAAATGCAAATGGTTTGGTTGGAATCGGAACATCAATTCCTACAGAGTTTCTGGATGTTTACGGAACCGCAAAGGTTACCGGATTAGTCACGGCAACGAATCTGACAATCACCGGAGTTTCCACTTTTTATAGTGATGTAAGAGTTGGTTCTGGAATTACGATGTATGCCTCTACAGGAATCGTAAGTGCCACGGCATTTTATGGAAGTGCCGTTGGACTAACTAGCATTTATGCAATTGCAGTTGATGGATGGATTGTTAATGCCGGAAACCTCTCTACAACATCTAAAGTAGGTATAGGAACCACACTTCCATACCATTCATTACAGGTAGGTCAGAACCCTCTAACTGGGAATGGATTTTCGGTTGATGCCATCACAGGAAATGTAAATACAACTGGAATTATAACGGCACCTAGTTTTGTTGGAAACTTAA
>Ga0208811_1000613_pt1 | contig 9279 bp, 8 predicted proteins | sample Colrivmet1561A02_FD_187681 | JGI IMG/M metagenome (GOLD analysis project Ga0208811, IMG submission 187681) | Estuarine microbial communities from the Columbia River estuary - metaG 1561A-02 (SPAdes) (version 2) | ecosystem: Environmental > Aquatic > Marine > Intertidal zone > Estuary | place: USA... | reverse complement strand
AAAAAACCAACCAATACATATGATAGTTTTTTAGAAAAATACCATGTTATTCAAGTTTTTAAAGAATAACTTATACCAATTTCAAGCTTTATAACTTATACCAATTTCAAGCTTTATAACTTATACCAATTTCAAGCTTTATAACTTATACTTCTAAAGATTTAAAATATGTATCGTATTTATTATAATTTGTATTAGCTTTTTTAATTTCATCTATTGGATATCTTAATTTTATAAATAGTTTATCCATTTTTGCACGTGCTTCATCTAAATTCCCAGAATTTCTTATAGCATAAATGTGAGCGTATGCAAACATTAATCCATAATCTGGAAATTTTTCTTCTACAAATTGTTCTTTTCTTGTAACCCGTGAGTAAAAAGAAACTATAATTATAATAATTACTAAAATGGTTAAAGATGTATTTTGTAAAATGTTCATTTTATACATTATAACAATATTAAATATTTTGTTATTATATATTTAAATTATACCCTACTTTGAGGTTTTTCTCCGATCGGAAAAAAACTATTTTATACTCTTTATTTTCAATAAAATGTTGTTTTAATAAACGTTTTCTAAATTTAAAACAAAATCGTTTATATGATGATAGTTCAAGTAAAGAAACAAGTTAGCTACATATAATTTTTGTTCTTCTTCTGTAAAATGCTCTTTGTTTGTATAAGTGTTTTAATGTCAACTGGAGTTTTGCTTAATTCCATTTTTTTACTTTGTTAAGCTTTTTTAAAAGCTTATCTTTTATCTTTAAATTAACTTAATATTTTAATTAATATTAAATTAGATAATTAATAGACATATTAATAGACATATGGTAAATTAACATTGTTGCAAAATTGTATTTTTATGGTTTCTTTTTCTTGTATTTATTATAATATTTGTTAAGCGCTTGGTCGAAATTTAAACTTTTACCAAAGTGAAAAGCCTCTGGTCTCTTTTTCAATACCATTTCACAAGCTTCTTTAGGAGTGAGACCATATTTATCGACTAAATATACGGCTACTGATATACAAGATCTTTGTCTGCCTGCCCAGCAATGTACGAGGATATTGTTGCCTTGTACACTGTTGTGCTTGTGAATGAATTGTACGATAATAGGCATATATTCAAACATTTGGTCATAGTCTTTTTGTTTAAGAGAATCATCTACGGGTATACGCATATATTCTATATTTTTATCATGTGCAAAGTGATTTGGTATATCTTTTGAACAATTTAGTACAGCTAGTATATTTTTTTCTTTAAAAAATTCTTTATCTTTTGCTGCTTGAAAGTTACCTAAATAGATTCTATTCATAATTTTATTATATTTTGCTAAAGGTTTATCTTCATCTGGTATTCTTAGACCATTTTTGATAGGTGAATGTCTTCGTATATGTTCAGCAAGACTTATTTTATGATCTGTACGTCTTTGTCTTGTTTTAGTAGGCGTATCCATTACTATATATTAATAATAAAAAAATAAATTATAATAAAAATAAATTATAATTAAGGAAAATACAATTAAGTAAGAATAAGATAAGTCTTGCTGAACATATATGAAGGAAGATAAAGAAAATCGTACCTTTAGTGGTTGGGGGATATCTCTTTGTTGGTGGGCAAATATAAAATATCCAAAAATTATTCTTGATGAGTTGATTAATTTACTTTTTTCAAAAGACGGTCTGGCTTTGAATATAGTTCGATATAATTTGGGTGGTGGTAGTGATCCAAATTTTAAACAGAATTTTAGATTAGGTGCTAATATGCCTTGTATAACGAATAGTGATGGTGAATTTAATTTAGAAAATGATTATTTGCAGTTGGATATATTAGAAAAATCTGTAAAGGCTGGAGTTGATAAAGTAGAAATATTTTGTAATAGTCCTCCATATTTTATGACAAAATCCGGGTACACTAATGGTAGTAATAAATCGTGTGAATGTAATTTAAGGTCTGATTGCGTAGATACTTTTGTAGATTTTTTAAATAATGCGTATAAATTACTAATTCGAAAATTTCCAATTGTTAGTATAAATCCGTTTAATGAACCAAGTAATCCATTTTGGACTACTAGTATAAATCAAGAAGGGTGTTACTATGATTATACAACTAGAAAACAAATTATAACACGTTTGAAAAGTAAAAACAAGGACGTTAAGATTTCTAGCGCAGATGAATCTAGTTCATTATTTGGATTATTGTGGTATATTTTTTCACCTAAAAGTTTAATTAGTCGTATAAACGTACACGGTTATAATTACGTAGAATGGCATAATGTTAAATTTAATTTTTTTGATTGGACAATTTGGAGAATACTTTTGAGATATTTTTATAAAGGTGAATTATGGATGTCAGAATATGGATTTGGTTATAATGATACAATATCTAGTAGTTTAGCTTTAGCTAGACATATATTTAGAGATTTAGATACTTTAAAACCAAACGCTTGGATTTATTGGCAAGTAGAGCATATAACTAGTAGTTGGGGGTTATTAAAAATAGATTTTGATAATCCTGATAAAATATACATTCAAAAACAATATTGGGTTTTTAAACACTTTACAAATACGTTACGTCCAGGTGATACTTATAAATTTCTTTCTAAAAATATATTGCAAATCAATAGAGATAGATATATTATTTTAAACGACAGCTCTATAAATATCCGTTTAAATTTTAAAATAAATATGCTGTTAGATGAAAAATCACGTATTTATATATCAAATGACAATGTAGATTATACAGAAATTAGTAGTTTGCCAAAAGTTATATTACCCAATACACTGATAAGTATAAACTTTTAATTAGGATTACGGCTGAACGCCTCTAAGTCGGAATCCATAAAATCAAAAATAAAGCTTAACCAAAACCTTTTAGAAAAAAATTAAACTAATTTAATTAAAAACAAAATACATTAAATTGAATTTAAAAATAAAATTCTTTAAAATAAAAAGTAATTAAAAATATGTCTGAAAAAATACGAGTTTTATTTCGCGGATGGTTTGAAATCCCGCACAGTTATTCACTAGTAAACTGCTTTCAAATCATTCATTTGTTTAAAAATTATTCAGACAAGATAGATTTTTACATTGAAGAGATGCCATATTATAATAAACAATGGAATGCATCGAGAAAGTTGGTATATAGTGAGGAATATAATGCAATTATTAGAAATTTGAGAAAATGGAATGGTGAGGATGTTGATTTAGTATATAGTATAACATATCCTTATAACATTGATATGACAATTATAAATGGACATAATATTCCTAAATGTGTTTTTTATACATCAGAATTTGCGACACTAGATTCTACGTTTTTTGTACAAAATCCAAATTTGTCAAGTGATGAAAGTATAACAAAATATGTAAAGGAAAATAAGAATTTATACATGACATCACCTAGTGTATGGTCATCTTTGGGTATGGTTAAATATGGTTTACCTGAAGAAAAAAATAGGATTATTACACACGGTGTTGATGGAAGTATTTTTAAATTTGATGTGTCGAATCGTATGGCTATTAGGAAGTTTTATAAAGTTAGAGACGATGATATTTTGCTTATTAATATTGGGGCAATGACAGGTAATAAGGGGATGTTGTATATTTTGCAAATTTTGCATTGTTTAGTAAATCGTTTACGTAAACTTCATTACAAATTATTATTAAAGGGTACGGGTGATTTGTATCAATCTAAAGAAATGTTGGAATCGTATTTTCAGCATTTGAAAAGTAATAATGTAATGACTAGTGATGAAATGAATTTATTATTGAGTGATCATATTATTTTTACAGACAAGACGTTATCATATTCTAAAATTAATGATTTATTTAATGCTGCTGATTTATACATTTCTCCATATTTAGCAGAAGGTTTTAATTTGACATCATTGGAAGCATTATCGGCAGGTTTACCAGTTATGATATCTAGTACAGGTAGTACAAAGGAATATATGTTAGATATATATAATAATGGTGGATCGGAATATATATTTTACATTGATTCTGAAGTTATTGATGTAGGTGAGGGTAAAAAACAAAATAATATTGATTTTATGAAATTATTACATTTAGTTACAAATAACGAAAAAAAAATACAAGATTTAAAAAATACTAGAATTAATGGTAATTACTTCGATAAAAGGCAAGGTAATGTAGAAAAGTATAGGCAAATGAAATCTTATATTGAAGAAAATTATAGTTGGGATAAGGTAGCTCAATTATTGTATGATTATTTCTATTGGATAATTAAGAAGAATTAAGACTAATTAAATTTCTTGGTTATTAGTAAGATGATTAATATAGTATTTGTATTATTACTAATAGGTATATTATCGATAACAATAGCATGGATTCAATCTTTAGTTGTATGTTCACCTAAAGTAGTATATAAATACATTCCGAAAAATTATTTAGATATTCAATTCGATGATGAAAATGTTCCAAGTGAAATTTACAAGGATATGTTTGTCAAAAGTAGCCCATGGATAGGTGGGTTTAGTTTAGGTAATAAAGGTTTAAAAACACAAAAAGCTTAATTAATACTTTTTTAGAAAAAAAGTATGCAAAAAAAGTATGCAAAAAAAGTATGCAAAAAAAGTATGCAAAAAAAGTATGCAAAAAAGAAAAGGTAATATCAAAAATAATCTTACGTATACAAATGTATATTTTTTTTTAACTTGATTATAAATAATGTTATATAATCATATTATTATAGATAGGATAAGTTTTGGAAGTCCTTATGAAAGAAAAAAGCAATTTTTTATACGTGATGAAAAAATTATAAAATCTGTTTATTACGCAGATATAAGTTATAATAATAATTGTTTATATGTAAAAATTCCTGAATCTGAAATAAAATATATAGAAATAAAGAATAATGATACGTATTGTTATTTACGCGGTAAAAAATTTTATAGTAATTTTATTGAACCATTAGAACAATATATTATACACACTCTTTATACAAATTCTGAAAAATGGTTTAATGGTAAACGTTTTTCACATGAAAAAATATCAAAATGCTTGGTATCGAATATGTACGATGGATATAAATTATGTATAACAAATAAAGATAAAATACAAAATGGTTGTGATTTATATATACACTTAAAGGAATTACAATTTATAGATAATAGATTTACATATAATTTAATTTTGATAGATAATAATACTTTTTTAGAAAAAAAGTATGCAAAAAAAGAAAAAGTAATATCAAAAGATACTTTTTTAGAAAAAAAGTATGCAAAAAAAGAAAAAGTAATATCAAAAGATACTTTTTTAGAAAAAAAGTATGCAAAAAAAGAAAAAGTTATATTAAAAGATACTTTTTTAGAAAAAAAGTATGCAAAAGAAGAAGAAAGTGAACAAGAAAGTGAAGAAGAAAGTGAAGAAGAAAGTGAAGAAGAAAGTGAAGAAGAAAGTGAAGAAGAAAGTGAAGAAGAAAGTGAAGAAGAAAGTGAAGAAGAAAGTGAAGAAGAAAGTGAACAAGAAAGTGAACAAGAAAGTGAACAAGAAAGTGAAGAAGAAAGTGACTTGACAGATGAATATTATAAAGAATGAAAAATGTATTTTAAAAATTTTTTTACATGGTCATAATAAAATGTTAAATAGGAGGAATTGGGTGAATTATAGGTATATACGAATATTTGATATGTTAAATAGGAATTTATCTGCATTACAAATACAGAGGTGGTGGAAAAAGATAAGATTAAAATTAAAAATTAAAAAGGAAAAGAATATTGTAATTTTAAGATAAATTTTAAAATAAATTATTTAATTTATTTGAATATAATATATGTTTGAAGACGAAGTAAAATTATTATTAGAAAACGAATGGACAGACGAAGAAAAAACATTGATTGAAAATTTAATTTCTACAGTGATGTATTTTAAAAGAATGTTACCAAAAACCTTTAAGCAAGATATTCTTTGTGCATTACAAATGTGTAATTCTTTAAAAATAGAATTAGATTTATATAGGAAAAAATGTACGTGTACATTTCCAACATCGTTAAAAAACGACGAATGTAAAGATGAATGTAAAGATGAATGTAAAGATGAATGTAAAGATGAATGTAAAGATGAATGTAAAGATGAATGTAAAGATGAATGTAAAGATGAATGTAAAGGCGAATGTAAAGGTGAATGTAAAAGCGAATGTAAAGATGAATGTAAAGATGAATGTAAAAGCGAATGTAAAGGTGAATGTAAAAGCGAATGTAAAGATGAATGTAAAGATGAATGTAAAAGCGAATGTAAAGATGAATGTAAAGATGAATGTACATAAATGTAATGATAGATTAAAAAACACTTTTACGTTCATTTAATTTTTTAATTTATGAAACGCGATATTGCGTTTATTTTTTTCTTGATTAATTGTATAAATGGCAAGTGTTTATACAAATTTATACTTTAATCAACCGATAGTTGTTTTAGATACAACTGCTGCAACTCAATCGAGTGGATCTCTTGTATTATATGGGGGATTTTCAGCATTAGGTAATACAAATTTTTCAGGTCTTACAAATATTTCAAACAGTACGCAAAGTAGTGCTTACAATAATGGAGCTTTAGTAGTTTCTGGTGGTGTTGGTATTGGTAAGAATTTAAATGTTAGTGGTAATACACTTATTTCAGGATCACTTACTGCAGGATCTTTTTATGCACAATTTGTAGGTACTGAATCTATTACTACAACAACTTTGTTATCCACAAATATATCATCAGCATATTTGTCAATTGGATTATCAACCATTAGTAATTTATTATCTAGTTCTATTAGTGCAGGAACTTTGTATTTATCAACTGGTATTACAACTGCTACCTTACACTCTACAATTGGTTCATTCGGAACAGTTAGTACTTCATTATTATCTGCACAAACTATGACTGGTGCAAATATGTATCTTTCAGGCGATTTGTTTATTGCTGGTACTTTGACAGCTGTAAATATTACTACTACAAATCTAGTAGATACTAATATGACTGCGGGAATTGCAAGAATAACATCTCATTTAGCAGCTACCGGGAACAGTAATACTATAGGAAATGTTTTTACAACTGGAGGAAATGTTGGTATTAATACTGGAAGCCCAGCTTATCTTTTAGATGTTAATGGTGATGCTAGAGTTAGTAACAATTTAACTACGGGAACATTATTTACACAAAATATTACTACTGCAACTCTTGTCGTTAATACAAGTCTCACAACTGCTAATGTTTATGCTCCACTTGCAACTATCTCTAATATTGTTGCTACTGCTACAAGCACTGGATCAATTAATGCTACCGGTATGACTGTTGGACATATTATTCCATCTACTACACTTACATATGATTTAGGTAGCGATTCATTTAAATGGAGAGATCTTTATTTGTCAAATTCCACGATTAAATTCTCAGACGGAACGCACGTATCTTCATCAAATGGTAATTTAATTGTTACCGATACAGTTAATAATAAAAGTGTTGTTTTAGGTAGTGATTTGGTTTCATCTGGTAATTTGTTTGCAATTAATGCAACTGTAGCAACTCTTCTTGCTACTTCATCTATAAGTTCTGGCGCTTTATATTCGTCTAACTCTACTATTACAAATTTGGTTGCTACAACTATGACTGCTGGATCTTTTGCTGTCAATGATTTTGTAGCAACAAATATTACAACAGCTAATATTGTTATTAATACAAGTCTTACAGCAGCTAATCTTTACGCTCCACTCGCAACTATCTCCAACGTTGTTGCAACTTCTGCAAGTTCTGGTTCACTTTATGTTAGTGGACAAACAGTATTACACGATAATGTTACTGCAGGATCTAACTTTGTTGTAAATGGACCTGCTTTAAAAATTCCAGTTGGTGATGTTGCAACTAGACCAGTAGCTCCTCAACAAGGTTATATTCGTTACAATACAGAATACACTCAATTTGAAGGTTATGGACCAGGTAATGCTTGGGGATCTCTTGGTGGTGTTGTTGATATTGCTCAAACTACAAAAATTCTAGCTTCTGCTAGTCCTAGTGTAACTGATGGTAACTTGTACTTTTACACTGTAGGAACTGAACGTATGAGAGTTAACAGTGCTGGTAACATTGGTATTCATACTACTGCTCCAGGATATACACTTGATGTAGTTGGAACTTTGGGTGCAACAATTGGGTTAACTACAGGATCTCTTAATGTTACTGGTAATAGTATTCTTCAAGGATCTGTCACAGCAGGAGCTTTGTACGCTCCACTTGCAACTATCTCTAACATTGTTGCAACTGCTACAAGCACTGGATCAATTGATGCTACTGGTATGACTGTTGCAACTATCCTTGCTACATCACAAATTTCAGCTGGATCTTTGTACGCTCCACTTGCAACTATCTCTAACATTGTTGCAACTGCTACAAGCACTGGATCAATTGATGCTACTGGTATGACTGTTGCAACTATCCTTGCTACATCACAAATCTCAGCTGGATCTTTGTACGCTCCACTTGCAACTATCTCTAATATTGTCGCTACTGCTACCAGCTCTGGATCAATCAATGCTACTGGTATGACTGTTGCTACAATCCTTGCTACATCCCAAATCTCAGCTGGTTCAGTTTATGCTCCACTTGCAACTATCTCTAATGTTGTTGCAACTGCTACAAGCACTGGGTCAATTGATGCTACTGGTATGACTGTTGCTACAATTCTTGCTACATCACAAATCTCAGCCGGTTCAGTTTACGCTCCACTTGCAACTATCTCTAACGTTGTTGCAACTGCTACAAGCACTGGATCAATTGATGCTACTGGTATGACTGTTGCAACTATCCTTGCTACATCACAAATTTCAGCCGGTTCTCTTTATGCTCCACTTGCAACTATCTCTAACGTTGTTGCAACTGCTACAAGCACTGGATCAATTGATGCTACTGGTATGACTGTTGCAACTATCCTTGCTACATCACAAATCTCAGCTGGATCTCTTTATGCTCCACTTGCAACTATCTCTAACGTTGTTGCAACTGCTACAAGCACTGGATCAATTGATGCTACTGGTATGACTGTTGCAACTATCCTTGCTACATCACAAATTTCAGCTGGATCTCTTTATGCTCCACTTGCAACTATCTCTAACGTTGTTGCAACTGCTACAAGCACTGGATCAATTGATGCTACTGGTATGACTGTTGCAACTATCCTTGCTACATCCCAAATTTCAGCTGGATCTCTTTATGCTCCACTTGCAACTATCTCTAACGTTGTTGCAACTGCTACAAGCACTGGATCAATTGATGCTACTG
>Ga0208811_1000591_pt1 | contig 9485 bp, 4 predicted proteins | sample Colrivmet1561A02_FD_187681 | JGI IMG/M metagenome (GOLD analysis project Ga0208811, IMG submission 187681) | Estuarine microbial communities from the Columbia River estuary - metaG 1561A-02 (SPAdes) (version 2) | ecosystem: Environmental > Aquatic > Marine > Intertidal zone > Estuary | place: USA... | reverse complement strand
GACCCTGCGCGATAGAATCCTCATCCTCGAGGACACCAACCACGACGGAAAATTCGACAAGCGCACCGTCTTCTCCGACGAGGTCCAGATGCTCACCAGCATCGAGCGTGGCTTTGGAGGCGTGTATACGTTGTGCCCACCGAACCTCCTCTTCATCCCTATGGACGGCGACAAGCCCGCCGGCCCAGCCCAGGTCGTGCTCGACGGTTTCAGCACCACCGCGGCGAGCCGTCACACCTTTGCCAACGGACTCAAGTGGGGGCCGGATGGTTGGCTCTACGGCCGCGTCGGCATCTCGAGCACTTCGTGGGTCGACGTTCCGGGCGTGCCTAAGGAAAAGCGCCTGCCCACCGCCGGTGGCCTCTGGCGCTATCATCCGGTCACCAAGGTCTTCGAGCCGTATTGTCACGGCACCACCAACCCGTGGGGATCGGATTGGACTAAGGATCACGAGCTACTCTTCATCAATACCGTCATCGGTCATGGCTGGCAGGGAATCCACGGCGCGCACTTCAAGCGCATGCACGGCGAGGATCCTTATCCTTACATCTACGAGCAGATCGACCAGCAGGCCGACCACTATCACTGGGATACAGGCAAGAAGTGGAATGACGCGGACGGCGGTCGCGGCGGCGCGGACAGCTTAGGTGGAGGGCATGCGCACGTCGGCATGATGATCTACCAGGGCGACAACTGGCCCTCGCAGTACCGCGACAAGCTTATGACGCTCAATCTGCATGGCCGCCGCGTGAACGTGGAAGCCATCGAGCGAAAGGGTAGTGCGCTCATCATGAAGCATCAGCCCGACATCCTGAAGTCGGACGACCAGTGGTTCCGCGGCATCGAGCTCGGTCAGGGGCCCGACGGCGCCGTTACGATTCTCGACTGGAGCGATATCGGCGAATGTCATGACCAAGATGGCATCCACCGATCCACCGGTCGCATCTTCAAGGTCAGTTACGGCGAGCCCAAGCAGCCCGGCGTCGACATCACCAAGGCCACGCCGACGGAGCTCGTCGAGTTGCAGCGCAGTAAGAACGAGTGGCTCGTCCGCATGGCTCGCTGGGAACTGCGGGAACGTGCCTGGAAGGGGTTCGACCTCTCATCCGCCACCGCCGCCTGGGAGAAGCTCGCCGCCGAGGGAGACAGCGTCCTCGCGCTTAATGCGCATTCGGCCTTGCTGGCCCTGCGCACCGTCAAGTCCGGCGATAAGCCTTTCGCCGCGCAGCACGCCAAGCACTACGCCCCGGCTGCCATCCTCACCGAGAAGCGTCAGGATGTTCTCGCACGCCTCATCGAGCGCGAGCTCACCGAGCCACTCGTGAACCGGAACAACGCCGTGGCCAAGTTCGCCCAGCGGACCGGCTTCATCGCGGCCGCAGAAGAACAGGAATCCGCGCTCCTTAAGCTCGCTGGCGAATCGCGCGGCCAGCGCGTGCGGCTCGCGCTGGCTTCCGCCTTACCGCACCTTTCCGTCCCCGTGCGGGCGCTCGTCGCTCAGCATCTCCTGCGCTATGACCAGGATGCCACCGATCATAACCTCCCGCTTCTCGTGTGGACCGGTATTCGCGAACTTCCGTTTACCGAGCTTATCGCGTGCGCGCATGTCAGCCGCGTCCCTCAGGTCACCAAGCTCATCGCCCGCCGGATCGCCGAAGGCGCTGACAAGCAGGCCGCCTTGAACGAACTGCTCGCGAACGCCGCGCAGATGCCCGAAGGACAGGCCGACATCGTCGCCGGCATCGCCGAAGCCCTCAAGGGTTGGCGCAAGGCGCCCAAGCCGGCCGCCTGGGATGGGTTCGTTGCCACGATTCCGAAGCCGGCCGTAGCCGCGCAGGATCAGGCCCGCCAGCTTAACGTCATCTTTGGCGACGGCCAGGCCCTCGACGAGATTCGCAAGATTGCGCTCGATGACAATGCACTCATGGATCAGCGCCGCGCCGCCTTGCTCTCCCTCATCGAGGCCAAGGACGCGCAGCTCAAGGCCGTCTGCGAGAAGCTCATTTACATCAAAGGCGTGAACATGGAGGCCATCCAAGGCCTCACGCAGTTCGACCAGGACGGCGTCGCCAAGCGCATCATCGACCGGTATATGCAGCTCTACCCGCATGAGCGTCCGCAGGCCATCATGGCCCTCGTCTCCCGTTCGCGCTTCGCGACCGACCTCCTCAAGGCCGTCGAGGAAGGCAAGATTCCCAAGGCGGACTTCGGTCCGTCAGCCGCGCGTCAGGTGCGGGCGTTCAACGATCCCAAACTCAACGCACTCCTCAGCAAGGTCTGGGGTGAGACGCGCGAGACCTCGGCGGATAAGCTCAGACTCGTGGCCGAACTCAAGACACGGCACACGCCTGACTCGCTGGCCAAGGGTGACCAGAGCAACGGCCGGGCGCTTTATGCCGCTGTATGCGGACAGTGTCACAAACTTTACGGTGAAGGCGGTGCGCTCGGCCCCGATATCACGGGCAGCGGTCGGCACGACCTCAGCTATCTCATCGAGAATATCGTCGACCCCAGCGCCGTCGTCGACGCCGCTTATTACCTCAATAGCATCACGCTCAAGGATGGCCGTGTCCTCAGCGGCATCATCGGCGCGCAGAGCGAGCGCACGCTTACGCTGCGTTCCGTCGGTCAGGAGACCGTGATCGACAGGCAGGATATCACTAAGCGTGAGACATTACCCATCTCGCTGATGCCGGAAGGACTTCTCCAAGCCTTCACGCCTGAGCAGCAGCGCGACCTTCTCGCCTACCTCATGGGTAATTCCCAGGTCCTGTTGGCGAAGTAACGTCAGCCGCAGGCGAGGGGCGCGGCGTGCTCTCGGGCATGTAGTTAGAATGTTGTTACAAGTTAGATTGCGCTAACACTTTGCTAGGCCCAAGTCGGTGCCAAGTGTACGACCGGTAGAGCTCGAGATCCAGTTTTGACCCTTAAAAGGGAATAAATCTGGAAAATTATCACCTTGATAGAGAACGACTTAGGCAACTTAATAGTCCCACTACGGTGGTTCTGATTGACTGGGAACAGGCTCTCCACATATTCAATTCCATGCGACGTGCATTACCCGAAACAGCAGCAATGCGACGATATCTATATCGGTTTCCGCGAACTACGTCATCTATCGATCATTCGCATACCCAGCCGGAAGGCCAGGGGCCAAGAAATCAGGAAAGGAAAAACCTTTCCTTGAAACCCCAGGGTGGGGCCGCCTGAACGATACACAAAAATCGCCGGGTGGAGTCACTCCGCCCTGGAATCAATTTAAAACGCTAGGACTCACCTGCAAAAGAACGAAGCAGTAGTCATAGCAAGAGTGATTCCCCGAATCAAGAGATTCGTTGAAGAACTTAATTCATCATCACGACCTACCTTAGCATAATAGAGCTGGGTATCGTCTCCGATACCTTGTCCGCATCGCGCGGACCGTAGGTTGACGGTTATAAGACCCCTGTAGGCCGGAGAATGACCGGCGGTCGTGACCATTTAAAGGGGGATAACTCCCCAGTCTTCCACCACCTTATGGTGTCCATCGACTAATGGTCAGGTTATCGCACAACCCCCTCCGCCACTCACCTAGCTCGTCTTCCTTTACAGTCCGGACCAAAGAGCCCGCCGACGTGTTCCCGCGTCGGGCTCGCCTGGGTCTGTCGCGCATCATCACTTGCTTTGCTTCAGCGCCGGCAAGCGATGCGCGGTGGATCCAGGTTCAAAATCCTTTAACAGTAACGGATGGGAATTCGCACAGGAGTGTGAGTGGGACTAGTTTACTCCCCGCTTTCGAGCACAGTAGGTTCGAGTCCTACCCCATCCACCTAACCCTCTAGCGCTATCGACACGCTGATCATCAGCGAGGTCACCCCCTTGCTCAAAATATTTTCGGACGATTGTCTTAACGGTAAAGTAGCCGAGTGAAACCCGGCTTATAATGGTTCAACTCCATTATCGTCCACTTTTCAAAAAACCCGTGCGTTCCTCTATTGGTAAGAGAGGGGTCTAGGACCCCCCAGAAGTGAGTTCGATCCTCACACGCGCGACCATTTTAACCGGAGATAACCTAGCTGGGCTTCTCCGTCCCTTTCGAGCTGACCGTCATCGTTTATCCACCCCCACCCGGAAATGGAAAATCGCAGCTGATGCGCGCAAGCGTGGCGATCCGGGTAACCGGTTCATCGGCAATATCCCGACGACAAATCCTTGCTCGAATCCTCCAGGCACAACCTGGTTAAGCACTCATTAGCGTAATTCGCGTCGGACGGCGCGCCCATTTTAATCAGGAAATAGCTCAGTTGGCAGAGCACGTGCTCGGGGTGCACGAGGCCAAGGGTTCGAACCCCTTTCTCCTGACCATTTAGAAAGAGTAGCTTAAATCAAAGCGCCGATAATATCCAGTGCACACCTTGCTCGTGCAAACGAGCCGCCGCAAATTGGGTTACACGGGAATCGGAGTTGCGGGTGTAACCCCCGCCTCTTTCATCATTTCAAACAGGAAATAGCTCAGTTGGCAGAGCGCGTGCTCGGGCTGCACGAGGCCAAGGGTTCGAACCCCTTTCTCCTGACCATTTATGCGGACGTACTTTTACGTTTGGCGACTCCTAGTCCAACTTCTTGCCCAGTGATGGGCCGCCAGGATCCTAGGTTACCACGCACTAACGCCAGCAGGCGAAATCCCTGCCGTCCGCACCTTTTATAGTCGCATGGGTCAGCTGGTCAGAGCGCCGGGCAGATAACCCGGAGACCGATGGTTCGAACCCATCTGTGACTACCATTTCAGGGGATGATCCATAATCATTCCAAATTTTAGGAGGGGTCGTCTAATCCTAGGACGCGTCCAGCCAGCGCTTACATCTTGCTCGGGCAACCAGAGCCGCACCGCGTTGGCTTATTATCATACAATCGAAATGCAGGTGAAAATCCTGCCCCTTCCACCAATTTAATGGGCTATTAGTTCAATGGCAGAACACCCGGCTTGCACCCGGGAGATAAGAGTTCGACCCTCTTACGGTCCACCATTTCAGGGAGTTCGGCAGCGACCATGGGTTGGCCGATGGTTTCATAGGCCGTCCGTGACGATTCGAATTCGTCCGTTGCCTCTTATCTTTATGCGAGAGTGGAGTAGTTGGTAACTCGCCGGGCTCATAGTCCGGGCGTCGCTGGATCGTAGCCAGCCTCTCGTACCCTTTTACGCACCCGCGGCCGGGGGCTTCCGTTCGTTGCGGAAGCCCCTGGGCGACGGCTTCATTTTCAACCCAAACCAACCCGCAATAAAATGCAATAACACCAAACCCGCCCTCACGGGCACCACATAACATGAAAAACAACATCAAGCAGGCCCTCGAAGGCCTGCAGGCGACCGAGACCCATCAGGGTCTCCCCATCCCCGGCAGGGACATGGTCGAAAACAACGCCGGCGGCTTCGTCTTCAAGCTCGACGAATGGAAGCAGCTGGAAAGATTCCTGGTCCTCGGCACCGAGGGCGGCACCTTCTACGTTTCCGAAAAGAAGCTGACGGCGGTTAACGCGAACCAGGTCCTGCTCCTTCTCAAGAAGGACGGCGTCAAGGTCGTCGAGAAGACTGTCGAGATGCTGAAGTCCGGGAGGGCCCCCAAGCCCGACACCGCGATCTTCGTCCTCGCGCTCGCTGCCTCCAAGGGCGACGACGTGACCAGAAAGGCCGCCCTCGCCGCGGTTCCCTCCGCCCTTAAGACGGGCACCCACCTCCTCAAATTCGTCGACTCCGTCAACGGACTCAGAGGTTGGGGTAGGGGACTTAAGAAGGCTGTGCAGCTCTGGTTCAAGGGAAGGAAGAACGAGACGCTCGCCCTGCAGCTTGTAAAATACAAGCAGAGGGAAGGCTGGTCCATGAAGGACGTCCTGAGGCTTGCCAAGCCTGTCCCTGAGACGGAAGTCCAGGGCAAGCTCTTCGGCTGGACCGCGAAGCACGAGAAAGCCGAGTGGGCGAAAGCCCCCGTCGCCCCTGGCGACAAGGCGCTCGATTTCGTCTGGGCGGTCGAACAGGCCTCCGGACTGAAGTTCGTCGCCGAACAGGCTGACTCCGCGGAAGTGAAGGCGATCCTCGCCGAAGCCAATCAGGCTTCGGTCAAGAAACTGGTCGACCTCATCGTCAAGTACAGGCTCCCCAGAGAAGCCCTGCCCACCGAAGCCCTAAACAAGGTCGAGGTCTGGGAGGCGCTCCTTCAGGAGATGCCCATGACGGCGATGATCAGGAATCTCGGCACCATGTCGAAGATCGGGCTTCTTAAACCCCTCTCCGACGCTGAGAAACTGGTCTTCCAGAGACTGACCGATGCCGAGAGGCTGAGGGGCGCGAAGGTCCATCCCATCCAGTTGCTCTCTGCCCTGAGGACCTACTCTTCAGGCAGGGGCGTGAGGTCGGCGGCCACGTGGACCGTCTCGAATAAAGTCGTCGAAGCCCTCGACGAAGCGTTCGAGCTCTCCTTCGGCGTCGTCGAACCCGCGGGCACGAGGCATCTCCTCGGTCTTGACGTTTCCGGCTCGATGACGGGTGGCGAAATCGCGGGTGTTCCCGGTCTTTCGCCCTCGGCGGCTACGGCGGCCCTTGCGGTCGTCGCGGCGAGGACGGAACCCTGGACGGCCATCATGGGCTTCGCTGACTCGTTCAGAGACCTCGGCATCACCGCCAAGGACAGGGTCGACGTCGCGACGAGGAAGGTCTCCGGACTCACGTTCGGTTCCACCGACGCCGCAGTGCCCATGACCTGGGCGCTCCAGAATAAGATCCAAGTCGACACGTTCGTCGTCCTTACGGACAACGAAACGTACGCGGGCGGCTCTCATCCTGTCCAGGCGCTGGAGAAGTACAGGCAGGCCACCGGCATCGGCGCTAAGCTGATCGTCGTGGGCATGACCTCCACCGGGTTCACCATCGCCGATCCCAATGACGCGGGCATGCTCGACGTCGTCGGTTTCGACGGCGCGACCCCCGCGCTCATGGCGAAGTTCGCCAAAGGCGAGATCTAGTCCGCATTCAGAGGCCGGAAACCGAGACGTCAGTTTCGGGGTCCGGCCTCTTCTATTTATAGAGGCCCTTCACTTCTGATTTCTGGCCCCGCTCCGGCGGGTATGACCCTTTTCCACCCAAAAACATTCCAACCCAACCAATACCATGATCTCAATCGACGACATCATCCAAGATAACGAAACCCGCGGCGAACTTCGCCTGCGGCTCAGCGTCCGCGCCCTCCTGCGTGCTCTCATCCTCATCGGCCAGCTGCCCCGTTCGCGTGCGCGCACCGAGCTCCTGGCCGCCTACGATGGTCTAGTGGATACGCGCACTGATTTTTGCCGACTCGTCCCTCGCGGTTTCAGCACCGAGCGTGATCTTAAGGCCAATGACGTCGAAGGTCTGACACGTGAAGAACGAGTTTCCTTCCTGAAAGGCGTAGCGTTGCTCCTCGAGGGTCGTCTGATCTCAGGTAAGCACTGCATCTGCAATATGCCCGCCGCCGTCATCCTGCCTGTCGCCGCCTACGCATCACTCCTAAGGGAAGACATCGGTCTGGCGCGCAAAACCTGGAAGGCCTTCGCCAAGATTCCCCGTCTTTGCGCCGAGAAGCTCCAGATCGAGAAGGAGGAGACAGACGAACATCTCGACCTACGTAAGCTCACATTCGAGCAGTTCATCGCGGAAGTCACCGGCTCTCGCCGAGATCTCTCCGAGGTCGAACTGGGAAGACTGACGGCTGAGCGAATCGAGAAAGCCTTCGAGCTGGAGCGTCATCGCGATAGAAATCGGCTTTAAGTCTACAATAAAGCCAAGATACTCCCGACATGACTCCCAGCTACGCCACCATCCTGGCTCGTCTCGAAGCCCTCGACGAATCCGTCGCCAAGCGCCTGGCCGGCCGCCTCCTGCGCATGCGCAGTGCGGCCGAGCCGGGCTTTCTGGACGCTATCTCGGCGATGGTATCATCGCCTGAACAGCCGCAGGCTGAGCCCTGGGCCGAGTTCAATGAGCTCCGTGACGACGTCCGTAAGGAGGTCGTTCGCCTCCGCGTGGTCGAACCTCGCCAGACACCTTTGCCTTACAAGGTCTTCGGATCGGAAGGCATCGACGCCGGCGCCCACAGCCAGATGGCCAAGGTCATGAGCCTCGGTCCCGTCGTGGCCGGCGCCATGATGCCCGACGCGCACGTCGGTTTCGGTATGCCCATCGGCGGCGTCGCCGCGACCGAAGGAGCGGTCATGCCTTTCGCCGTCGGGGTCGACATCGGCTGCCGCATGCACCTCACCGTCTTCGCCGAACCGGCTGACGGCATCGACACCTTACGTGAAAGACTTCGGGCATCCCTGCTTAAGGGCACCTACTTCGGCGAAGGCCTGAGGGAGGCCCCCCTCTCGAAACATCCTTTACTCCAGGATGCGCGCTTCGATCGGTTGGAGAAATTCTGCCGGACGCGCGGCACGCGTGAGAGGGCCGCCAAGCAGTTCGGCAGTTCCGGAAGCGGCAATCACTTCGTCGAATTCGGCGAACTCAATCTCGCGGAAGCGGCCGAAGGCATCCCTGCGGGCCGCTGGCTCGCTTTGCTCAGCCATTCAGGCTCCCGGGCGCTTGGTTTCCGCACCGCCAATTTCTTCACCGAACTGGCGGAGAAGATGATTAACCTGCCCGACGGCTACAAGGACCTCGCGTGGCTGAGTATGGATACCGAGGAAGGCCAGGCCTATTGGGAGGCCATGGAGCTCGCCGGGGATTTCTCCGCCGCGAACCATCGGGTCATCCATGACACTGTTATCGGCTTGGCCGGACTTACGCCAGTCAGCGCCATCAGTAACCATCATAACTACGCCTGGAAGGAGACCCACGGCGGCAAGGAGCTCTTCGTGCATCGTAAAGGAGCCACGCCGGCCGCGCCGGGAGTCTTGGGTATTATCCCTGGCTCGATGGCCACCCCAGGATTCTTAGTCCGCGGCAAAGGTGGCGCGGACTCCCTGCTTTCCGCCTCCCACGGTGCCGGCCGGCGCATGTCGCGTCGAGATGCTGTCAAGTCCATCACTCCTGAACAGCGCGATCAGGCGCTTAGCGTCGGTAAGGTAGAGCTGCTCGGCGGCGGACTCGATGAAGCGCCCGGCGCCTACAAGGACATCCGGTCCGTCATGGCCGCGCAGTCCGATCTCGTCGACATCCTCGCGGAGTTCCATCCGCGTATCGTCCGCATGGCGGGCCGTGACGAGGTCGACCGTCAGGAAGGTGGCTAAGTTTTGGTTAGCGTCCGCCGCCGCCGGTGAGGAAGTAGATGAGGCCGAAGAGGAACTGGCCGAGGTTGTAGAGCGGCTCAGGGACGACGGCGAACGACGTGAGGATGGTGATCATGGTGGTGTTGGGTGGAAATGGGCGGATGTCAGCGCGCCGTGTCCGGCTTGGCGACGACGAGGTCTTCCGTTGCCGGTATGGGCGAGGGACGGCGATGCTCGATGACCCAGGCGGGCGTCGGGCCTTCGCCACGGTT
>Ga0208811_1000570_pt1 | contig 9653 bp, 6 predicted proteins | sample Colrivmet1561A02_FD_187681 | JGI IMG/M metagenome (GOLD analysis project Ga0208811, IMG submission 187681) | Estuarine microbial communities from the Columbia River estuary - metaG 1561A-02 (SPAdes) (version 2) | ecosystem: Environmental > Aquatic > Marine > Intertidal zone > Estuary | place: USA... | reverse complement strand
GCTTCCTCGCTCGCCCTTAACGACCGCATTGTGGTGGAGGGCCCTTATGGCCACTTAGCGCCCATGCCTCATCACCCTGTTGATCACATTATTTGGGTCGCCGGTGGAGTGGGAATTACACCTTTCCTTGGGACATCTATCTCACGTCTCGTTGATGATGGCCCTACTCCGCACCTTTTCTATTGCGTTCCATCGCGTCACAATGCTCCTGCGATTGAAGTGCTGGAAATGGCAGCCCGCCTAGGGCGAATTCATTTGCATGTGCACGCATCCGATGAGAAAAATCGTATTCAACCACAGCATGTGACCGCAGCTATAGGTGGCGGAGAATTGCACAACGCACACATTGTGATGTGTGGCCCCGACTCTCTCGTGAAATCGATGAAGACCGGCCTGCGACAACACGGCGCTCGTCATTTGCATGTCGAAGGTTTCGACATGCGTAGCGGAATTGGGCCCGATTTATCGCGTTATTTAGACGACGTAGTGAGAACTCAGCTACATCGCCTGACTGCCAAAAAATAGTTATCAACGCGCAGGCTGGAGATTGCGCGCGCACTACCTGGCCTACGACTTGCGGATAACGCCGTCTTTTACTGCTGCCGCAGCAACCGCTGGGGCAACACGTTCAACAATTGTTCGGTCGAACACTGATGGCACTACAAATTCCGGTGAGAGTTGGGCATCGGTAACTGACTCGGCAATAGCAATTGCAGCTGCCAATTTCATGCTTTCAGTGATGTCTGTTGCATTTGCATCGAGTGCACCACGGAAAATGCCAGGGAACGCAAGCACGTTATTAATTTGGTTCGGATAGTCACTGCGCCCCGTTGCCATAACGGTAGCAAGACCATCGACCTGCTCTGGACGGATTTCTGGGTTTGGGTTCGCCATTGCAAACACAATGGGATTCTTTGCCATTGAACGCACATCGGCTGCAGTGATGAGATCTGGCCCGCTCACTCCAACAAATACGTCTGCACCTTTCATGACGTCACTAATGGTTCCCATTTTTCGTGAAGCATTTGTGTTCGCTGCAAACCATTCTTTTGCAGAGTTCATTTCACCGCGACCGGTATAGATGGCGCCCACGCGATCGCAACCAATGACATCGCCAATACCAGCGTTAAGAAGAATTTTGCCAATGGCAACACCTGCAGCGCCGACGCCAGCGATGACAACGGTGAGGTCTTCCATTTTCTTGCCTGTGATTTTCAAAGAGTTCCACAACGCTGCCAATGTGACCACTGCTGTGCCGTGTTGGTCGTCGTGAAACACGGGAATATCAAGACTTGCACGCAGCCGTTCTTCAATTTCAAAACACTCAGGTGCTTTAATGTCTTCCAAATTGATTCCACCAAATGTTGGTGCGATGCGCTGTACAAAATCGACTACTTCATCGGCAGTGCGAGCATTGATGCAAATGGGAAAGCCATTAACTCCACCAAATTCTTTGAACAGGAGTGCCTTGCCCTCCATGACGGGCATTGCACCCTCTGGGCCGATGTCGCCAAGCCCGAGCACCGCAGTTCCATTGCTCACAATGGCAACAGTGTTTTTACGAATGGTGAACTTATGTGAGAGCGATGGATCATTTTCAATTGCAGTACATACGCGAGCAACGCCCGGCGTGTATGCCATTGACAAATCATCACGGTCGTTCACCGGAGCCGTACTGATGACTTCAATTTTTCCGGCCTCATGCATACGGAATGTTCGGTCCCACCAATCGAGAACTGTTACGCCATCAAGTTTTTGTACCGCTGCAACAATTGCTTTCTGATGCGCTTCATCTCGACAGTGCACAACAAGGCTGCGGCGAAGAACCGGGCCACGAACATCAAAACCATCAAGAGCTCCAATGTTCCCGCCTGCTTCACCGATGGCAGTGCACAATCTCCCAAGGGTGCCCGGCACATTGTCGAGTTGACAATCGAGAGCAATGGAAAATGCGGCGTTGGGCAGAATAGACATAAGACCTCTAATGATAGGGCTAGTGCTCAGTTGTCAGGTGAGCGTCATTAGAAATTTCCAAATTTAAGGCGCTATTTACTCAACTCGTAGGCCCGAAATTGCACGGGCAATCACCAGCTGCTGAATCTCTGAGGTGCCCTCGAAGATGGTGTGAATCTTGGCGTCACGGTGCATCTCCTTACGGGTCTGGCCATCCACTAACGAGAGACAGCAATAGCCACTGTCTTAGTTTTCTTCTTGCCCTTCTTCGGTGTCACCGTCAACGTAATCCTGCATGTCCCCTTTTTCGTTGCCTTTATCGAACTTCGGACTACTTTGCATATCTTCTTCGAGGAAGTGGAAACGACTGCAGTTAGTCGAGATCCGCTCAGAACAGTTACTCGGTATTTCTTTGCGATTGCCGACAACGTAGTCGACTTACCCACTGAGAGAAACGGTGAAGTACCTACGACATTGACGGGGATACTTATGCTCGATTGAACTGGAGGAATGGAAACATTTGGCACCGTTATTTGTGGATCTGGAACCGTAGTGGAAGTCGAAACATTTGGCGTTGTTGTTTGCGAAGGTGGGACCACCGTAGTGGTCGAAGGAGTCGTTGGAGTACGAACCACCGTAGTGGTTGGGGTGGAGTTAGACATACCCGTCACCGTTGCAGTGGACGTTATGAATCCAGACCGTGACGACTCAATCGTGAGCGCGACGGACTGCAACACGCCCAATCCAAGCGCGGTCACAACATCTCCATCAATTGATGCGTTACCCGCACGAACTCGATAGGTCCAATCTGCGTCATAGTTCGAAATTGGAACTACGAAGCCACCACTGTCAGCTGTTGGGGTTCCAAATGTTGGTGTTCGCGCAGCGTTTAGAGCAGCAGATGTGAATGCCAATGGCGTCGGCGATGAACACGAACCACACGACACTGAAATCGTGATTTGTGCCTCTTGCCCAGCACTTAAGCCACTGACAGCAGCAGACCCGATTGTCTGATTCACCCAAGCGACGGAACCAGCCGAGGCAGACAATGAATAGGTCAAATCACTGTCATAGCCACTGATCCTGAATGTGAATCCATTGTTTCCACGCGCCACTGACCCCACCAGTGGAGTCGACAATGACGTCAACGGCAACGTGGTTGTGGTTGTCGTAGTAGTGGTTGTAGTTGTCGTAGTCGTTGTGGTTGTCGTCGTAGTGGGAGTACCCACCACAACACTTGTTGATGCGCCAAGTGACCCAGTTGTTCCTGGTGCCGCCAGAGTGAGAACGGCATTGTTAGTGGATAAGTCCGTAATTGTCCCACTATTCAAGTCCAATGAGTTTGTTGCTTTGTAGTCAAGATCATCCGAAGAGTCGCCAGATTGCATTGTGTACTTGAAAACCAGTATGTCTTCATAGTTGCCTGACACATACGTGGCATACCTATCCGTTGTCCCTGTTTCCAATAGCAAACGAGGGGTTCCTGTGACCATGACGCGTTCTGTGAATTTCACCTTGATGAACACACTCTGGCCAGAACTCAAAACGCCTGAGTGTCCTGGTGCAGTAACCGACTGAATAGTTGGCGCCGTGGCGTCGTCGGGAGCAATCACATAGAAGGTTTCGTCTGGGCCGCGAGTGTATGCAAATCCGATGTCGTTCTCTTCAACGAAGATCTTGCAGATACCTAATCCAGTAAACCTGAGGTCGTACTTGCTGATAAATGAACAATTTGTGGAATCAGGTGTTGTTCGAAACCATACACTGATTGGCATACCTTCAGACACCGTTGCAGATACATCTACAGCCACCGTTGAACCTGAATATGTGTACACACGTTGCGTTGGCGCGGATAGCGCGACTGTCCTTCCAGCAACAATCTGAAAACCAGCTGTTACTTCACTTGCATCTTCATATTCATAATCACCTGCGCGGTTAAGAGTTAATACACACCTTCCAAGGCTGAGAGCAGTAACTGTCGTTCCAGTAAGACTGCAATATGCAGCGGCATAACTCGCCACTACAAGTGAGTAGTTACCAGTTCCACTTCCTCCAGAGTAAGAAACATCTAGCGTTGTGCCACGACTGATTTGCTCAGTAAACGTGTTCGTAAAATTCAAAACTGCTTGACTATTTCTCGGAGTCACGATCACGGTTTGTTGCACCTGTGTTGCGCTGAGATACGACGAATCACCAGATTTGTTTGCGTTGATGACACAGTCACCAACTTCCTGAAATGACACCTCTGAGCCTGATGTTGAACCACTCAATTGACAAACGCTGGATGAGGATGGATCAATTGTTAACGACAATGTTCCGCTTCCGGAACCACCACCCGCAGTGACAATGTATGAATCGCCACCAACGTGATGATCGATAGGCGCGGTTGATGTAAAGGACAATGGGGTTTGAGCACCCTTCGATACGGTCACCGTGATGGGAGTGGTGCCATACGAACCTGCTCCGTCAGTTGCACGAACTTCCATTGAGTAGGTTCCTACTTCAGTCATTGCGCCAACGGTCACGACACCACTTGAGTTGATTGAGATTCCCGGAACCACACTCCCTGACGTATCCCTAACAGACCATTGATAGCTAACAGCAGCGGTTGGCGTTGTTGAAGCGACTTCCGAATTGTTGCCACCTGCAGCGCTGAATGCAGTTATTGAAGTAGCTACTCCAAATGCCGTCGATGCTGAACTTGCCCCTCCCGAAACCACTGGCTTCTGCATGTACGCAATGCTCACAATTCCGCTGCCTCCATTTCCTCCCTTTTCAGTGATGGTCTCCCAGACATATTCAATGGACGCAGTTGAGCCGCCGCCGCCGCCGCCGCCGTAGTGCTGTAGGCCAGCTTGTGCCGGACTGCTCGGACTTCCCGCGCACCCTCCGCTAGATCGTCGGCTAGACAGAGTTGGTGAATAGGTGACTTGGTCAAACTCGAGACTGCAATACCCAATAGCCAAGAATTCCTGTGTGAACTGGTTTGACGAGTTGGCGATCATGTAAGTGCCGCCACCACCGCCGCCATAGGTTCGGTTTCGTGCAGTTTGTGTTTCGATACCCCAAGTCAAGAGTGGAAAAACACCCGATGCCCCAGGACCAACACTCCTAGCATTGTTGTAACCGCTTGCGAAGGTCGCGCCGCCACCGCCACCGCCACCGCCTTGTTGTTGGTTGGCAGGGGCTGATCCGCCATGACCGTTTCCGCCACGAGTCTGATACGACGGCCCCGCACCAGTCAGTCCTCCGAGATATTCGCTTCCCCACGCGCCAAGTCCACCAGCAGTATTTTGCATGGATCCAAGAAGACCAGCAGCACCGCCGCCACCACCACCGCATGCGCTGTATGAGCACTCCACTGAAAGTCCGGATTTTCCATATCCACCGCCGCCAGCACCACCGCCGGCACTGGCAGTGACTACACCCCCTGAAGAAATCAATGATGCACGACCACTCTCGCCTGTGCAGTCCGATTCGCAGGTTGCATCTTTTGCTAGCCCACCTGCTCCGACAGTGACGTCATAGGTCGTATTACTAATAACTGGATTGATTCGGTGGATGTAAACACCACCGCCACCACCGCCACCACCAGAACGCGAACCACCGGCACCGCCGCCACCAACAACCGCTAGTTGACTGCGTTTAATTCCCTTCGGTGCAGTCCATGTGCAACGCGCATCATTGGTGCCATCAGAAAGAAAATCGACCACAGTGAATTGGTAGACGTTTCTGTCCCGGCTCCTCAGCACTTCATACCCGAACTCATATCCATCGCTGCCGTACTGCCTGCCCGTCTGCGTGGTTGTACGAATCGATCCCGATGCGCAACCATCGACAGCCAGTGCGGGTTGCGCCACTTCCCAGCCCATTGTGAGCAGGCTCCCGATGAGAGCTCCACTCGTCAATAGACGTCCGAAAACCGTTGACCGGCTTGCCTTTTTCCCACTCACGGGTTCTTACTGTACCTCAATACCAATAAGAAAAAAGGGCTATTTCTCCGATTTTTTGTTGGGTGATGGCTGAAGAAATCCGCGCAGAACACCCATCGACATTCGAATCCAAGCGGCATCAAATTCTTCAGACTCATAGGTATCTAAAGCAGAACGGCCGATGAACATCGAGGCCATGTATCGCGCAATGTCTTCCAATGATTCGGTGGGGTTGATCAATCCACGATTTTGCGCACCAGTCAACATTTCAGTAAGTGCAATGTCGGCGATGCGTGACTCTTCAGCAAGTGATTCAGTCAGAACTGGAATATGTTGCGCGGCTGCCACTACAGCGATGCGACGCGATCTATTTTTTCGGCCGGGCGCGTTTGACGCCAAATGTAATCCTGCCTCGATGACATCAAGGCATTCCTCTCCTGAATTCACGCTGGCGAGAATCTGGGCAAGAAGTGCATTGTTCGCCACACGTTCGTCAATTAATCGCTGTACCTCAACTGCAGAAATGACGCCATCGCGCCCACCAAAGTGGTGATAAACCGAGCTTTTTGAAACACCAGATTCTTCAATGACCCGCATGATGTTGAACTTGACGGGCCCAACTTCATCAAGCTCTCGACGCGCATGGTCAAGGATTCGCGACATAGTCTCTCGTCCGTTGCTGCGCGTTGGTCTCTCGGTCACAGGCTCTAGTCAATCACAGCATCCCTCACCCGAGCGACGCTGTCCGGCCCTATTGCTGTGGGAAAACTGAATTATTCAATGCGCAAGCCGGAGATCGCACGAGCAATCACCAACTGCTGAATCTCTGAGGTGCCCTCGAAGATGGTGTGAATCTTTGCGTCGCGATGCATGCGCTCAACGTGGTACTCACGGGTGTAGCCGTAGCCACCAAGAATTTGAATGGCCTCTTCGGTCACTTTCACCGACATCTCTGATGCGAAGTACTTGCTCATTGAGCCTTCTGCATTTTTGAAGCCACCATTTTTTGAGAGCCATGCGGCGCGCCAAATGAGCAAACGAGCTGCGTCGATTTGTGTTGCCATATTGGCGAGCTTGAATGCAATGGCCTGGTTCATGATGATGGGCTTGCCGAAAGCAACGCGCTCTTTGGCGTAGTCGAGTGCAATTTCATATGCAGCGCGTGCAACACCAAGTGCTTGTGCACCTACTGCTGGGCGTGTTGCTTCAAACGTAGCCATTGCTGGCTGCTTGCCACTTGATGCGCCACCTTCGCGGTAACGAGCAAGTTTGGCATCGAGTTTTTCTTTACCGCCAAGCAAGCAACTGCCTGGCACGCGTACATCGTCGAGCACTACTTCCGCAGTGTGCGATGCCTTGATTCCGTGCTTTGCATACTTCTGACCTTGGCTTAAGCCTTTGGTGTTTGGTGGAACAACAAACGATGCCTGCCCACGACCTTTAAGTGCTGGGTCCACTGCTGCAACTACAACGTGAACGTTTGCGATGCCGCCGTTGGTGATCCATGCCTTTGTTCCGTTGAGTACCCATTCATCTTTTGCTTCGTCGTACACAGCACGTGTACGCAAGCTCGATACGTCGGAACCAGCATCGGGTTCACTCACACAAAACGCTCCGAGCTTCACGTCGTTTGCATCTCCGTAACACTGTGGCACCCACTCCATCAGTTGCTCTGGTGTGCCGTTGCCAGCGATACCCGCTGCTGCAAGACCCGAACCCATGATGGCCATACCGATGCCGGCGTCGCCCCAAAACAGTTCTTCAATGCTGACCGGCATCGATAACCCAGTGGGGTCGGCCATGTTGTTCATGAGGAACTCCCAGCCGTACAAACCGATTTTTGCGGCCTCTTGCACAACGGGCCACGGGAACTCTTCGCGCTCATCCCACTCTTGGGCGGCGGGGCGAATGACGTCTTTTGCGAAGGTGCGAACCCACTCTTGAATTTGAAGTTGGTCGTCGTTGAGTTGGAGGGAGAAATCAGCCATGCGTATAAGTTACCCAGCAGTAGGGCGTGATGCCTCATTTTCCTCGATTTCTGCAGATTTTTGTTGCCAGTTTGTGGCCCCCAAGGCACACATGAGAAAAAGAAAATGATGGACGATTCGAGCCAAGGGGGTTATTTTGAGTGTGAGCGAAATTGAACGTAGGCAACTTCACAAGGAGGTGGAGAACATCATGAGTGACGACTCTGCGGCTGTTCTCATGCGACTGCTGCCGCCCGTTGGCTGGAATGATTTTGCCACCAAACAAGACCTTGAGACCTTGGGCAAATTCATGCAGTTGGGTTTCAACAACTCATTGCTTGAGTTGCGCAACGATATGAACACCGAATTCGCAAGTCTTCGCAAGGAGATGCATACCGAGTTCGCAGATCTTCGCAAAGAGATTTACAAAGAATTCGCAGCTTTAAGCAGTGAACTCCACCACGAAATCGACGGCCGCCGTACGCAGTGAAATGAACACAGAGTTCGCCGCTGTACGCAGTGAACTCCACCATGAAATCGACGGCCTCCGTAAAGAAATGAACGCAGGATTTCTCGATTTACGCAAAGAAATGAACCATCAAACTCATCGCATGTTTATGGCGATGCTGGGCATTAACACTTTGCTCATGAGTGTTGCCATTGCGGCATTCAAGTTGCTCTAACAGCTATTGCAAAGGAATGGCGAGGAGCGAGGGCGCAATGGTGTCCATAATCAACTTCGCACCAGGCTTGTATACGTGTACACCATCCCAGCGATAACCCAGGTCGTTGCCGATAATTGAACTGGTGCACCACTCACGTGGCCCCTTCACAAAAGTGGTTGTGGCAGCATTTTCACTTGCCACTTCTTGGAGCAACTTGTTGAGTTGAGCAGTTCGCGTGTCATCACCTCGCTCGGGAAGCGGAGGAATGCCAGCGCCTTTCACATCTTTTGGTCGCATACACGGCACTTCAAGAAGCGCAACCTTTGCACCGCCAAGAACAAGTGCATCGATGCCACGCTTCACTTGTGTTTTAAAGAAGGTGTCAGCCTGAGGAGAGCCGAGCGAATAGTTGACTCCACCACCAAGAACATCGAGAACTTCCCAAGCACCCAAAACGACCAGCGCTAACTGACCTTTAGCTTTTTGAACCGAAGCAGTCCATTTCTTTTCCCAGCCTCGACAGAATTCAAATGATTGTTTGAAGTCAATAGAAGGGCTAATTCCGGTGCCTGTGTCGTACACACCGCAACCCGACACACCACCGTCGGTAACGGTGAAAGTCTTTTCGATACCCACGGGAAGATTCTTGGCAAGAGCTTTAGCTTGTGAGTCGCCGACAATAACCAAACGAATGGGGTTGGCAAGGGTGGGCAAGGTTGTAGAAGGAGCAACGACGCCATTCACAGTGGTTTGTGTTGCCCCAGCAATTGTGGTGGTTGCCCCGAACTCTAAGTCGTCACCGTTGTCTACCGACAAGTCGATGGGCGTGGTGAAAGCCAAAGCAATGCTCACTGATGCAACAAGGACTCCAGCTGCCGTTGCATAACTGCTTGCAATGATGACCATGTCGCGACGAGACGGGTGATTGATGTTGCGCAATGTTTCTCTCGCCCGCCCGATGAACCCGTTGCGGATGGGTACTTCAATGCAGCGGTACGACAATTCTGTGACAACTGCAGTGATGGCAATGGCAACGAAAAACTTTCCTGCCGATTCCCGCGCGTTCGTAAACAAGAAAATCGGCCAGTGCCAGAGATACAAACCATATGAGCGCTTCCCTATTTCAACAAGAGGCG
>Ga0208811_1000507_pt1 | contig 10305 bp, 7 predicted proteins | sample Colrivmet1561A02_FD_187681 | JGI IMG/M metagenome (GOLD analysis project Ga0208811, IMG submission 187681) | Estuarine microbial communities from the Columbia River estuary - metaG 1561A-02 (SPAdes) (version 2) | ecosystem: Environmental > Aquatic > Marine > Intertidal zone > Estuary | place... | reverse complement strand
ATCGCCTCTACCGATTCCCTGATTTTTACCAGACGTTGATGGAGTAGATTCGACATATTACAAAGATACGAGAATTTTAATTCCTATTTTCCGCCTCAATCCGACAATCAGTGTCAACAAAACAATTTTTATACGACCTGCTTCTGTTTTCGGTTAAACCACGATAAAAACAACATCGCCAATACCAGAATTGCCAGAATTTTCCCATCTCCCAATCGGTTATAAATAGTTCGATATTGATTTAAATAGATGGTTTGCGACAACGCCAATTGAGTACCCACTTGCGTGATTTTCGCGTCATCCGAGTGATTGTCCAACGCCACCTGTGCCGATCTTTCATCACGACCTTGATACCAACCCGAGCGCATCGTAGTTCTTCCCAACGGATCAATAAAGCCCGAAATTCCGGTATTCGCGCTTCTAACCACCCACTTTCTCTGTTCGATGGCCCTTAACTTGGCATATGAAAAATGCTGCTTGTGTCCTGGCGTATTGTTCCACCATGCATCATTGGTAATTACCGCCAACCAAGACGCTCCGTCTTTTACATATTCACTAACGTAATCGCCGTAAATGCTTTCATAACAAATGATTGGGGCCACCTTCGAATTGCCATTTCCCAGCGCCTTAGCCGTTGCGTTTTTACCCAATGTGCCCGATGCCGAATTCTCATCCAACGAAATTGCCAATCGCTCCAAAAATGGCAAAACCGTCACAAATGGCAACTGCTCTGTACCCGGAACCAATTTGGATTTATGGTAAAATTGAATATCGCCGCGAACCAAAGAGTTACCATGTGTCCACAACTCAGGTTGAATCCACAACGCCGAATTGTGCAGCGTATACCAATATTCTGGATTGCTACTCTGCCTCGCCGCCACGTCCGGTTTGCCCTTTCCCATCCATATGTACCAATGGATCATATTGGAACCAATTAGCATCGACGGTGGTTTGGCAGTGCGAGGATCGTTTTGAGAAGAGTCCCTCGCAGGTTCAACGTCCGCCGTGCCATTTTTCTGCCAATGATGCATCAAAAAAGAGACTTGCTGGTCTTGAGCGGGCGAGCCAACATCGATATTCCCAACCAAAGAAGTTTCAGGCCACAAAATGCAATCCGCTGGACCGGCACTGTCCGACGTCTTCGCCATATCCCTCACCATTTGCATCGGGTCTAAAACAAACTTCTCGTCGTATGGATCGTAATTCGGTTGAATCGCAACCACGCGATACGGCTGCTTTAACTTACTCTTTTTTTGATCCACAAAATCCGATGCGAGCTGCCCCATCACAATACTCAACAACCCAAAAAGTAAAACTAGGGCCACTGGCAAACGGAATTGCATCATGAAACTCCTATTCACATTCAATGGATCCCTATTCAGCGCTTGGTACACTAAAATGTTGACCGATAAAATCAAAGCCGTGCCTCCCAAAGTACCTGTTAATTCGTACCATTGAACATACCATGGCATGCCACTGAATGCGTTGCCTAAAGTCAACCATGGCCACGACAAATCCCATCTATGATGTCCGTATTCATAAAGTAACCAAAGTGCAATAAATAGCCATTTAGCATCCCATTTGAACCACTTTTTTCTCTGTAACCATCTGCTTAGTCCAAATGGGAGATACATCAACAAAGAATTCAAAATCAACATGGCAATCGCACCAACATCTGAAGCAAACCAAACCCACCACGTAGTTGAAATGTTCCATAGCATCAAAGCCAAAAACAAGACGCCGAAATTCTTCCCTTTACTCGTGCTCCGACCCCATTCGGCCAAATAAAAAAACGGGACAAATGCGATGAAAACCAAAGGCGTAAATGGCATCGGCTCCCAAGCTAGCCAAAAGAGCAACGCCGGTAAAAACAAACAAACCATCAATTTTAGTTGGTTGTTTTTCGCCTTAGTCGTTATCTCATTTTGCGCTTTATCCATATCAAATTGATGCGTTATTAATCGTCGTTCAAAGCCAATAGATCATCGCCCTCTTTGGCATTAACACCTTCCAAAACTACCACAAACTCACCCTTGGGCGGATGCGTTTTGAAATGATTTAACACTTCTTTAATCGTCCCGTTAACCGTTTGCTCAAATTTCTTGCTAATCTCCCTGGAAACACTAATTCTACGATGCTCAGCGCAAGCCTCTTCTAATTGCGTAAGCGTTTTTAAAATTTTGTGTGGGCTTTCATAAAAACAAGTGGTATCTGGATTTGCGGCGAGTGCTAGAATGCGCGTTTGACGTCCCTTTTTCTGTGGCAAAAATCCTTCGAATCGAAACTGATGCAAAGCAAAACCGCTTTTTACCAATGCAGGGACAAAAGCCGTTGCGCCAGGCAAAACCTCTATCGAAATACCTTCTTTCTGACATGCCCTGGCCAATAAAAATCCAGGATCGGAGATACCCGGCGTCCCTGCATCGCTAATCTGCGCAATTTGAGCCCCTGCCTTCAACTCGGTAATTACATGCTGCAGTTTGCCATGTTCATTGTGCTGGTGAAAGCTCTCCAAACGGGTGTTGATTTCGTAGTGATTTAACAGCACCCTCGACGTCCGCGTGTCTTCCGCCAAAACCTTATCTACAGATTTTAGTATCTCCACCGCCCGATAAGTCATGTCGCCAAGATTGCCAATGGGCGTTGGTACTAAATATAATTTGCCTTCCATCTTCTACCAACAAAGATACATAACAGCAACAAGCAACATCAATACACCCGTAACAGCATTCACAACATCATTGGTTACCCAACGATATCCTGCAGCCATTGACCTACGGCCGGTATCAGATGAATCCACCTGATTCCCCGAATCGTCCAAATATTTCGCTTGAAATAATACACCTAACACACTATCTAGAATCGAACCGATAAACCCAAAAAATGCTATGAGCCAAAATGCAGAAACCGAGCTGCCCAACGACGATAATTCAGTCCAAAAAACGAATATAGCAATAGATACAGCACCTAACAATGCCCCCACAAAACCAGCCCCCGTTACACCGCCAGACACCCCTTTAATCATCCGCTTACCCGTGATTATATTTCGGGGACTTCCACCCCAAACCCGTCCAAAATCACTGCTCAAAGTATCGGCACAGCTCACCGACAAAGAAATCAATGCCAACAGATGACAAGTTTCACTAAAACGTAAAACCTCCGTATGAATGCCCAAAAAAGAATCCAGCCAACCCAATTCATTCATAAAAGCCAACATCGCCAACAACATAAAAATGCCGCCATTTGCAAGCACCTGCCAGTGATCCCTGGCCTTTCCTTGTTTTGCATCGCCGCCTTCTTTGGCATTCGCTCGAATTTTCCCCGCCAATGATCCCAATACCAAAAATGTAACCAAGGGGAAAATCGACCATTTTGCCAAAAACACGACAACAAAAGCCAAGAACCAAGCCATCAACGCTCCGGATATCGTTAACCAATTCCATTTGAACAGAGCACAGGCCATCAAAACAGAAATAATTACAGCGGTAGGAGACAATGTAATTTCAACCCAATTCATAAATTTCGTTTCGCGAATAACTCCATATATCAAATAAACGGAATTTCCTTTGTTTCGTTGTTACTTTGAGCATGCTTTCCTTGTTATGGCGATTTTCCAGACCCCATACCCTTATTGGGTCAACCATTAGCATCCTTTCGCTACTCATTTTGGTGATTTATTGTACACCTCCTCCAATTCACGATGGCTTACCAAATGCAATTGCGAACAGTAAAATCACGATTGGCTCAACAACAACCGAATTCAATACCATCTCAGAATCGGCTTACGCATTGGTTCCGGGTTTAGATGCTCAAAAACCCCAATTGCCCGCCTATAAATCAGCAATCGTTGGATTCATTCCAGTGCTCACCAACAAAATCAACGCCATCGCTGCGATATTTTTGCCCACCTTGCTCGCTTGCTTACTCTGCAACATCTTTATCACCGGGTTAAACCAAATTGTAGATGTAGACCTCGATAAAATCAACAAACCCAATCTGCCACTAGCCTCCGGCGAACTGTCGATGCGAAACGGCAAAATCATCGTTTACACCTCAGGCATTCTCGCCATTTTCACAGCTTGGCTCATCCAACCCTTTCTTGGCTGCCTAATCACTTCCATCGCCATCATTGGCGCTCTCTATTCCTTGCCTCCCGTCCAATTTAAGAGATATCACATCTGGGCTGCTAGTGCAATTGCCATCGTGAGAGGCCCATTAATCAATGCCGGCATCGCCATTCATTTTGCGACCGTATTATATGGATGGCCTATCATTCAGATGTATTGGCTCGCACCGTTAGTCGTATTTGTTACCGCTTTTAGCTTAGGCATCGCCTGGTTTAAAGACATTCCCGATACCCTTGGCGATGAAAAATTTGGTTTTAAAACCCTTGCTGTTGTTTGGAGCAAATCGTCCGCATTTAAATCCGGGGTGATTCTCGTTAGCACCGCCTATCTATTGATGGCCTGTCAAATGCCAAATATTACAGCCAAGATTGCCCATGTAATTGTGCTGCTGCTTTTTGTTGGCCATGCGTTAAAGGTCGACCTGCAAAACCCCACTTCCGTGAAACGCTTCTACATGTTCTACTGGGGGTTGTTCTTTCTTGAATATGCGATGCTGCCACTTTTACTGCTGTAAATCTGACCCCAATTTTTTTACAAATCGTGGATAATTAAGCCCCAAGTCCACGCGCGATGCCCTAAATTTGCTAAATTTTTGGAATCATGCCAAAGGACCTATCTCTAAAACACGTACTCATCATCGGCAGTGGCCCGATCATTATCGGACAAGCTTGCGAATTCGATTATTCAGGAACTCAAGCCGCAAGAAGTATTCGCGAAGAAGGTATCAAAGTATCGCTGATCAATAGCAATCCGGCGACCATCATGACCGATAAAATGAATGCGGATCATGTCTATCTACTACCATTAACGGCAGAAAGCATCGAAAAAATTCTTCAAGAGCAAGATATCGATGCGGTGTTACCAACCATGGGCGGACAAACTGCATTGAACTTGGCCAAAGAGTGTGATGAGCTCGGCATCTGGGAAAAATACAATTGTAAGATTATTGGAGTGAATATTGTCGCCATCGACAAAATGGAAGATCGCGAGAAATTCCGTCAGTTGATGGTTGAACTGGGTGTGGGTGTTGCTAAAAGTCAGATTGCAAACAGCTTCCTAGAAGGGAAAGAAATTGCGCAACGAATCGGCTTCCCATTGGTGATCCGTCCTAGCTACACGCTCGGTGGAACCGGGGGTGCCATCGTCTATAAAAAAGATGAGTTTGATCGCGCCTTACAATACGGTCTTGAGTGCAGCCCAGTCCATGAAGTATTGGTGGAGCAAGCCGTTTTGGGTTGGAAAGAATACGAATTTGAGTTGCTTCGCGATAGCAAAGACGATATCGCCGTAATCTGTACCATCGAAAACTTCGACCCGATGGGGATTCACACCGGGGATTCAATTACCGTAGCCCCTGCAATGACGTTGAGCGATACCGCCTTCCAAAGAATGCGCGATATGGCTTTCAAGATGATGCGCAGTATGGGTGTTTTCGCTGGAGGTTGCAACGTACAGTTTAGCGTTAACCCTGTGGACGAAGAGATCATCGCCATCGAAATCAACCCAAGGGTAAGTAGAAGTTCCGCCTTGGCCTCAAAAGCAACCGGTTACCCAATTGCGAAAATCGCAGCCAAATTGGCCATCGGTTTTTACTTGGATGAACTCAAAAATCCCGTTACTAAGACAACCAGCGCCTTCTTTGAGCCCGCCTTGGATTACGTCATCGTAAAAATCCCTCGTTTTAACTTCGATAAATTCCATGGGGCTGATACCCGCCTAGGCTTCCAAATGAAATCGGTTGGTGAAGTCATGGCCATCGGCAGAAGCTTCCAAGAAGCACTCCAAAAAGCTTGTCAGAGTCTCGAAATTTCCCGTCATGGCCTAGGCGCTGATGGAAATAAAGTAAGTCGCAACCTAGAAGAATTGGTTCACGGCATGGAATACGCCAGCTGGAATCGCGTTTTCCAAATCAAAGACGCTTTGGCCTTGGGCGTTCCCATCAGCAGCGTTCAGAAAATTACCCGCGTAGACCGTTGGTTCCTAGAGCAAATCGCTGATTTGGTAAAAACTGATACTGAAATCAGAAGATATAACATCGACAATGTTCCTGCGACATTGTTAAAAATTGCCAAAGAAAAAGGATACAGCGATGAGCAAATTTCATGGTTAATGGGTGGTAACACTACGGCAGATCAGGTTTGTGAAAAACGATATAGCCTAGGAATTCGTAGAGTATACAAAATGGTTGACACCTGTAGCGCTGAATTCCCAAGTCCTACCAATTACTTCTATTCAACGTTCGATGGTGAAAATGAAAGTATCGTCAGCGATAAGAAGAAGATCTTTGTTCTCGGTAGCGGTCCAAATCGCATCGGACAGGGTATCGAATTTGATTACAGTTGTGTTCACGGAATCATGGCCGCTCGCGAGGCTGGTTATGAAGCGATTATGATCAATTGTAACCCCGAAACGGTAAGTACCGATTTTGATATGGCGGATAAACTCTATTTTGAGCCCGTTTATTGGGAGCATTTGTGGGAACTGATTCAACACGAAAAACCGGAAGGCGTAATCGTTCAATTGGGCGGACAAACTGCATTGAAATTGGCTGAAAAACTTCAAGAAAAAGGCATCAAAATCATTGGAACAAGCTATGATAACATGGACATCGCAGAAGATCGCGGTCGTTTCAGCGAAATGCTCGCCACCTTAGATATTCCTTACCCCAAATTTGGTGTGGCCTTGGATGCCGAAGAGGCAATTGGGATTGCAAATAAAGTTGGATATCCGGTGTTGGTTCGACCTAGCTATGTGTTAGGCGGACAAGGGATGGTGATTGTAATCAACGACGAAGACTTGGAAAAGGCGGTTGTTAAATTGCTTGGCGATTTACCTGGTAACAGGGTGTTGATTGATCACTTCTTGGATCGTGCGGAAGAAGCTGAAAGCGATAGTATTTGCGATGGCGAAGACGTTCACATATTGGGAATGATGGAACACATCGAACCTGCCGGTATTCACTCTGGCGATTCAAGCGCTGTACTTCCCCCGTTTGCGCTAAGTGAAAAAGTGCAAAACCTGATGATTGAATACACTGAGAAATTGGCTCATGCATTGAATATTCGCGGATTGATGAACATCCAGTTTGCCATCAAAGATGAGAAAGTTTATGTGATTGAAGCCAATCCAAGGGCGTCTAGAACTGTACCTTTCATTTGTAAGGCCTACGATTATCCTTATGTGAATATGGCCACAAAGGTGATGTTGGGTGCAAACAAAATCAAAGACTTTACAATCCCGGCTCGACCTTCAGGCTTTGCGATTAAACAACCCGTATTTAGTTTCAATAAGTTTCAGGGTGTAAGTCGCGAATTGGGTCCCGAAATGAAGAGTACCGGAGAAAGTATCCTGTTCATCAAAGACTTAAAAGATCCAGCCTTCCGCGAATTATACAAGCAAAAGAGCATGTATTTAAGTTATTAATTCATTGGTGGCGCTCGCCACCAATAACCATTTATATTTTAAACAAGAGAGGGGCGCCACAGGCGCCCCTCTCTTGTTGTTATTTTGATTCTTATTGTTATTCTGATTTTGGCGAATCGCCTGTATTTGTATTTGGTGAATCAGTATTCAGCTTAGTCCCGTTTACTGGTCTAGGGCCTCGGTTTTCACCAACTGGCCTCGGACCGCCTTCCGGCCTTGGGCCTCGGTTTTCAGGGCGCGGACCGCGGTTTTCACCTGCCGGTCTAGGACCGCCTTCCGGCCTTGGGCCGCGGTTATCAGGTCTTGGACCGCGGTTTTCACCGGCTGGTCTCGGACCGCCTTCCGGCCTTGGGCCGCGGTTATCAGGTCTTGGACCACGGTTTTCTCCCGCTGGTCTAGGACCACCTTCCGGCCTTGGGCCGCGGTTATCAGGTCTTGGACCTCGGTTTTCTCCCGCTGATCTTGGGCCTCTGTTGTCAGGTCTCGGACCGCGATTGTCTGGACGTCTATCGTTGCCACCCTTCCTGCGATCTCCATTGCGTTGATCTCCTTTTTCAGGACCTCTTTTCTTCAATGCAAACTCATCGTCCGATAACAATTCCGAATTACCAATAAAGTCATTATTGCGGTCTTCCATCGTGGTACCCACTTTTTCCAATACCGCACTCGCCGGCGCTAAATCTTGCAATGCCGCCGATTGTTTGCCATTCTTATTCTCCTCCATCACCTCGTTTACCTTGTCAACAGCCAAAGCAACCCAAGTCTGATTGTCATCGTAAGAGAACCACATCAACTTCTTTAAAATATCGGTTTTGCGCGCATAAGCCATACCGTTGATTGTATCCAATCGAACGATTTTTGCTTTCGGAAATGCATCTGTAGCCTCAACATATTGATCCAACTCGAAGTTCAAACAGCACTTTAAACGACCACACTGACCGGCCAGTTTTTCCATGTTGATGCTCAAGTTTTGAACCCTCGCCGCACCGGTATTCACCTGCTTGTAGTCGGTTAGCCAAGTACTGCAGCACAGCTCTCTACCGCAAACACCCGTACCACCCAATCGAGACGCTTCCTCCCGATAGGAAATATGTCGCATTTCAATTTTTACCTTAAACTCATCAGCATATCGCTTGATCAATTCACGGAAATCCACACGCGTTTCGGCCGTATAGAAAAATATCGCCTTTCTGCCATCGCCCTGAATCTCAATGTCGGAAATCTTCATCTGAAGATTCAATGAAAACGCAATCGTCCGCGCACGCTCCAAGGTTTGATCCTCTTTACTTTTCGCTTCCTCCCTACGTTCCATATCTCGTTCACTGGCCACCCGCTGAATGCCATGCATCTCATCGGAATCCTCGCGAACTCTATATTTTTTCAATTGCAATCGAACGATTTCGCCCGTTGCCGATACAGTCCCAATATCAAAACCAATGCTGCTGTCAACGCATACGTAATCACCCGTAAATAGGTCCAAATTGTTCGTGTTTCTAAAGAACTCTTTTCGAGAACCTTTGAATCGAACTTCTACCACATTAAAAGGTTTATAGCCCGTAGGCAGGTCCATGTCCTTGAACCAATCGTATACATTCAACGCATTGCAGCCACTGGTCCCACAAGTGCCGTTGCTCTTACACCCACCCGGGGTGCCGCCAGCCTTGGTTCCACAAGAAGTACATGCCATATTATTTTTTCTTAAAGTTGAATTCTTACAAAGTTAATCATTTATCACCACGGCCGACTATTTGCCTATCTTGCCAAAAACCCAAAGCTTCTGACCCATAAAATTGACACCCATACCCACAGCTGTTGCCGTTAAAACAGCAAATAATTTATCAATCTTCACCGCAAACAATTGCTTCATCCCACCCATTGTATTGGCCGCAATGTCACCCACGACAGGAAATACCATGTTCAACTGCAACTCCCAATTTGGCAACGATGCCAACATGATTTCATTCGTGCCCACATTAATTCCTCCACTCAAAGCATACAGCATCAAATATTTCTTTAGTGTCTCATTCCTTGCTTTGTAACCACCCGCCGCCTTCTTGCTCTCCCAAGTCCAATATTTGTTCAGCTTGTAGTTCACCAATGTGGCAACCATAATACCCGCCGCCTTTGCAAAGTAAGTGGGCATGAACTGACTCATACCGTAATACACCGACATATCCACGAAAAAGCTGATCCCGCCAACAATGCCAAATTTGGTGAATGCGATGAAGGTTTTGGATGAAATCACAGCGCTATTGAGTTAGTGTTGAATTTTCAAAGTTACAATCCGCACCTAACTTTATCGATATGTTTTCTTCGTCATGACCCACCGGCACATCGAAAACAATTGGGAAATCACAATCCGCTAGCAATTCTGTTATCATGGTCTTAACCGACCTTCCAAAAGGAACCGTATTGTCGTTCATGTCAATCATACTACCCACCAACAACCCTTGTATCCCATCAAAAAGACCTGCCAATTTTAATGAAAACAACATCCTATCGATGTGATAGTAATATTCATCCAAATCCTCAATAAATAAAACTTTACCTGCAGTATTGGGCTGAACCGAAGTACCAAGCGATGCATACAACAAGCTCAAATTTCCCCCCACCAATTCACCGGCGAATGGCTTTGAACGAACCACATCACTGCTAGATAAATCCAATGACACAATATCGCCCATCAACGTCTTTGCCAGGTGAGAAATGTTTTGATCGATGTGCCCGTGCGTTAAATTCCACTGCGTTGCCACCG
>Ga0208811_1000496_pt1 | contig 10441 bp, 6 predicted proteins | sample Colrivmet1561A02_FD_187681 | JGI IMG/M metagenome (GOLD analysis project Ga0208811, IMG submission 187681) | Estuarine microbial communities from the Columbia River estuary - metaG 1561A-02 (SPAdes) (version 2) | ecosystem: Environmental > Aquatic > Marine > Intertidal zone > Estuary | place... | reverse complement strand
CGCCCGGACGGACGTAGGGATCGACGGCCTTGTCGAGCTGCTTGTGCTTGCTGTCGAGTTGCAGGCCGTTGGTCGTCTCGCGATACTTGGCGTTGCCTTCACGGCCGACGGCGAAGCTCAGGCCGGCGAACGCCAGCAGGTCGCCCTCGTAGGTGGCGTCGATGAAGACCTTCCCCTTGATCACGGCGCCGTTCTCGCAGGCGATCGAGACGATCTTCAGCTTCTCCATGGTCACGCCGCCAGTCTCGCGCAGGCGATGGCCGCGCAGGACCGTGACCCGCGCTTCTTTGACCCAGGCGTCGTAGACCTGCTCGGCGACATGGGATTCAAAGCGCCAGAGTCCGGTGTTCTTGGTGCCATTGGCCGCGATCGCGTCGAAGGCGCCGTTGCGGTTATACTTCAGGCTGATGCGTCGGTAGAATTCGCGGGCGAGGCCTCCGACGGCAGGGCTGTTGCGGATCTCCTTCTGGTTATCGATGTCCGTACCGCCCAAGCCTTCGACGGACATTCCGCCGATGTGCTGTCCGGCTTCGACGAGGATGACCTTCTTGCCCAGCTTCGCCGCCTGGATGCCGGCGATGACCCCGGCGCTCGTGCCGCCATAGATCACGACATCGGCCTGATGAGTCTGGGCTGAAAGCGCCGCGGCGAGGAAGAGGGGAAGGGATGCGAGGAAGCGCATGGGGTGGTTGAAGTAGGATGGAAGAGGGAGGTTGGAAGATAAAGGATGAAGCCGTGAGAGGGGGCACGTGGGCATGGTGACACGGGGACAAGTGGAGAGGCAGCGCTCAAGGGGAGACCGGGAACCGGATAGGATGCTGTGGATTCATGACCCCGGCCAATCATCCGGTTTCCGGTCTCCCTTTGCTGCTAGGTTTTCCTAACCGCCAACCGCTAACCGCCAACCGCCACCACCTGTCAGGGGTAGGGGCGAGGCTACGCCGCATCCGGTCACGACGTAGTCGTGCCCCTATCTTCGGCCACCATGCGGCGGCCGGATGCTAGGTCGCCACGCAGTGGCGACCCTACCACGATGCATCGGGTAGGGCTGACCTCCTAGGTCAGCCGCGGCTGAGCGGGGCGCTCAGCCCTACCAAGGCAGCTATGTCGTGACGCGGTCCCGACCCTACCTAAGACCCCAGCCAATTATCCAGCCTCCGGTTTCCCTTTGCTGCTAGGTTTTCCTATCCGCTATCCGCCAATCGCTAACCGCTAAAACCTATCTCTCTACTCATACTTCAGCTGCGCCGTGGCCTTGCAGTTCTTGTCAGTCTTGAAGCGGATCCAGTGCGCGGCGTAGCCCGAAGGGAATTCTAAGGTGTGAACCTTGCCCGCGGTGACGGTGACCCGCTGATAGCGATGCCATTCGTCGGCGGCGTAGAAATCGACTTCCACATCGAAGGTGACCGCTTCTGCCGCATCGTGCGAGAGCGTGAGCGTCTTCTGGTCGTAGCCAGCCATGAGGTACGGGTCGCTCGGGCGATTCGCCTCGACGGAAGTATACATCCATGGTCCGCCCTGGCCGATGGGTTTGCCGAGCTTCCAGAGGTCGTCGATCGCGCCGAAACAGACCTTGGCGTCTCCGTTGCCGAAGACATGGCCATCAGATGATGCGTCCTTTTCGACCCCGCTGAGCACCAGCAGTCCTCGCCAGGAGCAGAAGTCGTAGATCGCCTTGTCGTGAGATGCGACGGGCTTCATGCGCTGGAAGTCGGGCATGTTACGCAGGCCTTGGGGCGTGGAGCCTCCTCGGGGAACTTCATAGAAGGTGCCTTGGTAGTTCGCCAGGAAGCGTTCCTGGACGCACTCACGCACGCCTCGGGCGGCCTCGGGGGAACGGAGGTTTTCCGGCCCCTTGGGGAGGCGGAACTTCTTGCCGTCATAACGGGTCAGCACGAGCGAAGCGGCGTCCTCGCTTAAGCCGGCCTCGAAGGCGTGCGTTTCGGTCAGTTTGCTGACTACGGCAGGAGCTTCGACGGGCTTGGGTGTCAGGGTCTGGTCGAATTCGAAGTAACGACCATCTTCACGCAGGAATTGCAGGTTCGGCGAAGGGAAGCCGGCGCGCACGATGCCGCGGATCGAGGTGCCCGCTTTAGGTTCGCGGCTCAAGCCGCTGAATGGCTTGGCCTCGCCCTTGCTTGCGATGCGCGGACTGCTGACGTCGAGGTAGGCGGTGACGATGCCGTCCTGCTTGCTCTGTACTCGCAGCCATTCGGCGGCGACGTTGGACGGTAGGATGACGGGAAGGTATTCGCCCGCGGCTAGCTTATGGGAGGAGAGCGGGGCCCAGCGGCCATCCCCGAGGGTGTCGATCTCGAGACTCAGCTCCACGGTATCCTTACCATGGTTGACGAGGTGGGCGCAGCGCTTCGCATAGCCACCGATCAGGATGGCGTCGCTGGTTTCACCTGCTTTGACCGGATCTTCCACCCAGACGCCGCCGCGCGCCTCAGGGGAGCCCCATCCGGAGAGGTCGGCGCGTTGCAGGAACTGGAAGTTGGAATGAGGCTGGCCAGGGATGAGGAAGGGGATGCCGTGGACCGAGGTCTGCTGAAGGCTGAGCGCCAGTCGGTTATTCCATTTCGCGATGTCCGTGATCGTCACGAGCGCGGAAGAAACCTGCCGCAGTCCGGCGGTGTTTCCGTCGCGGAAGGTGACCGGCAGTTCGTAGAGGCCGTTGTGCAGGAACATCAGGCGAGGGCCTTCGCCGACATCGCAGATGCGCGGCCACTCGGTATTGGATCCGTGGATGCCGTCGGCGGTATAGCTCGGCTTGGGCAGGCGATAGGTCGTCCACTTGTCGGCGGCTGACGATACGCGGATGAAGCTGGAGCGCAGATCCCAGCCTAAGGCCCAGGTCTGCTCGGCATCGCTCTTGGCGCCGGTCAGGCCGCCAGGACCGCTGATATCGAGGTGCTGACGGCGCGAGAGCACGCGCCACTGCTTCCCGTCCCACTCGCCGAGGTTACCCATGTCCTCGCTCAGGCCGCGCCACTGCGTCTGGCCTTTCTTGCGAGGGGTGGCCGGCGGTAGGTAAGGGGTCTGCAGGTATTGCCAGGTGAGCTTCTCGGTCTCGAACTTCGTGGCGTTGCTGGTGTAGTCCACTTTCCAGAACGGCGAAGGGGCCGGGTCTTCGCCGTTGGCCGCGATGTAGAGGCGGCCATGGGAGGTCCAGGCGCCTTTGTAGTGCCATCCGGGTAAGGGCTTCTTGAATAATTCCTTCACTTCCAGCGTGGCCACATCGACTTCATAGACGGCGCCTTCCTGGGTGAGGTAGATGACCTTGTGCTCCGGATCGGTCAGGTGCCGGGCCAAGGCGGTCAGGCGTCCGGGAAGTTTGTCGCGGGGGATGACGCGGATCTTGCCGGCTTCGTCGATCGCATAGGAGGCGATGAACAGCTGGCGAGACTCGCGATGGATCATCCGGCAGGCGCTCGTTCCGCCGATGCTTTCCGGTCGGATTTCGAGGGACATGTCCGCGTTGACGGCGAAGAGCTTATCGTTGCCCTTGCCTAGGTCGTGGGACGTATAGGTCGTGCTCCAGAGCTTGCCCGCCCACGGCACCGCCGCTCCGAGTCCGCATTCCATGGCAGGCCGCTCGCGCTTGGGGTCTGAGTTGAAGACCGTCAGGTGAGGGTAGATGCCGGAGACGCTGAGGGGTTCAGTCGGGGTCTGGGCACAGGCCTGGGTGACGAGAAGGAGTGCGACGAGGCGGCGCATGGATGAGGGCTTAAGATGGGAGAGGGATGAGGGAGATAAAGGAAAGAAATGGGATCAGGGGGGCACGTGGGCATGGTGACATGTGGACACGGGGAGAGGTAGGGCTCAAGGGGAGACCGGAAACCGCGAGCGATGCTGCGGATTCATGACCCCAGCCAATTATCCGGTTTCCGGTTTCCCTTTGCTGCTAGGCATTACTATCCGCCAACCGCTTACCGCTAACCGCCACCACCTACCTCTTAAACTCCGGCAACAACTCCGGGGTCGCGCCGGCCTTCGTGCAGACGAAGGCGGCGACGTCGACGGCGCGTTGATGGATGCGGGACAGGTCTTCGCCGCGGAGCAGGCCGATGGCCAGGGCGGCGGTGAAGGAGTCTCCCGCGCCCACGGTATCCACGACGGCTACCTTCGGGGCTTTCTTCTCATCGTAGGCTCCCTTGTGCCAGACGAGCGAGCCGGCCGACCCGCGGGTGAGGGCGACGGTGTGGAGATCGAAGCGCTGGGCGACGGAGAGCACGAAGGCTTTTTCGTCCGTGGGCAGGGCGAGCAGTTCGGCCACGGCGGGGACTTCGTGGTTATTCAGTTTGAAGACGTTGGCGAAGCCCAGGGAGGACTCGATGATCTCGCGGGAGAAGAAGTTCTGGCGCAGGTTGACGTCGAAGATGCGGAGGCAGTCCGGGGAAGTGTTCTCGAGGAACTCACGGACGGTCCGTCGGCTGGTCGGGGCGCGCTGGGCTAGGGTGCCGAAGCAGACCGCTTTGCACTTCTTGGCTAAGAGCGCCAGCGACTCGTTCCAGGCGATGTGGTCCCAGGCCGGGTCGGCGGCGAAGACGTAACTAGCCTGCTTGGCGGCATCAAGGGTCACCGTGACCGTGCCGGTCGGGTGTTCGTTACGCTGGAGCAGGAGGGTATGGACGTTCTTGGCCGAAAGGGAGGCCAGGGCGTCGTCGCCCAACTGGTCGCGGCCGACCGCGCTCACGACCCAGGCGTCGCCGCCCAGTCCGGCGGCGTGACAGGCGAAGTTAGCAGGGGCGCCGCCGAAATAGGCCGCATCCGGAAAGACGTCCCAAAGCACCTCGCCGAGGCCGACGATGTTTGGACGCACGATTTCCGGATTCATGTCAGGGAGTCAGCCCGATGTTGCCGGAGATGTCGACGCCGGAGCATCCCTTCGCCGCAGGTATGTCACGGGCAGGGCCTTCGAAGCGGTTGCCTTGGATGACGATGTTGGATCCGCCCGGCATGAAGGTCATCGCGTGCTTGGCGTTCGGGCCGCTGATGAAGCGGTTGTTCCGGAGGAGCACGTTGCCGTAGGTGCCGTCGACTTCGTAGGTGGTGAAGTAGACCTCGGCGTATTCCTCATACTCGCCGGTCACGAAGCTGCGGCGGCCGCGCTTGGGGTCTCGTTCGCACTTGGTCGTATTGTGCTCGAAGACGTTGTCCTCCATGAGCAGGTTGCGGGGCTGGTTGATCCAGGACCCGCGTCCGCCGTTGCGGAAGGTGTTGCCCCGCACGACCACGTCCTGACTGGACTGCTCGATGCTGACCACCCGGGAGCCGTTGGTCCCGTCGACGAAGTTGTTCGTGATCAGGGCGCCTTGGCAGAATTCAGCCAGGAAGAAGGCGCCCATGCGGGAGCCCGTGATCTGGTTGCGGTCGAAGACGATGCGCCGGCTCTTCTGGATGTGCATCGTATCGCCCAGGGCGCTCAGGGTGTTGCCACGGACTTCCACGCCATCGCAGCCGACGAGATCGAGGGCGCCTTTGCCCGGTCCGGCGCCGTTAGGGGAATAGAGGGCGAGGTGGGCGTAGAAGAGCTGGGTGATGAGCTTGGTCTTCGGTCCGGCCGAGGTCTGGAAGCGGATCGGCTTACCCAGCGGCTTATCGGCGATGCGGACGTAGGTCGGGGTGCTCTCGACGACGAAATACTGGCGGCCGCGGACAAGATTGGAGGGCAGGGTGTCCCCGAAGAAGCACAGGGAATCATAGCCGCGGTCGGCTTCGAGTCCCTCGCGGACTTTAGAGAGGGGAAGCGGCCTCTGGTTGTCGAAGTACACGCGGTCATCCCCGGCGGTCATCTTAACATCGTCTCGGACCAGGTCGTGACGGAAGTATTTGGCCGCATGGGCATGCTCGGCTGCGCCGTATTCTTCCGGCCAGACCGTGATCTGCCAGAGGAAGCCGTAATCCCACATGTATTTACCGGTGCGTTCCAGTCGGCAGTCCGTGACGCGGATATCCTTCGCGTAGGTCAGGATTTCCTTCTTCGATCCTTTCTTTTCGGCTCCGAGGACCGTGATGGCCGCTCCGGCCAGACCGTCGGATTGGATCTTCTCGAAGCGCAGGTTCTCCGTGCGCCCGCCCACGGAGGTCGTGATGAGGATGCCCCGGGTATTTACGTTGGGCTCCCAGGTGTTATCGGAGCGCGATTGGTCGAATACGTGACCGACGAAGCGACCGCCTCGCCAGGTCAGGTTACGGATATCCTCTCCTTGGAAGACCGCCGCCCGAGCTTTGTCGCCCATGTGTTCAGGCAGCCGGAAGGTCGCTCCTTCGGCGATGACCGTCAGGTTGGACTTCAGCGAGATCGGCACTTTGCCGTCCACGGCGTAGTCGCCCGGAGGGATGATCAGCGTATCGCCCGGCTTGGCGGTCTCGAAGGCGCGTCGTAGCGAGGTATCATCACTGCCCGGGCAGACGCAGCCGATGAGCAGTGCGCCAAGCAACGCTAGTAGTAGGATGCGGCAGGTCGGCATGTTTAAAGTCCTTCGGGGCGCTTGGCCGTGTTCTCGTAGAGGATGACGCCGCCGCGTTTCAGGATCTCCCGTTGGAGGGCGGGGACATCGATCTTGCGTAATTCGATCTGGGCGGAGGCCGCCTGAGCGGCGGCGATGCCGGAAGCTTCGCCCAGGGCCATGAAGACCGGCTCCATGCGGATGGTCTGATAGCCGACGTGGGAAGCCGAACAGGCGACAGGCACGAGGAGTCCGTCCACGGACTTGGGCAACAGGCTTCGGTAGGGAATCTGGAAGGGTTCGTGCGCGATAAAGAAGTACCCTTCACGGATGCCCGGATATTTCGGGTCGAACTTGGAGACCCCGTGCGAATCGAACTCAAACTCGGCGACCGCGATGCCGTCAGCCTGCCGGGCAGGGAGTCCGGTCGCGGGAACGAACTTGGCGTCGTTCTCCGTCACGGTGTGCTCGCCCCAGATACGACGGCCTTGGCGGACGTAGATGTGATGGGGGCGTCCGCGGTTGTCGGCGAACTCGTCCTTAGGGAAGCCCCATCGCAGGGCGTCCTTGCGGATGGCTTCCGGGACTTCTGCGTCGTGCTGCAGGAGCCAGATCAGGCCCTCCTGATAGTTCCAGTAGCGTCGGAAGAGCCGGGCGCGTTCGGCGACACCGGCTTCCGGCCAGCCGTAGTTCTCTTCGGCGAGGTCGAGGGATTCGCTCGGCACGCCGCTGTCCGGATGAGGGTGGTCGCTGTTGATCTCGAAGTTCCCGCCGGGCATCGGGTAGAACTGGATGGCTTGCTTGAGCTCGGTGAGTTTGCCGGCTCGGATATCCGCCAGCAGGTGTTTGTAGTCCTCGCGGTTGAAGTCGGTCGGCTTCTCGACGGGCAACAGGTTCGCCGGGTCCTTGGTCAGGTGGAAGCGAAAGCAGAAGGCCTGGATGCCGGCATCGGCTTCGCCGGTCGAGCCGGGCAGGGGGTTGGCGTCGCCGAAGCGGACGTAGATCTTGCCGGCATGCTTCTCCTTGAAGTCCGATCGGCTTTCACGGCCTACCCGGTAGTCAGAGCCTGCGAGGGCCGCCAGGTCGCCTTCGTAGGTGGCGTCGATGAAGGCCGACGCGGTGAGCGTCGTTCGACCCGATGCTGTCTCGTAGGTCACCGCGGCCAGTTTTTGCTTGGGGCTGAACTGCTTGGGCGGAGCGCCCTCGAGGCGTCGTCCCGGGGTGGCGGGTCCGTTCGGCGTGAGCGCTTCGACGACGCGGGCACCTTCGATCAGGCGGATATTCTTCTCGTTGGTCAGCAGTTGGCGGAAGACGAGTTCAGCAACCTTGGGCTGGAACATGTTGCCGTCCTTGCAGAGTTTCAGCTCCGACGAATTCGCGCCGTAGGTCTTCGTGTAGTGTTCGACGACCAGGCGCTTGAATTCGACGTAGAGTCCGCCGACGGCGCCGTGCTTACGGATGTCGGTATTGGTGAGCCCGCCCGAGACGATGCCACCGACATGGCGGGATTCCTCGAGGAGGACTACCTTGGCTCCCGAGCGGGCGGCGGCGACCGCGGCGGCGACGCCACCCGGGGTAGCGCCTACGACGACGACCTCGGCCTTTTCAGCGGCCGTCGTGCCAAGGGTCAGGAGGAGCAGGAAGGTCGTGAAAAGCGTGCGCATGTATGTCAGCCCCAGTATTGGGTGGTCTTACGTTTGAGGAAGTCGGCGCTTCGGCGGAGTTGGTCGATGCCGTCGACGCCGTCTTCGATGCTGATCCAGCCGTCGAAGCCGACGCGCTTCAGTTCGGTGAAGATGGCATCGTAGTCATTGAGGCCCTTGCCGATCTCGCCGTGGCGGAGGCGCTTGGCGTAGCCGGCGGCGCCGCCTTCTTCCTTCCGGAGGTCTTCGAGGGTGCCTTCGATCAGGTAGCGATCCGACGCGTGCATGGTCACGACACGATTTGAGACGCGCTTGAGCAGCTCGATGGGGTCGTCGCCGGCGATATAGGCGTTGCTGGGATCGTAGTTCACGCCGAAGCCGTCAGAGGGCAGGGCGTTCACCAAGGCGCAGAAGACGTCCATTTTCTGGGCGAACTCAGGGTAGAGCCAGAAGTCGTCCTTGTAGTGGTTCTCGAGGATGAGCGTCACGCCGCGTTCCTTGGCGTAAGGGATGCAGGCCTTGATGCTGTCGGCCGCGAGGCGCACGCCTTCGGCGTCGGAGAGCTCAGGGCGGCGCTGGCCGCTGAGCACGCGACAGTAGGAGCCGCCGAGCGCGTGGGTCATGTCGATCCAGCGCTTCTGCTTGGCGATCTCGGCGTCGCGGAAGGCTTTGTCCGGATGCGTGAAGTCGGGCGAACAGCACATCATCGGGATGGACATCCCGAGGTCGGAGACCTGATGGCGGAATCTCGGCCAGTTGGACTCGTCGGCCATCTCGAGGAAGCCGGCGTAGAATTCCAGGCCCTGGACGTCGAGGGTGGCGGCGAGCTTGAACCACTCGGAGAGCTTCATCGTGCCGTCTTTGCAGAGGGCATGCATGTAGGCCTTGGGGAAAGCGGCGATCTTCGGCATGGTCAGGCTTTCTGTCCCGGCAGGGTTTCCGGATCCTTCGGCGGATTGCGGCCGATGAAGGGATGCTGTTCCAGTTCGACGACTGAGCCGCTGATCGGGCCGGCTTCGTCGGCGAGCCAGTAGATGGAAGCCGCGGCGATCTCATCGGGCGTGATCAGGCGTCCCGAGGGCGCGTAGACGCGGGGCAGGTCGGCATACCAGTCGTCCTTGAGGCCGTGCTCCTTCTTGCGCTTGGATTCGTTCTCCGTGAGCACCCAGCCTGGGTTGATTTGGTTCACGCGCACGCCGTTGAGGCGGTGGAGGGTGTCGCCGAGATTACGGGTCAGCGTCGTGAGGGCGCCCTTCGAGACGCTATAAGGGAGGAGGTTCGGTTCGCCGGAGTAGGCGTTGACGCTGCCGATGTTGAGCACCGCGCCGTGGGTCTTGGACAGATGGGGCAGGGCGGCCTGGATGAGCAGGAACGGGATGACCGTGTTCACCGCCAGCATCTTGTGGAAGAAGGCCGCATCGGTGGTCTGGATGTTCCCTTGGGCGACGATCGCCGCGTTGTTCACCACGCCGTCGAGCTTCCCGTAGGTCTTAACCGCCAGATCGACCAGGCGCTGCGGGCAGCCCGGAGACATCAGGTCTTCGATGTGGACGACGCCGTTGGCCGCGCCGATCTCGGCGAGGGTCTCGGCGGCGAGGTCCTTCTCGAGTCCGTGGATGATGACCTTGGCGCCTTCGCGCACGCATCGCTTGGCGATGGCCTTGCCGATGCCGGTCGTGCTGCCGGTGACGAGGACGACTTTGTCTTTCAGGCGCATGGTCAGACGGGCTTGAGGACGGACTTCACGACTTCCCCCTTGTGCATCTTCTCGAAGGCCGTGTGCCAGTCGGTGATGGGCCAGACGCCGCCGATGATCGGACGGACGTCAAACTGGCCGCTGGCCATGAGGGCGATGACACGTTCCCAGATCGGCCAGTTATGGCTGAAGCTACCCTGGAGCGTGATGTTCTTCTGCACGAGCGGGTCGAGGTTGAAGCCGAGTGGCTGAGGCCCCCACCCGACCTTGCTGACCCAGCCGGCTGGGCGGACAATATCGAGGGCGATCTTCAAGGTCGCGGAGGCGCCGGCAGCGTCGATGACGCCGTCGCAGCCGAGGCCGTCGCGTTGCTGGGCCCATGGCTTGGCGTCGCCGATGATGACTTCGCAGCCATACTGCTTGGCGATGGCGAGACGATGGGCGTCCTGCGGGAGACCGACGATGGCGACCTGGGCGCCGCACTGCTTGGCCATCGCGGCGCAGAGGATGCCGATCGTGCCGGGTCCGAGGACGACCACGCGGTCGCCGGGTTCGATACGGGCGTTCTTCACCACGGCGTTATAGGCGACGCAGCAAGGCTCGGTGAGGCAGGCCTGTTCGAAGGGCAGGGCGTCGGGCACCGCGTG
>Ga0208811_1000488_pt1 | contig 10543 bp, 8 predicted proteins | sample Colrivmet1561A02_FD_187681 | JGI IMG/M metagenome (GOLD analysis project Ga0208811, IMG submission 187681) | Estuarine microbial communities from the Columbia River estuary - metaG 1561A-02 (SPAdes) (version 2) | ecosystem: Environmental > Aquatic > Marine > Intertidal zone > Estuary | place... | reverse complement strand
TCACCTGCAAGGATATGGACCTCTGGCGGATCGAGATTGAAGACCACGCCCGCGAAGTCGCTGACTGGAAGGGCTCGCTCGACGAGTTCTCGCACCTCCTGCATATCGCCGCCACCCAGCGCCTCCTGCAGGCCTGCGGGGCCTACGCCTTCCTCGGCCGCAAGCAAGGCCGGGCGGACTTCCTCGCGCACCTACCGCAAGGCCTGCGCAACCTCACGATCGCCGCCTCCCTTTGCGGGAAGCGACGGATTGCGCGGATGGCAGAAGAACTCGCGGGCGCGACGGCGGTTAGCCGTTAACCTGCTCGTCGAGGAAGCGGACGACCTCGTCCTCCGTCATGCGGACCTGCTCCAGCGTATCGCGGTTACGGACCGTGACGCCGGCGTCCTTCTCGATCGTATCGAAGTCGATGGTGATACCGAAGGGCGTGCCGATCTCATCCTGGCGACGGTAGCGGCGACCGATGTTACCGGACTCGTCGTAGAAAACGTTGAGCCGCTTCTTCAGTCGGCGGTAGAGGGCTTCGGCGCGCTCGACGAGGGCGGGCTTATTCTTTAGCAGCGGGAAGACGGCGGCCTTAAACGGGGCGACGCGGGCCGGTAAGCGGAGCACGATGCGCTTTTCGCCTTCGACCTCATCTTCGTGGTAAGCCGTGGTGAGTAAGGCGAGGAACACGCGGTCGACGCCGACGGACGGCTCGATGACATGTGGGATAAAGCGGGCCTTGGCGGCCTCGTCGAACCAATCGAGTTTGGTGCCGGACACATCGCTGTGTTGCGTGAGGTCGAAGTCGCCACGAGCGGCGACGCCTTGCAGTTCCTGCACGCCGAAAGGAAACTCAAACATGATGTCCGTGGTGCCCTTGGAGTAGTGGGCCAGCTTTTCGGTCGGGTGCGGATAGAGCGAGAGCTTGGCGCGCGGGATACCGATGGACTCGAACCAAGCGAGGCAACCCTCGATCCAGCCCTGGTGGGCGGTCTGCCAATCGGCCGACGGGGCGATGAAGTATTCGATTTCCATCTGCTCGAACTCGCGGGAGCGGAAGATGAAGTTGCGGGGGTTGATTTCGTTACGGAACGCCTTACCGATTTGGGCGATGCCGAACGGCAACTTCACGCGGCCGGTATCGACCACGTTCTTAAAGTTAATGAAGATACCCTGCGCCGTTTCCGGGCGAAGGTAGGCCGTCGCGGAAGCGTCCTGCATGGCGCCGACATACGTCTGGAACATCATGTTGAACGAGCGGGGCGGCGTCAGGGAGCCCGGCTTACCGGTGGCGGGCGACGGGATGAGGACATGCTCCTCGGGCTTCGCCTCGGTATAGTCCTTGAGCGTAAGCGGCTCGAGGGCGCCCTGCTTGGCCAGCTTGCGCTTCATCTCATTGGCCATCTCTTCGGCCTTGGCCGACATCGTCTCGTCTTCGAGTACGGAAATATAACCGATGGTCTCGCCCGCCACGCGGACGGGGGCGAAGAACAGCTGATCGGCGCGGTAGCGCATCTTGGACTCCTTACAATCGACCAGCGGGTCGGTGAAGTTTTCGATGTGGCCCGAAGCCTTCCACGTCGTGGGGTGGTGGATGATCGAGGAATCAAGACCGACGATGTCATCGCGACGGTGGACGAAGTCCTGCCACCAAGCCTGCTTGATGTTGTTCTTCAGCTCGACGCCGAGGGGGCCGTAGTCGAAGAAGCCATTAAAACCGCCGTAAATATCGGAGGAAGGGAAGACAAACCCGCGGCGTTTGCACAGGTTGATGATGTTTTCCATCTTATCGGTGGGGTCGGCCATGGTTGGGTAAAACCTTTGCTTACCCCTTGGGACGGCAGCCCCGCAAGCCTCTTCCCTCAGCGAGGCTGGGGTTCGGTCGTCAAACCACGCGCTTTCTTAGTCCAAGTGCGGGCCGCCTCGGAGACCGCCTTGAATAGATCCGCCACCTCGGCTGCGGTACCGCTCAGCTTGGCCTCGGAGCCCTCCATCGAAGCCGTGAAGGACTCTAAGGCGGCCCGGGCATCGGCGAGACGCACTTGCAGCTGGCCAATCGTTTCACCATCCAGGCGACGGTCGGCGGCTTCAGCAGCGGCGCGTAAGGCCGCGCAACTCTCCGTCAGACGGCGTGCCTTCGCCCCGAGGTTCTCGTCAGAGGTCACCTCCGCGAACGCTGCCGTCGAGGCTTCGAGTCGGGCGGAGAAAGCCGCCGCGCGGTCGGGATTCGTCTGCACGTAATATTTATCGAGGTTCACTTCGAGCTCTTGGGCGATTAAACCCAAGTCACGGCTCGTCGCCCGTTCGAGTTCCTTCACCACCCGCTCGATGGCGCGCTGCCTGGTAAACCCGGAGGCGGGGATCTCGTCGCGGGCCAGCTGAGCTGGGAGTGGATCCTGGGCGTCCCAGAAAAGTTCGACCTGCAACATCCCTGAAGCCGGACTCACCGCGACGAGGTGGGCGCGGAGACCACGCTGCACCTCTTCATGTAAACGTTCACCGCGCAGACGGTCAGCGAAACCGCGGTCTTCCAATGTATCTGGATCGAGGCTCAAGACGACCTCAGGGCGGAGGCGCTGCTCGGCATCTATGAAAAGACCGATGGCGGAAACCTGCCCGACCACCACGCCTTGGACGCGCACGGGAGTGCCCGTCGAGATACCATACACTGAGAAAGCTGGGCGGAAGAGCACGCGGACCAAAGGAGCGTTCCAAGCCCGCCACCACGACCATAGCGCGACCCCGCACGTCAGCACGAGGAGCGTGAGCAAAACGCCGCCAAGGGCGCGACGGCTCATCCGGCGGACTGCGGGTAGCTACCCAGCCACTTGACGATTTCGCAACGACCCTTGAGCGCAACGACGGCCTCTTGGACGGCAGACGAGTCCCAATGGCCTGGAAAATCGATGAAGAAGAGGTACTCCCAAGCGCGGCGCCGGCTCGGACGCGACTCGATGCGAATCAGGTTGATACCACGGTCGGAAAAAGAACTGAGGGCCGCCTGAAGTGCACCCGGCTCGTGCTTCAACGTGAGCACGACACTCGTCACCTCTTCTTTGGCGCCCGTGGCGTTAGCCGTGAGCCCAATGACGAAGAACCGCGTCGCGTTATCGCGGCGATCCTGGATACCGCGGGCGAGGATCGGGACGCCGCGGGATTCGGCCGCGGTGGCGGAAGCGACGGCGGCGGCACCCTGGGGCTCGCGGGCTACCTGTTCGACGGCGGCGGCGGTGCTGTCGGTCTCGACCAAGGTCGCGTTAGGCGCATGTCGGGAGAGCCAACCGCGGCACTGGGCGAGCGCGATATCCTTGGACAGGACACGCGTCACTGTGTCGAGGGAGCCGAAGCCCACGAGGCACTGCTCGACGGCCAACGTCACTTGAGCGACGACCTTGAGTTCGGATTCCGCCAAGAGGTCAAGGGAGTGGCTCACGACGCCCTCGGTGGAGTTCTCCACTGGCACGACGCCGTAAGAAGCTTCGCCCGATTCGACGGCGGCGAAGATATCGCTAATCGAACGGAGCGGCAGGGACGGCACGCTGGAGCCAAAGGCCCGCAGCTGGGCCTGCTGCGTGAAGGAACCTTCGGGTCCGAGGTAGGCGACGGGCTTGGCCATCTGGGCGCCGATGGAAAGGGAGATCACTTCGCGGAAGATCGAACGGACGCCGGAGGCTGGAATATTCGGCGCCGCCTCGACGAGGGCGCTCAGGACCTGCTCTTCACGCTGGGGGGCGTAGACGGGGGCGCCCGACTTCAACTTCGCTTCACCGATCGCGCGCGCAACCTCGAGACGCTCGCCCAGCAGGCGTAACATCTCACGGTCGATACGGTCGACCTCACGGCGATGTTGGTCGAGGCTCATGCGGTCGGTGCAGAAGAATCGGCCTCAGCCGGTGGATTTTCGAGTGCGACGGGGGTGGAAGTATCGGCGGCGGGCAGGCCCATTTCGGCGTCACCGACGACCACGGGTGTCGTGGCACGCGTAATCCATTCGGAAATCTGCGCGGGCGATAGGACATCGGACGCGGGCAACTCACCCAGCGTGCGCAGGCCGGTGAAATCGAGAAACTTGTCGGTCGTCCCGTATTGGATGGGACGGCCCGGGAGATCAGCGCGACCCGTCACGGCAACGAACTCGAGCTCCATCAAACGATTCAACGAGCTATCTACGGAAACGCCACGGATGGCTTCCATCTCTGGACGCGTGACGGGCTGACGGTAGGCGACGATGGAAAGCGTTTCGAGGGCGGCGGGGCTGAGGCGCTGTGGGCGGGGCTCACCACGAAGTAGACGAACCCAATCGGCGTAGACGGGTGAGATCACGAGACGGAAGCCTTCCGGACCTTGTAGGATGCGCGACGCATCATTGGCCTCGCGCATTTCAACCTCGAGGGCGTCGACCGCCTCGCGAATCTGCGTGGCCGTCAGCAACGTCGGCACCTGATCGATGATATCCTGGATTACCTCTTGCACCGGTTGAGTAGCGACGGCGGCGGGCGCGTTGCCGGGCTCGGCGCCTGGCCGCTCTTCCGTCGACTCGGAGGCCGATTGGGCATGGTAGCGCTGGACGACCTTTTGGATGTCCTTGATGGAGACCGCCTCGGAGGTCGAGAGCAGGAGCGCCTTGATGATTTTCTTAAGGTTGAATTCCACGGGGGAGAGGGGCGTAAAATTGGATTGTCGGAAAAGGGGGCGGACGGCAGAGTCGGCCCTTCCCACTTATTAGGGGGGTCCCCCCTACTGACAACCGCAGACTTTTCACACCCACATGAGCTCCCCTGATTGCACCCGCCAGCACTCCTCCATCGTCGTGGACGGCGCCGACCGCGCCCCCAGCCGCGCCATGCTCCGGGCCGTTGGCTTCACCGATGCCGACTTCCATAAGCCGGTGGTGGGCGTGGCCTCGACTTGGTCGATGGTGACCCCCTGCAACATGCACATCGACCGGCTGGCCGTGGAAGCCTCCAAAGGCGCCGACCAAGCGGGCGGTAAAGGCGTGATTTTCGGAACGATCACCGTCTCAGATGGCATCTCCATGGGCACGCCGGGGATGCGTTACTCGCTCGTTTCCCGCGAGATCATCGCCGACTCCATCGAGGCCGTGGCTGGTGCGGAAGGCTTTGACGGCCTCGTCACTATCGGTGGTTGCGACAAGAATATGCCAGGCTGCGTGATGGCCATGGCCCGCCTCAACCGCCCCTCCGTCTTCGTCTATGGCGGCACCATCGTCCCGGGCCTACACCGCGGCCAATCCGCGGATATCGTCACCGTCTTCGAAGCCGTCGGTAAGCATGCCGGGAAGCAGATTGACGACGCCGAGCTCAAGGAAATTGAGAAATGTTCGATTCCGGGCGAAGGCTCCTGTGGTGGCATGTATACCGCCAACACCATGGCCTCGGCCATCGAAGCCCTCGGCCTCAGCCTACCCGACAGCTCTGCCCAGCTCGCGAACTCCAAGGACAAACTCGCCGACTGCGAACGCGCCGGCAAAGCCGTATTGGAACTGCTCAAGAAGAATATCCGCCCTTCGGACATCCTCTCCAAGAAAGCCTTTGAGAACGCCATCACCGTCGTCATCGCCCTCGGCGGCTCGACGAATGCTGTGCTGCACCTCATCGCGATGGCCCACACCGCCCACATCAAACTGACCCTCGAAGATTTCGAACGCGTCGGCCGTAAGGTCCCCGTGCTCGCCGACCTCAAGCCGAGCGGTAAGTACAACATGGCTCACTTCGTGCGTATCGGCGGCCTCCAGCCGCTGCTGAAGATGCTGCTCGATCAGGGCCTTCTGCATGGCGATTGCATGACGGTCACCGGCAAGACCGTGGCGGAAAACTTAGCGAACGTCGGGAACTATGCTGCGGACCAGGACGTTGTCCGCCCCTTCTCCAATCCCATCAAGGCTGACAGCCACCTGCGCATTCTCCGCGGTAACCTCGCGCCCGAAGGCGCCGTCGCCAAAATCACCGGCAAGGAAGGCAGCGCCTTCACCGGTAAGGCCATCGTCTACGAATCCGAAGAAGACTCCCTCAAAGGTATCCTCAGCGGAGAAGTCAAAGACGGCCACGTCATCGTCATCCGTAACGAAGGCCCCAAGGGTGGCCCCGGTATGCGCGAGATGCTCGGACCGACCAGTGCCATTATGGGTAAGGGCTTGGGCAAGACCATCGCCCTCATCACCGATGGACGCTTCTCGGGTGGCAGTCACGGCTTCGTGGTTGGTCACATCACCCCGGAAGCCGCCGTGGGCGGTGTGCTCGCTATCGTCCAGAACGGCGACACCATCATCATCGACGCCCTCAAGAACGAAATTAACCTCGCCGTCCCGACGGAAGAAATCACCCGTCGCCTGCAGGCTTGGAAGCCCACCCCTTGCAAAGAAAAGCGTGGCACGTTGGCCAAGTATGCGAAACTCGTGTCCTCCGCCAGCGATGGTGCGGTGACCGACGCCGACTAAGCGAGTCCATGCGGGGTGCTCGCAGGCGAGACTCCGGTCTCGCCTGCTTTGTTTTTGCCTCCGCTCAGGAAGCAGGCACCGTGCCCGTATGCTTCGCCCCACCCTGCTCGCCCTCGCATGCCTTGGCGCGTGCGCCCTCGGCGCCGCACCGGAACCCAACTACACGCGGCGCACCCTGACCACGGACTTCTTCAGCGAAGGTTGTGCGGTCGGCGACCTTAACGGCGACGGCAAGCCGGACATCGTGGCTGGACCGCACTGGTACGAAGGCCCCGACTTCCGCGTCCGCCATGTTTTGGCGGCCAACCCGGGTCGGCCCTATGACCCAATCGGCTACTCAGAATCGTTCGTACAACTGATCGCGGATCTCAATGGCGACGGCCGGCCGGACGTCATCACCGTCGGCTTCCCGGGCAAGGAAACGTATTGGTATGAGAACCCAGGCGCGCAGACGGACGCTACGTGGAAGCGCCACCTCTTCCTGGCCAAGACTGATAACGAATCACCGCACCTCCTTGACCTTGATGGCGACGGCAAACCCGAACTCGTCTGTATGTCCGAGGGCGCCGTGGGCTTCGTTAAGCTCGCCGCCGATCCTACGCAGCCTGCGAAATTTACCGCCATCAGTGCGGCCGACCCTAAAAAGTTTGCGCGTTTCACGCACGGCCTGGGCGTGGGCGACCTGAATGGTGATGGCCTTCCTGATATCCTTGAACGTAACGGCTGGTGGCAAAATCCCGGGCCTAAAGCCCCTGCCGGCACGCTTTGGACCTTTCATGCCGTCGCCTTTTCGGCGGGCCGTAATGGCGGCGCGCAGATGATTGTTACCGACGTCGATGGCGACGGCTTAGCGGACGTACTCACCTCGCTCGACGCGCACCGTTTCGGCCTTTCGTGGTTCCAGCAACGCCGCGACGCGAAGGGCGAAAGCACTTTCGTCGAGCACCGCATCCTCGACGACAAGCCAGCGAACTCCTTGGGCGGCTTAGTGCTGGGACAGATGCATGCCTTGGTGCTGAGCAAACAAGCTTCTGATGGCCGCCCCGTCCTCTTCACCGGCAAACGCTTCTGGGCGCACGGACCGAAGGGAGATGCCAATCCCCTCGCGGCACCGCTGGTGATCGGCCTGACATGGGCGAAAGACGCCGCTGGCACGATCATCTTCACGACGCACGTCGCGGATGATGACTCGGGCATCGGGACGCAGTTCGCCGTGGCGGACCTGAATAGCGACGGACGGGCGGAAATCGTGACGGCCAATAAAAAAGGCCTCCACGTCCTGACGCTCCGTCCGTAAGCGGGCGAACGGGATTGCCTCCACCCCCGCGGAGGGGATATCAAGGAGGCGATGGCCTCCACCTTTGCCGCTTACTGCAGTCAGCTCATCCACTACCCGGAGCTGGGCTTCTCCCTCGACCTGAGCCGCGCCCCGGCTCCCGCCGGTTTTGCTGAGCGCATGGCACCGGCGATGCGTGCGGCCTTAGCTGATATGGCGGCGATCGAAAATGGGGCGGTCGCGAATCCGGACGAGAAGCGCATGGTCGGTCACTATTGGCTGCGGGCGCCGGAGCTCGCTCCGAACGCCACCCTCACCGCCGAGATTAAAGCGGCCGTCCAAGCCATCCATGCCTTTACACAAAAAGTGCGTGCCGGCGAAGTGCGCGGTCACGCTGGTAAATTTACCGACCTCCTCTGCATCGGCATCGGCGGTTCGGCCTTAGGCCCGCAGTTTGTGGCCGATGCCCTCGGCACCGCGCAAGACACCTTGCGCGTGCACTTCATCGATAACACGGACCCCGACGGCATCGATCGCGTCTTTGATGCGCTTGGTCAGCGCCTCGGCACCACCCTCGTCTTGGTGACTTCGAAGTCTGGCAGCACGCCCGAACCGCGGAACGGCCAGATTGAAGCCGCCCTACGCTGGAAGCAGGCGGGCCTTTCTTTTGCGGCCCATGCGGTCGCTGTCACCGGCGAAGGTAGCCAGCTCGATAAAGTTGCCGTCGCCGAGCAGTGGCTCGCCCGCTTCCCGATGTGGGATTGGGTGGGCGGCCGCACGAGCGAGCTCGGCCCCGTCGGGCTCCTCCCCGCTGCGCTGCAGGGCCTCGACATCGATGGACTCCTGGCAGGTGCGAAAGCCATGGACGTGCTCACACGCCAAGCGGAAGTCGCCCGCAACCCGGCCGCCCAACTCGCGCTGGCGTGGCATCATCTCACCGAAGGCCGTGGCACCAAGGCGATGGTCGTGCTGCCCTACAAAGACCGTCTCCTGCTCTTCTCCCGCTACCTCCAACAGCTCGTCATGGAGTCGATCGGCAAAGAGCACGACCTCGCGGGTCGCCAGGTTTTCCAAGGCCTCACTGTCTATGGCAACAAAGGGTCCACCGACCAACACGCCTACGTCCAGCAACTGCGCGACGGCGTGAACAACTTCTTTGCGGTCTTTATCGAAGTCCTCCAAGACCGCAGCGGCCCCTCCCCAGAAGTCGAACCCGGCGTCACCTCGGGCGACTACCTCCAAGCCTTTCTCCTCGGCTCGCGTGAGGCCTTATCGGGCAGCGGCCGCGCCAACCTCACGATCACCATCCAAAAAATCGACGCCCACTCGGTTGGCATGCTGATCGCGCTCTTTGAACGGGCCGTCGGACTATACGCTAACCTATTGTCCATCAACGCTTACCACCAACCAGGCGTCGAAGCCGGCAAGAAAGCCGCCTCAGAAACCCTGAAGATTCGCGCTCGCGCGCTCGCTGGCCTAGCCAAGACCCCCGGGAAATGGCTAACCACAACCCAGCTCTGCGAGGAAATTGGACTTGTCGGGTCGGAGGAAGTGGTGTTCAAAGTTCTCCTGCACGTTTCCTCCAACCCGGGACCTGTTAAACGACAGGAATCGGGGGACCCAGCGAATACGGCCTTTAGTCATTCTTAACCCCTTTACTCCCCCAAAATCCCCATGAATAAGTCTGTAAATCTGGTCATCCGCGTTGTCGGCATCATCGCCGCGATCGCTGCCTGTGTCTTCGCCTACCTGCTTAAGGGCAAGGTCGACACTGCGATGGTGAACACCGTTTGGACCACGACCGACGTCGAAATCTTGGCTAACAAGCAGTTCGACCTCCGCATGGTCGACATCAACACCAAGGCCAAGAGCCTCCTGGATGCCAAGCGCACCAAGATCACCGAGCTCGAAGGCAACGTGAAGGACCTCAACGCTGACGTCGCCGACAAGAAGCAGAAAATCGAAGGCCTCACTGCTAACGTCACCACCCTCGAAGGCGAACGCGCCGAGCTCACCCGTAAGCGTGACGAACTCACTGGCCAGCTCACTGAAGCCAACAGCAAGAAAGATTCTCTCACGGCCGAACTCAACTCCGCCAAGGAAGAAATCGCCAAGGACAAGGAGAAGATTGCCGCCCTCTTCACCAAGGAGCAGCTCGACGGCGAAATCGCCAAGGCCAATAAGGCTGAAGAAGGCCGCAACTCGGCCACTCAGAAGTACGTCCAGCTCTACAACTGGACCGTCGCTACGACTGGCAACAAGCCTCCCTATCCGCGCGACCCTCTCCTCGAAGAAAAGGCTGACACCGTTCAGATCGAGTTTGGTCCGGAAACCATCAAGACCCGCATCGTGGTCATCGACCCTTCCAAGGGCCTCGTTTCCTTCTCCATCGGCGAACTCAACGGTATCAAGCCTCAGTCTGGTTTCACTGTTCTCATCAACAACCAGATCATCGGTACGATCCGCGTCGAGTCCGTCCAAGCCGCCCTCTCCACCGCGCAGATTCTGCCCGGTGCCAAGCTCGACCAGTTCACCCGTGGTGGTGTCGTGACCCTGCAGCCTTTCACTGGTAAGATCGCTAATAACTAAGCCGTCCATGCGCTTTCTTCCCGTCCTCGCTGCCGCCTTTGCCCTTATGGGCCTCGTCGGTTGCGAGACGACGGAGAAGCCCATTGACTCGACTTTACCCCAAGCCCAACCGGCCTCCTGGCAGGGTGGCCTCCCTGGCCTAAACGCTGGGGGCGGTGGGAACGGTTTCCGCTAAGATGCCTTCGGCCTCCGCAGACGCACACGGGTCGCCTCGTGGAGCGTCCGGCAGGCTATTG
>Ga0208811_1000482_pt1 | contig 10637 bp, 8 predicted proteins | sample Colrivmet1561A02_FD_187681 | JGI IMG/M metagenome (GOLD analysis project Ga0208811, IMG submission 187681) | Estuarine microbial communities from the Columbia River estuary - metaG 1561A-02 (SPAdes) (version 2) | ecosystem: Environmental > Aquatic > Marine > Intertidal zone > Estuary | place... | reverse complement strand
ATGAGTTCACGTTTTTTGTTGATGCTGAAACGTATATGTCTTATGGCGGAGAGCTCGATGCCACCGAGCAAGACCTGCATGACTTAGGGATCGAGGGCGTTGACATCCCGCGGGGCTATGCAAGCGACCTGGGGGAGCGCATTCCCATCCGAGTGCGGGCAACTGCACGGGGGCTGCAGGCGTATGCGCGGCTCATTCACCTGCATGATCCCCTGCAACTAGAAGAGATGCAGCGGGTGATCTCAAACAGGTCATAGTTGGGCTTGGAGCACAACCTTACCGATGGGTAAGTTATGGGGGTGCCCGTTCGGGGCCGCATCACACACAGGGGTAGTTATGCCAGAAGCAGTCATCGTCGCCACCGCTCGTAGCCCAATTGGGCGTGCAATGAAGGGTTCGCTCATCGATTTGCGACCCGACGATATGAGTGCACAAATTGTGCGCGCACTCATGGCAAAAGTTCCGCAGGTGAAGCCATCTGATGTGGAAGACCTCATGTTGGGTATTGGTCAGCCTGCAGGCGAAGGTGGTTTCAACATCGGTCGTATGGTTGCCATCCTTGCTGGCCTCGACGATGTTCCTGGTGTCACCGTGAATCGTTACTGCTCATCTTCATTGCAGACCATTCGCATGGCTGCACATGCCATTCGTGCCGGAGAAGGCGACTGCTTTATTGCTGCTGGTGTAGAAACCGTCAGCCGCTACGCATCGGGTGCCAGCGACGTTGCACCGAACCCCATTTTCAAAGAGCCAGGTGCACGCACACGCACGCGTTCTGAAGGTGGTCATGGCCCATGGACCCCGCCAGTGGGTTTGCCCGATGCATACATTGCAATGGGTCAAACAGCAGAGAACGTAGTTGAAGTAGAAAAAGTTTCGCGTGAAGAAATGGACCACTTTGGCGTGCGTTCGCACAACCTTGCAGTAGCGCACCAGGAAAACGGTTTCTTCGAGCGCGAAATTACTCCGCTCACTTTGCCAAACGGAACAGTTGTTTCAAAAGACGACGGCCCGCGTGCTGGCACAACGTATGAAGCAACATCACAGTTGAAGCCAGTGTTTCGCCCCGATGGTTCCATCACAGCAGGCAATGCTTGCCCATTGAACGACGGTGCAGCAGCGGTCATGGTGATGAGCGATACCAAGGCAAAACAACTTGGCCTCACTCCACTTGCTCGCATTGTGTCGAGCGGTGTGTCGGGTTTGAACCCCGAGATCATGGGACTCGGACCCATTGAAGCTTGCCGCCAGGCATTGAAGCGTGCGGGCATGACTATTGACCAAATTGACTTGGTGGAAATTAACGAGGCATTTGCTGCTCAAGTTCTTCCATCAGCAAAGCACTTGGGTATTCCAATGGAAAAACTCAACATTCACGGCGGTGGCATTGCCCTTGGTCATCCATTCGGTATGACCGGTGCGCGCATTATGACAACGCTCATCAACGGCTTGCAGTGGGAAGACAAAACGTTCGGCATGGAAACAATGTGCGTTGGCGGAGGCCAGGGCATGGCAATGATTGTGGAGCGCCTCAGCTAGTTGATGCGTTAAAGCAACTGGTGCTTACGTGCCATTAGCTGTGCAGTAGTTGATATCAACAACATCAAGCAGGCTGCAACAATGAAAGTTGTTGCGGGTCCGTAGCGTCCGTAGATCAGCGGGCTCGTGAACGCCATGAGTGATGCGGCAACGAGGTTGCTTGCACCCGATAATCCTTGTGCGGCTGCTGCGCGCCCTGGTGGAGCTACTGCAGCCATTGTTGCCTGCGATGCAGGAACGGAAATGGCTTGGAAAACACCTTCCACCATGGAAACGATGATGATGGCAACGGGGGCAGTGAACAATCCGTAACTTCCCGTAATGGGGGCAACAATAAAAATGGCGTACAGCGCAACGCGCAGGGCTCCCCATTTATCGGCAAGTTTCCCGCCGAAACGCGAGAGTAAAACAAAGGGCAACCCGTATAACAAAAATGAGAGACCCACAATGAAGTTGGTTGCTCCACGGTCGGTGAGGTAACGATCCCATAAGGCGTCATAAACACCTATCGGCAAGAAGAGGCTCATGGTGGTGAGTGCAGCAATACGCACACCGGGATAACGGAACAGTGTCAGGCTGAGTTTTTTCGACTCTGAGCTGTGCTCAAGTTGCGGCAGATGTTTCACCGACAAGATGAGTGCTGCAAAGAGTGCGATTCCGGCAAAAACAAGAAACGTTGAACGAAGCCCAAGTGGGTCGAGAAGTATGCCGCCAAGGAACGGGCCACCAACGATGCCCGCGGTTTCCATTCCCGCTAATCGGCCAAGGCGTTCAGCGGCGCGATTTTTGTCGAGGTGTGCGGCTACCGCACGCGCTGCGGGTTGAGTGCAACCGAAGGAAATGCCCACAATGGCGCGGGCAATAATGAATTGCCACAGGGTGTTGCCGAAGGCGAAAAAGACCGAACCGCAGCATGCGAAAACCAAACCGAGCACCATCAGATTTTTCGGTTGTCGTGAATCGGCAAAGGGCGCTAGAAAAACTTGAGTGATGAGGCCAACAAAGAAACCAATACCCGCAATGAGACCTAACCCTGCATCACCAAAGCCGTACTTATCTTGAAGGTCACCTAGTGCTGCAAAGATGATGGAGTTCGATACCGCAGTTGCAAAAACCGCGAACATCAAGACGCTGATAGTTGCGGTATCGCGTTCTTCTTTACTGTGGTGCTTCGCGGTGGTCATGAAAGTTCTTTAGCGTTGTGAAGCTTCGCGCAGCACTGCCTCATTGAATGCTGGCCAGTACTCCATGCCCCATTCAGTGAAGTCACGATTCGCGAGCATCACGCATGCAACATCGGCGACGGGGTCGACCCATAAAAAAGTGCCGGTTCCGCCAAAGTGGCCCCATGTTGCGCCGCTATTACTTGGCGCGGTCCAATGCGGTTGTTTGGTGCCACGTAGTTCTGGGCCTAAACCCCACGGGCAGGGGTCGAATCGGCCGAGACCCGGAACAACGCCTTCAAGGCTAGGGAACTGTGCAGTTGTCATGTCGCGCACGGTTTCGCGCGACAAGAGAGTGGGGCGACGCAACTCGGCTGTGAAGAGTGCGCAATCGGCAATGTTGCTGCGCACATCTTTTGCAGGGGAGCCTTCGAGCACAGTGGAAGTGAGATGCAACGGTACACACACTGCTTCGTGGAGGTATTCGTCGAAGGCCATCTCTGCACGTTGTGCAATATGGTCGGCCAACATTTCGATTCCCGTGTTGGAATAAATGCGTTTGCGTTCGGGTGATGTAATGGCATTCACGCCATCGAAGGAATAGCCGCCGGCATGGCACAGCAAGTGACGAACGGTGCAACCTTCTTGGCCAACGGGGTCGGCAAGCGAAATGGTTCCATCTTCAACGGCAATCATTGCTGCCCAGGCAGTGAAGAGTTTGCTCACAGACGCAATGCGTACTGTTTTTGCAGTGTCGCCGTGGGTGAAGGTTTCACCGCGCCTGTTGATGACTGCGACCGCACAAAAGTCGACAGGCCAGGTATTGAGAAGCGAAAATGAAGAAAGTGTTTGGGTCATAGTGTGAAAAGCTCTAGGCGTTCAGATTAGAACGAATGAGCTCGGCAACACGGAATGCCAAATCGAGCGACTGGCGGCCATTCAATCGGGGGTCGCACACTGTTTGGTAACGGTCGTCAAGATCGGTGTCGCTCAAGGCATCGGTGCCACCTAAGCATTCGGTGACCGCATCGCCAGTGAGTTCAATGTGAATACCACCAGGCCATGTGCCTTCAGCGCGGTGCGCACGAACGAAGCCAGCAATTTCAGTAACGATGTCTTCAAAACGACGTGTTTTGCGACCACCAGTGGAAGTAATGGTGTTGCCGTGCATTGGGTCGCATGCCCACACCACGGGGTGGCCAGCATCGCGTACAGCACGCAAAAGCGGGCGCAGTTTGTCTTCCACGTCATTAGCGCCCATACGGGCGATGAGAGTGAGTCGGCCCGGAATGCGGGTGGGTTGAGTGCTTGGCAGAGTTCAATAACGAACTCTGGGGTAGCAGTAGGCCCTACTTTGCAGCCGACGGGGTTGTGTACACCACGCAAGAATTCAATGTGTGCACCATCGAGTTGACGTGTGCGCTCACCAATCCACAACATGTGTGCAGAGCAGTCGTACCAATCGCCGGTGAGTGAGTCTTGGCGGGTGAGTGCTTCTTCGTAACCCAAGATGAGTGCTTCGTGTGAAGTAAACACGTCTACTTCGTGCAAGTTGGCATTGTTTTCGGTGTCGATACCGCATGCGCGCATGAAGTGAAGAGCACGCTCAATTTCATTGGCGAGATCTTCATAGCGCTGACCTTCAGGTGAAGAGCCAACGAATTCTTGGGTCCATGCATGAACGCGGTTGAGGTCGGCAAAACCACCTTTGGTGAATGCCCGTAAGAGGTTGAGAGTGCTTGCCGATTGGTGGTACGCCTGTACCAAGCGTTCAGGGTTTGGCTGACGCGCTGCTTCAGTGGCGGCTTCATTGTTCACAATGTGGCCACGGAACGAAGGCAACATGAGGTCGCCCACTTTTTCAAATGGCTGTGAACGTGGCTTGGCGAATTGGCCAGCCATGCGACCCACCTTCACCACAGGAACTCCCATTGAGTAGGTGAGCACTACTGCCATCTGCAAAATGACGCGCAGTTTTTCGCGAATGTTGACTGCTGAAAATTCATCGAAGCTTTCGGCGCAGTCGCCAGCTTGCAATAAGAAGGCATTGCCAGCGGCAACATGACCAAGGGCAACTTGCAAGTTGCGAGCTTCGCCAGCAAAGACAAGTGGGGGATACGCAGATACCTGTTTCAATGCGCCCAAGAGAGCTGCATCGTCAGGCCACGCTGGTTGTTGTTCAGCGGGGAACGTGTGCCAAGAATCGGGAGACCAGGTACGTGCCATAAGGGTTTTTAGCGTAGTAAGAACAATGCCGAATTCGGCAATGAATTATTGGCTTTAAGCGGCAGGGTTAAGCGGCAGGGTTAAGCCGCATAGATGCGTTCAGCATCTTCACGCAAACCAATGACCGCACGACTCACCAAGCGACGAGCAGCTTCGGCAGTGACGCCCAAGGCTTCGCCCACTTCGCGGAAAGACTTGCGCTCGCCGTCGAGAAGCCCAAAGCGAGCTTCAACTGCGTAACGTGCGCGGTCGTCGAGGGTGCCCAGCAGTTCATCGAGCAACTCGCCATCAACAAGTGCCATGACGGCATCTTCAGGAGTGCCCTGGCCGTTGTCCATGAGGTCGCCCAATGTGGCGTCACCATCGTCGCCAACAGTTTTGTCGAGCGATACCGGGGTGGTGAGGCGATGCAACTCTGCGTTGCCAATGTCGAGGTTTTCGCCATCGCCTGATGACTGACGAAGCGCAGCGCGCAAGCTTGCCGAACGGTCGCCAGGAATACGAATGAGGCTGGCCTTTTGGTCGAGTGCACGACCAATGGCTTGACGGATCCAGAACGTTGCGTAGGTGGAGAACTTAAACCCACGGCGCCAGTCGAATTTGTCGACAGCGTGCTCGAGACCGAGGTTGCCTTCTTGAATGAGGTCGAGAAGGTCCATGCCCTGTGGCAATGGGTAACGGCGGGCAATAGAAACAACGAGTCGCAAGTTGGAGCGAATGAAGTGGTCTTTTGCTACAGCAGCGGCCTTCATGTCTTTGCGCACAGCGGCGGTCTTTTCGCCAGCTTCGTACAAGGCAGCAGCTTCGCGGCCTTTTTCAATTGCTTTCGAGAGGGTGCGTTCATCTTCGGCAGTGAGGAGGGCTACTTTGCCGATGTCATTCAAATAGAGACCAATTGCGTCGTTCATGTTCTTTTCCGGTTTCGTTAAGGGGGTATTCAGGGGGTCGTTGCATTGCGTCTGCATCAGCATGACCGATGCATATAAGAAGAAGGTAAGAGGGGTGGATGGGGGGATGTGATGAAGGGCTAGGCCCTTTATCGGGGGAATGGCAAGATTAGACCACTTTTGGGAACTTGTCACGAGAAATTTTCAGATTTTTTGCCGGGAGGCTCGCGGAACCGCGAAAGCCTTTATTGGCTTAGACTTCAGCCTTGTGCCCTTACGAATTGGTCTCTTTGGTGGAACCTTTGACCCCCCTCATGTAGGGCACCTTGTGACCGCTGTGAACGTGCGTCATGCCCTCGCCCTCGACCTCGTGCTCCTCATGGTGGCAAATGACCCCTGGCAAAAATCGGGAGTCCGGCCCATCACGCCAGCAGCCGACCGTCTTGCCATGGTGCAAGCAGCCGTTGCGGGCATTGAAGGTTTGGAAGCAGGCTCTGAAGAGATGCAACGCGGCGGCCCCAGCTACACCGCCGACACGTTGGCAACGCTGCGTGTGAAATATGCAGGTGCGCGATTTTTCACCATTGTTGGCGACGACGCTGCAGCGCACATTGACACATGGGAACGCGTGAACGAAGTAGTGGCAATGTCGAGCCTTGTTGTAATCGATAGGCCGGGGTCGCCAGTTACTTTGTCGCAAGATTACGAGTGGCGCCATGTTGAAGTGCCACGGCTTGAAGTGTCGAGTACCGACCTGCGTTGTCGTGTGACCGATGGTCGCCCGCTCGACTATCTCGTGCCTGAACCAGTCATCGACATCATTCGCGACCGCGGCTTGTACGGGCTGCGCGTTGGTTCGCAGTTATGACCGCAATACCTTCGCGTCGACATAACAGAACAGTTGCAGCATTTTTGTGTGGGTTGCTTGGCATGGTGATGTTGCCGTCGGGTCTTGCACTAGCTGCGAACTCGTTGTTGCACTCCACCGATGGCGACAGCGTTGACACCAAAAACATCATCACAATTCCTTCAACGCCTGCAGCGTTACTTGCCGTAGTTGATGGCAATGGGTTCGTTGCGTCATTGCAAATGATTGCGCTTGCACCAGGCGGGCGTGGCGGAACAATCGTTTCTATTCCGGTAGGCGCGGCATCGGTTGTTGCTTCTAGTGAAGCCCCGCGACGTTTAGGTGATGCATTTTTGCTGAATGGTCTCGACGGGCTCACCACAGATGTCGAAGGTTTACTCAATGTCACTTTCACTGCAAAAGCAGCGGTTACTGAAACTGAGATGGTCGCAATGCTTGGAGCAGACCGCGCCGTCAATGTGGAAATAGACCGAGCAGTCAACACGCTTTTGCCAACGGGAATTCAAGAAATTCTGCCCGCAGGGAAACACACGCTCACTTCAGCACAAGTGGCCGGCATTCTTGCTTCAAACCAAGCAGGTGCGCCAGAGTCTGATCGTCTTCCCATCATTAAGTCTTTGTGGGTAGGTGTCGCTGGCGCAGGGTTAAGTGCTGGAACATCGGCATCCGATGATGCTTCAACAACAACTTCAGAAGTAGCGGGTACTGCAACAACGCTTGCCCCGGCACTCACCGTGCAAGACTTTTTACAACGCACGCTCACTGGGGAAGTGCAAGTGTGGCAATTTGCCGCCAATGCCATTCCACAAGGCGACCTCAACCCCACGAACTCCGACATGTATGCGCTTGACAAAGCAGAAGTCATCATGGTGGTTGCCAGCGTGGCACCCTCGTCGGTGTCGTCGTTGTACGCAGCGATCAACGTGCAAATTGATAGCGCATTTACCGATGCCACCATTACCCGCGAAGCCGTGCTGCGCTTGTCAATGCTGGGTGTAAACGTGGTGTTAGTGCGCGAAGTGTCGGGTGAACCCGCAGTTGAAACTGTTGTGCAGTACAACGACGACCCTGTGCGTGCCGAAGTAGAGAGTTATTCGTCAATCTTCGGGCAACTCACTCCAAAGCGGGTATCGCAGCAAGTAGAAGGCGTTGATGCCCGTATCGTTCTAGGTACCAACTTTAGAGATTTCATCGCCGGCCAACCTTCGGGTGGCGGCATTACCACTACGACCTCCATTGCGGTCGATGAAAGTGAACAAACGTCGTGACCAATACATCCGATATCCAAGTGCCTAACTACGACGTCTCATCAAAAGACTTTGCAATTGAAATTGCCCGTATTGCCGACGACAAAAAAGCCGATGAGGTACTTGTGCTTCACGTGGGGGAAGTGCTGGGCATCACTGAGTACTTCGTTCTCTCTGGAGCAAGCAACCCGCGCTTAGTGGGCGCCATTGCCGACGAGGTCACCTCACAAATGCGCGAGCGCTATGGTCGTTCACCCATTCGCACCGAGGGTATTCGTGAGCAAATGTGGGTGCTTGTTGACTATGGCGATGTGGTGGTACATGTGTTTGCCGAAGAAACACGCCGCTTCTATGAAATAGAACGCCTCTATAAAGATGTTCCTAAGGTTGAGTGGCAAGAGCCTTCTCGGTAGGATTCAGTGTCCCACTAGGGGCTGTAGCTCAGTTGGCAGAGCGCTTGCATGGCATGCAAGAGGTCAGGGGTTCAATTCCCCTCAGCTCCACCATTTCTCATTGGACCACCTGTTACTTACAGGGGCAAGCGGGAGCAAATGCTCGCACAGGGCGCACTTTGCGCAAATGGGTGTCTTTGTAAAGAGTGCTGCGAACGGTGCTGAGCCCTATTTCGTTTGATGAGAAATTAATGGCGATGCCAGCCTGATCGCCTTCTTCTGAAGATGACCAATATTCACCTGAACTTGGGGCATCAACTTTGGTGCGTTGCAGATACACCTCGTAGAGCTCTTTGAGCGACGGCAAGTGCCAACCGAGTGTGTCGCTGAATCTCGTCGCTTTTGCTGCAGAATCAAATGCTCCTTGTTGAAGGATGATGTTCCATGTATTTTTTGCACCGTCACCAATTTCTTGACCTTTTGCTCCATCGTTCGGAACTGCGGAGCAACAACCTCTCACTGGTTCGGCCCACAGTTTTTCTGGGTCATTTGCGCTGCCACTCCAATTCGGCGGAGCGACCTCCATATAAAGGCAAGGATTCCAGCCGTTGCATGGCGCAGCATTAGTGACGATTGGCTTGTCTTTTGTGGTGACGTAAAAGACCTTTCCGCCACCTGGGCCAACATCCCCAACTTTGCACGCGCCACCAAAAGCACACGGCGAAGGGCCTCTGCGAATGGGTCGCACGAGAGCTTTTTCATTACGCCAATTTGCAAGGCTGGTAATGCGTTGTTGACCTGTTGTGAAGTTGAAGAAGTAAAAGGTTGGGTCTTGCAGGCTTGCACGGGTGCTCGATAGATATTCGCCGCCTGTGATGCCGCCTTTATTAGGGCTCTTGTAGATCTGTTCCAATTCTGAAATTTTTGGAACTCGCCAATCAACATCAGCATCAGAATTCCATGGTGAACGAGTGACTGCTCCTGAACCTTCGCGAACCCCTTCGCTGACTTTGTTGTAGGCCTCATCAACGGTGAGAACTGGGTCGCTTGTTCCTCCATTCCAAGAGGGAGGTGCGATTTCGAAGTAGCGGTTGTATCGAGAAGGCTGTTGCTCATCGACGAAATACACCAAGCCGCCGCCTGGGCCAGTGTTGCCGACCTTGCATGCAACATTTCCGCCACAAGGTGGGTGATTGGGATCCACTGTTGTGGTTGTTGCAGGTGGGGTCGTTACTGGGGTGGTTTCAACATATGAAAGTTTTGCATCAGATACCTGTATGCCGTGGCATCCCGGTCCACGTCTGTCGGTAATGGGATCAATTCGGATCTGCACGACTTCGTTGTTGCTTGTTGTTTGAAGAGATAAAGAATGTGTTCCTTCGGTACGAACATCAATTCCACTGAATTCGCTGCCCTTTAAACTCAGCTGCATCCATTGCGTAGAGGTACGTTTGGCAAGTGTGAGCGTGAACGTAATAGTGCCTGGTTTGGGGACAGTGACTCTTTGAAAAACTGTGGATGGATGAGAACCAAAAGTAAGTCGAGAGTTCACTGCATACCCTAGAGAAGCGGCGTTTCGCATTGGGACGCTGGCAGCTGTGTCGAAACAGCCTTTTCCGACAGGGCCAAGTCCTTCAGTTTCCCAACCTCCGCCATCTGGTTGGAAAGTTCCGTTGATGAGAATAGGAATTGACGGGGCCGTCGTAGTGGACGTTGTTGTAGGGGGAAGTGTTTTGGCATAAATGAGAGTTGCATCGCTGAAAGCAGCACCTTTACAGCCGTTTGAGCTGCTGCCGGGAATTCCGGTGATGACGATGGTGATTTTTTCATTGTTCTGGGTAGTGGTGACAGTCGCCTCTATTTTCTTGGCGCCCGAACTGGTTTTTTCATACCTTTCATTTGAGTCACTCAAGGTAATGCTTGCTTTGGCTGCGATATCTCCGAATCCTCTCGGTCTCGGTATTTCATGCAAGACCGCAAAAGTGACGCTGCCGGGTTCTGGCACATTGATCTCTTGGCTCACGCTGGCTTTCTTACTTCCGAAAACAAGTTGTGATGCGGTGTTTGTACCAAGTGATGGATTTCCATCGCCGGTTGAGGCACAGCTGCCGCTTACTGGAAAGGAAGTTTCGGCCATCTTCCAACCTCCGCCAGATTTAGAAAATGAGCCGTTCACCAACACTGGTGTTTTGGCAAGTGCGGAATTTTTGACCCTTGTAGAAGATTCAGAAGAGCCACAGGAAAAGGTGGTGAACACTGCAATCGATGCGGCGACGAATGCTGTGGTGCGGCGAAGTCTCATGTTTCTCCTAGAT
>Ga0208811_1000479_pt1 | contig 10676 bp, 10 predicted proteins | sample Colrivmet1561A02_FD_187681 | JGI IMG/M metagenome (GOLD analysis project Ga0208811, IMG submission 187681) | Estuarine microbial communities from the Columbia River estuary - metaG 1561A-02 (SPAdes) (version 2) | ecosystem: Environmental > Aquatic > Marine > Intertidal zone > Estuary | place... | reverse complement strand
AATTTCTTGGTCAAACCACGTGCTGAAATAAGTGGATTAGACATCCCTAAATCCTACATGAGTATAGTTCTGCTACGTGCGCTTCATAAATAATCCCACCCATGATCTCACCTATGACGATGTCTTCATGGTGCCAAGTGCCTCTGAACTCTCTAGCCGTATGGATGTGGATTTAGCTTCCACTGATGGCTCAGGAACAACAATTCCTTTAGTTGTTGCAAACATGACCGCTATCTCTGGTCGGCGTATGGCTGAAACTATTGCCAGACGTGGTGGCTTAGCGGTTATTCCACAAGATATTCCACATGCAGTAGTTGATAGCGTTATTAAATGGGTTAAAACCCGTCATACATTCTTTGATACACCGATTACCTTAAACCCACAGCAAACTGTGGCAGATGCGGTTTCTCTCTTACACAAGCGTGCACATGGTGCAATCGTAATTGTTGATGGTGGAAAGCCTGTAGGAATTGTTACAGAAGAAGATTGCAAGAGCGTTGATCGCTTTACGCAACTACATCAAGTAATGAGTAAAGAACTTATTACTATGGCAGATAACCTTGATGCCCGTGCAGCGTTTGAATTCTTAAATCAACATCGCCATAAGCTAGCTCCAGTAGTTTCTAGTAATGGTGGTTTAGTTGGCATCATGACTCGCCTTGGTGCACTACGTGGCACGCTGTATTCGCCAGCAATTGATGCAAATAATCATCTGCGCATTGCTGCAGCTGTTGGTATTAATGGTGATGTGGCAGCAAAGGCAGCTGCCCTTGTTGAATCTGGCGCTGATGTTCTAGTTGTTGATACTGCCCACGGTCATCAAAAGAAGATGATTGATGCCCTTAAGGCGATTAAATCTCTGGGTCTTTCAGTTCCAATCGTTGCAGGCAATGTAGTAACTGCCGATGGTGTGAGAGATCTAGTTGCAGCAGGAGCAACAATTATTAAGGTGGGCGTTGGACCAGGGGCTATGTGCACAACACGTATGCAGACAGGTGTTGGGCGTCCTCAATTCTCAGCTGTTTTGGAATGTGCGACAGAGGCTAAGAAGTTAGGTGCACACGTTTGGGCAGATGGCGGAGTGCGCCACCCAAGAGATGTTGCATTGGCACTTGCCGCAGGTGCATCTCAAGTAATGATTGGTTCTTGGTTTGCAGGCACATATGAATCACCTGGAGATTTACAGAGTGATGTCAACGGACGCTTGTTTAAAGAATCATTTGGAATGGCATCAGCACGCGCCGTTGCCGCTCGAACTTCTGGCGAAGATGCCTTTGATCGCGCTCGCAAGGCGCTCTTTGAAGAAGGCATCTCAACTTCTCGTATGTATTTAAATCCAGCAAGACCAGGTGTTGAAGATCTACTTGATGAGATCATTGCTGGACTTCGCTCTTCTTGCACATATGCGGGTGCACGTAATCTTGATGAGTTTGCAGAACGAGCAGTAATTGGAATTCAATCATCTGCTGGTTATGCAGAAGGTCGTCCTTTGCACTCTTCGTGGGGGAACTAATCAGTTAGTAAGATTTTTCCAGCTTCTTCTCTTATGGGATATTTTCGCAAAGGTAATCTTGCCGGCCCGCTCTCTACTTGGCCTGACACTGAATCAAAGTATGAAAGATGGCACGGACACACTAATTTCTTTTTCTCAACATTTACAGAGCATCCTGCGTGAGTACAAACAGTGTCTAGTCCGATTAACCCAGATTCTGTGCGCGTGACTGCATATTCTTTAGGCTGTCCGTAAGCATCTTTTCCTTTAAAGAGAACCGTCTCTCCAAGTTTTACTTCAGAACTTTCTCCTAAAGTTAGAACTACTGGTCCCAGTGTTTGTGTGGCTTTAGGAGTTGGTGTTGGCGAAGGTGTAGCTGCTGTTGGTGTTGGTGAAGGCGTGGGGGTGGGTTTTGGAATTAATACTCCCTTATTCCAAACTAGTTTCTTTCCACTCTTGATACATGTGTATTTTTTTCCTTTAAAAATTGTTGTTTGCCCAACTCTTTTGCATACGACAGAGGGCCCACTCGCACCAAATGCTGAATCGGTAGCAGAAGTAATGATCAAGGTTATGAAAGCCATGACACCACGGCGCGAAATTAGAGACATGTCAGAAATGTTAGGGCAAACATATGAACGAAAGGTTAAATGTAGGAAGGTGTAAAAGGTAGGCTAAGCGACATGTCCAAACCCACAATCATCCTTGCAACCAGCAATGGTGTTGGAATGGGTCACTTGGCACGTGCAAGTGCAGTAGCACTAGCGCTCAAGCCAGTTGCTAACCCCATTATCGTTTCGATGGCTGGCGGCATTGCAGAGATTCCTTCCTTTATGGGCATTCGCTGCGAATACATTCCTGGACGTGATCGTTTATGGATGTCTCGCGAAAAGTGGGATGCATACCTACGGGATCGACTTTTAGCGTTAGTAGATGAAACTGATGCAAAAGTTTTATCTTTTGATGGAGTTGTTCCTTATCCAGGTGTAATAGCTGCGCGTAATGCAAACCCACAGTTAAAACTCGTGTGGGTTCGTCGTGGGTTGTGGCAGAAGAAGCCACAGCGCTTCATTTTAGGTTTACAAGCAAAAATGATGGATGCAATTGTTGAGCCGGGAGATATTGCACGTGCTTATGATTTTGGTCCAACATCAAAGCGCAAAGACTCTGTTTTAACGGCGCCTGTCTCACTTTTTAGAAAAGAAGACGCGCTATCTCGCGAAGATGCTCGCAAAGCACTTGGTCTTGATCAAAACCGCCCAGTTGCATTAGTTCAACTGGGAACTGGCGATAGCGATGTTAACCACAAGATGACTGCAGCTCTTGAAGGATTGCTAGGTTGGAAAGATCTACAAGTGATTTTAACTAAGGCCCCAATTGATAAAGATGGAAACTCTTTAGCTCCAGAGGGTCTAGATATTAAAGTTGCGCGTTATTTCCCACTAGCAAAAGTGTTGCATGCATTTGATGCAGGAATCTGTGCAACGGGATATAACGGCGTGCATGAACTTTTGCCAGCACAAGTACCAACCGTATTTGTTTCAAATATTCGTGGAACCGATGATCAAGAGGCTCGTGCTCGTTGGTGTCATGATTTTGGTTATGCACTGCGCGCAGATCAAGCAGATTTAGCTGATATTACAAAGACAGTGAAAAAACTGCAGGACCCACAAGTACGTGCAGCTCTATCGGCAAAGTGCGCAGAACTTCCTCAAACAACTGGGGGACAAGAAATTGCAGATATTTTGTATGCATTAGCAACAGAGCAGGCATCAGCCCGCGCAAAGACATTCACCTTTATTCGTTTGATGGCACAGGATCACATTAATCGCGGCCTGCGCCATGTTGCCAACTTAGGATTGCGACGAGTTGCTTTGGTTTATCGATTCATTCATCCACACATTGTTGTTCAAGTAACTAAGCAAGAGCCTCCAGTGTTTGGCGATTCAACGGATTCAACTGAACTACACAAATTGATTAAATCTGCCAGCAGATTCGAACACTTAATTACTGGAGCATCTCCTGCCTATGTGGCAAAGCGCAAAGAGATTGCAAAAACTGCATACGGTGATTTAGTGGAGATAATCAAGAAGTAATAGTTGGTTCCAAATAAAACATGCGCGATCTCTTACCTTCACTTAGACTGCGCAAATGATGAAAGCACAGACCGCAGTAGAAATTAATGAAGTTTTAGCCAATCGACGTAGCCCACGCTCATTAGATGCAACGGCAGTTCTATCGAAAGATGATTTATTGGCAATTTTAGAAGCTGCACGCTGGGCCGCCTCTGCATTTAATTCTCAACCATGGCGTTTTTTCGTCGGACATCGCGGAGATGAAGTTTTTGCACAGATTCTTGACTCACTTGCCCCCTTTAACCAAGGTTGGTCATATCGCTCATCTGCTTTGATCCTTGTGGCTGGTGTTCACTCAAGTGAAGATGGAACTCCTAATAAGGGCTATCTCTATGACTGTGGTTTGGCTGTTTCGCAGATGGTTATGGAAACACATCATCGCGGACTTGTTGCCCATCAAATGACTGGCTTTGATGCAGCAAAAGCTGCGCAAAACCTAGGAGTAGATGTATCGCTTCTTCCCATTGCAGTTATTGCCATTGGTAAGCAAGCATCAGCCGAGCAATTAGAGGGAGCTTTACTGGAGCGTGAAAATGCACCGCGTGTGCGCAAATCACTAGAAGAGATTGTGGTTAAAGGTTTACCGAATTAAAAGCGTGAACGGATTTCCCACAGATCTTTAAAGACCGGTGCAAATAAGGTACTAGCTAGATATTCCACACCACTTGAACCACCGCTACCGATTTTGTGGCCAATAGTTCGCTCCACCATCTTTACGTGGCGATAGCGCCACTCTTGCATACCCTCATCAATATCAACCAAGCGCTCACAAATCATTGCACTCTCTGGATCTTTAGTATGAACTTCCAGTAATACATCTTGCACACGCAAATTAGCCTCATATGGCAATGAACGATCGCGCTCTAATACATCTGTAGGAATTGCATGGCCACGCTTTGCTAAATAAGCCAGAGCTGAATCCCATACTGAATTACCTGCAGTAATGAGTGCAATCTCGGCTTGGATTGCAGGTGGTAAGTGTCCAGCCATTTTAGTATCGCGGCGGCCAAGAAGTGCTTCTACTTTTCTAAACTGTGCTGACTGGAATCCACTTGACGATGAAAGATATGAACGGAATGCATTGAACTGCAATGGCGTCATGGTTTCTAAAATATCGATCTGTGTTACACAGACTTTAAGAATCGTGCGGATACGTCCCAAAATAGCTAGCGAATAATGAGTATCACCTGATTCCATTGCACGTTGTGCTTCGGCGAATTCATGGATGAGTTGCTTGAACCAGAGTTCATATGTTTGGTGAATGATGATGAAAAGCATTTCATCATGCTCTGGTCCCTGTGAGAGTGGGCGCTGCAAACCCAGGAGTTCATCTACGGCTAAATAAGATGTGTATGTCAGTGCTGAATCAAAGTTTTCGCTCATGTGACTCGTGAACCACCTTCTTTTATTGTTTTATATTGGCCAGATGCCACTAGATCGCGCATACGAGCAAAACCATCCCACACTTCAACATATGAGGTTGGAAGTGGTGAAATAGCTAAACGAATTGAGTTAGGCGTGCGGTAGTCAGGGATTACATTGGAAATTTCACGCATAGCAACACAAATCTGCGCAGCATCAGGATGAACTAGAGAAATATGTCCACCACGCTCCTTAGGATCTCGTGGAGTATTAAGTTCAAATCCAAGCGGTGCCAACCATGCATCATGTAGATCAATCATCATCTGCGTACCAACTGCAGCCTTTTGCGCAATGGCATCTATTCCAGCTTCTTTAATCATTGAAAAAGATGTCTTCACGCAACGAATTCCCATCAGTGATGGGCTGGCAATCTGAAAACCACGTATGTTTTGTGCTCGCTCAAATACCGGACCCATTTCAAACTGGGCATCTTGGGCAAACCAACCTTGGATAGGAACTTGAAGTTCTTTTTGAATCCTCTTACTCACATATAACCAAGCAGGTGAACCTGGACCAGAGTTACCGTATTTATATGTGCAACCAACACAGAGATCAACTCCGTTTGCATCAAGGTCAAGTTCAATGGCACCAACTGCGTGGCTGGCATCCCAGACAACTAAGCCGCCAACGGCGCGCACTTGATCGGTAATAGATTTGATATCAGTTCTAGCACCTGAGCGATATTGAATAACTTGTAGCGTTACTAGTGCAACATCATCATTGAGGTATGGCGCTAGAACTTGGGTTGTAATGCGCTCATGTTTCGCAACTCCTGAATCTTCATTTTCAATAAGAACGAGTTTTAAGCCGAACTGCTTTGCAATTCCATCAAGGATGTAGCGATCTGTTGGAAAGTTTGCCGCATCTGTAATGATTGTTTTACGTCCAGGACGTGCATGCACTGCAGCCAAACAGAGTTGGTAAAAGTTAACCGAGGTTGTGTCACACACAAGAATTTGGCCAGGTCCTGCACCAAGGGCAGCTTGTCCTAATAAATCTCCTGTTGGTTGTGCTTCATCAACCCAATGACCCCAACCAGTTACTACCTCTGCGCCCCACTCGACCATAAAATCATTAATGGCCGTGATGGTCGCTTTTGGAATACGGCCTAAAGAATTTCCATCCAAATAACACATCTCGGGGTCTGTGACCACAAATTGTGATTTGAAATGAGCCAATGGATCGTTTTTATCTAGCTCTAGGGCGTAAGCACGGTCAGTAACGTTCATGAAGGAAAGGTACGCTCTCCCATCATGGCGCGCAATGTTGTAAATATCGAAGAGGTCTCAAAAGCCTTTGATATTAAAGAGCTTTTAATAGGCGTCTCTTTAGGTGTATCTGAGGGCGATCGCATCGGCATTGTTGGTCGAAATGGCTCAGGAAAATCAACGCTCATGAAGATTATTGCTGGTGTTGAAACTCCAGATGTTGGCCGCGTGACTAAATCAAACTCAGCACGTATTGGTTTGTTGTCTCAAGTTGATTCAGCAAATCCTGAGAGCACTGTTGGTGAAGTTGTATTAGGCGATACTGCAAAACACGAATGGGCAAGTGAGCCAAATATTCGTGAAGTCTTCACAGGCCTGTTTGGTTCATTTGATGACCATATTTTTGACCGCAAATTCGGACAGCTATCTGGCGGTGAACGCAGACGCGTGGGATTAGCCAAGCTACTTATTAATGAACTTGATTTAATTTTGCTCGATGAACCAACGAACCATTTAGATGTTGAAGGTGTTGCCTGGCTGGCGCAGTATTTAAATAATAGAAAATCTCTAGCGGTAACTGTTGTCACGCACGATCGTTGGTTTCTAGATGCAGTCACTGATCGCACATGGGAAGTAGTGGGCGGAAAAGTTGAAGAGTATGACGGTGGCTATAGTGCATTTGTTCTAGCAAAAGCAGAACGGGCCCGCCAAACATCAGTGATGGATCAACGTAGAAATATGTTGATCAAGAAAGAGCTTGCCTGGCTTCGCCGAGGAGCACCTGCGCAAACCGTAAAGCCAAAGTTTCGAGTCGATGCTGCAAATGTTTTAATCGCTGGTGAGCCCGAGCCACGCAACCAAGGTGAACTTCTCAAATTTGCTCTCAACCGTTTAGGTAAGACTGTTTATGAGGCCCACCATGTGCAGGTCAAACTTGGGGATAATGAATTAATTAATGATTTGTATTGGAATGTTGGTCCTGGAGATCGCATTGGCATTGTGGGCATTAATGGCGCTGGCAAAACAACGTTAATGAAAACTCTGGTGGGTGAAATTCAACCAACGGCAGGAAAACTTGTAACAGGTATAACTGTTAAAGCTGCTTTTCTTACACAACATCTAGACGAGCTAGATCCCACATGGCGAGTGTTAGAGGCTGTTGAAAAGGTTGCCAACCGTGTTGAAATCGGTGGAGGCCGAGAACTATCTGCTTCACAACTATGTGAGCGTTTAGGTTTTGATCGTGAATCACAGTGGACTCCAGTTGGTGACTTATCAGGTGGTGAAAAACGACGCCTGCAACTCACACGTTTACTCATGGATAGTCCCAATGTCTTATTACTCGATGAGCCTACAAATGATTTTGATATTGAAACCCTGACTGAACTAGAGGATTTGCTTGATGGTTATGGCGGAACCTTGATTGTTATTTCTCACGATAGGTATTTCTTAGAGCGCGTTTGTGATCGCTTTGTTGGTTTGTTGGGGGATAAGAATGTGAGAGATCTTCCACGTGGTGTGGATGAATACTTAAAGCTTCGCTATGAATCCTTACAATCCGATGTCAGTGCACCTAAGGAGAAGAAGACATCTAGCGCAGCCGAAGAGCGTCAACTTAAAAAGGACAGAGTCCGCCTCGAGCGCCAGATGGAAAAAGCTGATTCGCGGATCACCGAACTTGAGGGTGAGCAAGAAGGTGCATCTTTTGATGCTGGGCGTTTGAATGAAATTACCAATGAGTTAGCGCAGTTGCGTGGTGAAAAAAATAGACTCGAGGAAGAATGGCTTCAGGTCACGGTTTTACTAGAAGGATAAGTTAAAATTCTCGGCATGAGCCAAATATCGCATGTAGTTGAATCAATCCTCTTTCGTTCTCGCTTTCTGCTCGCCCCGCTCTATTTGGGGTTAGTTGGCGCGCTAGCTCTCTTGGGTTACCGCTTTATCATTGAATTTATTCACTTAGCTGAAAAAATTGGCGATGCAACACCACAGAGCTTTACTCTTGATCTTCTTGCTCTTTTAGATTTAACGTTGCTTGCTAACCTTATTTTGATGGTTATTTTCGCTGGCTATGAGAACTTTGTCTCTCGCATCGATGTTGCATCTGAATCAAAAGATCGCCCTCACTGGATGGGAACTATTGACTTTAGTGGCTTGAAAATTAAGTTAATTGGCTCTCTAGTAGCGATTTCAGTAATTGAACTACTTAAAGACTTTATTGAACTAGCTGGTCAAGACAATGTTGGTGGCGGAACTAAATGGCGAATCGTCATTCACCTGACATTTGTGGCCTCTGGTGTCTTGTTTGCGCTTATGGATTGGATTGCCGACAAGCGAGAGTTCAGCGGCACGCATTAGTAGATGCGTTTAGATCTTCTTGCTGCGCTTTCAGGCTTAATGATTGCCTTGCAGGCGCGTGCAAATGGCGAACTTTCACACCGGCTCAATAATGGTTTAGAAGCAGCTCTTGTATCTTTTGGTTCAGGATTAATCATTATTGCGGCGATTGCAGTATTTAATCCAGCTATTAAAGAAGGAATTAAGAACTTACGAGTTGCAGTTGCTAATAAAGAGATTGCCCGATGGAAACTGCTTGCCGGGGCTTTAGGTGGAAGTTTTGTTGCGATTCAAACTCATATCGTTCCCCTCATTGGTGTTGCAATCTATTCAGTGGCATCAATTGCAGGACAAACAGCGATGTCATTAGTCGTGGATCGAATTGGCCTTACTGGTGGCGGCAAGAAACTTATTTCTGGGCGCCGGGTTGCAGCAGCTGTATTAACTGTTTTAGCTGTCTTTGTTTCAGTCTTTGATCGTATTGATGCCAAGAATCTTTCACTTTTTGCAGTAGTACTGGGATGTATAGCTGGTGCTGTGGTGGGTGTACAGCGCGCACTTAATGGCCAAATTAATGAGCATTCACACCAAAGCTTTACTACTTCACTTCTTAACTTCATCACAGGGACATCACTGCTTGTTATTCTGATTCTGGGCGGTGTTCTCATAGGAAAGATTGAGCTTGTCCCACTTCCAGCTGGCCCATGGTGGATATACACCGGTGGAGTAATTGGCGTTATTTACATCGCTTTCACTTCAACGATTGTGCAACATCTAGGGGTATTAACTTTCACTCTCTTTAGTGTTGGCGGACAATTAGTTGGATCATTAGTAATTGACTTGATTTCACCAACAAATGGTGTGAATGTGAGTGCCTACCTGGTAACTGGAATTGTTATGACGTACTTAGGTGTTATCGCCGGTGGCGTAAGTAGTTCACGAGTGCAGAAACCAAAGAGGCTGTAATAAAGAAGGCTGCGATTGCGTAAGACCACGTTTTAACCCAAGGCAATGAAGCAGCGTAATATCCGGCAAGAGTTATTCCTACACCCCATAACAAGGCCCCAAGAATGTTTGCTGAAAGAAATTTGTAGTAGTTCATCTTTGATGCACCGGCAATAGGTGGCACGAAGGTGCGAATCCAAGGGAAGAAGCGCGCAGCAACTACCGCCCACCATCCAGTTTGTTCGTAGAAGCGCTCTGAACGGGCAATCATCTTTTGCATGCGCGGGGAGTCATGCTTATCTAGATAAGGGCGTCCCACTAAGCGGCCGATTACGAAACCGACTTGATCACCCAAGAACGCTGCGATGAAGATAACGGTGACAAGGATGACGATATTTACATCACCGTGAGCAGCTGCAACTAATCCCGCACTAAAAAGGATTGAATCACCAGGTAAGAAAAAGGCAAAGAGAACACCGGTCTCAAAGAAAACTATTGCTCCCACAACTAAGTAGATTAAATACGGTGCAAGGTTAGAGAGTTGAGAATCAAATGATGCAGCTAGTTCAATCACACTGACTTCTTAACCGCCGCAGCTACAGCTTTAGTCACATTTGGATCAAAGACGCTGGGCACGATAAATGAGGCATTGAGTTGTTCAGGAGAGACGCAGTCAGCTATAGCTTCAGCTGCTGCAACTAATAACTTATCGGTGATCTTGTGGGCATTAGCATCGAGTAATCCGCGGAAGATTCCAGGAAATGCCAAAACATTGTTAATTTGATTTGGTTGATCACTGCGACCTGTAGCAACAACGGTTGCATACTTACGTGCCAGAACTGGGTCAACCTCAGGATCTGGGTTAGCAAGTGCGAAAATAATTGAACCCTTTGCCATAGTTGCAATGTCTGCTTCCTTAAGGATATTTGGTGCACTCACACCGATAAAGACATCAGCACCAACGAGAGCCTCTGGCATTGTGCCAATAAAGTTATGTGGATTGCTGTTATCAATAAACCACTGCTGCATTGAATCATCAGATTTCATCTGGTTATGGATGACGCCATGATGGTTGAAGCCAATAATGTTCTTAGCTCCGCTGAGTGTGAGTAGGCGAGCGATTGCATTTCCAGCTGC
>Ga0208811_1000461_pt1 | contig 10900 bp, 8 predicted proteins | sample Colrivmet1561A02_FD_187681 | JGI IMG/M metagenome (GOLD analysis project Ga0208811, IMG submission 187681) | Estuarine microbial communities from the Columbia River estuary - metaG 1561A-02 (SPAdes) (version 2) | ecosystem: Environmental > Aquatic > Marine > Intertidal zone > Estuary | place... | reverse complement strand
ACCCACTGAATCACGTCCATATTTCTTTTGGATACGCTGCATTTCACTTGCTGCATAATTTATAGCTACATCCCATGTGACTTTTTCCCAAGGATCATGAATACTTTTACGAATCATAGGTGTCGTAATGCGATCTTTATGTGTCGCATATCCCCAAGCAAATCTTCCCTTAACACACGAATGTCCATGATTAGCACCGCCATCTTTATTGGGTGTCATACGAACTACTTCTTCGCCTTTCATTTCAGCATGAAATGAACAGCCTACACCGCAGTATGCACAAGTTGTGGTGACGCTATGTTCTGGAACGCCTGCTTCGATAATCGTATTTTCAATGAGGGTTGCCGTTGGGCACGCTTGCACACATGCACCGCATGAGACGCATTCTGAATCTTTAAAATCTTTATTACCGGCTGATACTTTGGAATCAAAACCTCGACCTTGAATGGTGAGGGCATAAGTACCTTGAACTTCTTCACACGCTCTAACACATCTTGAACATACAATGCATTTAGACGGATCAAAAGTAAAATATGGATTCGAAGTATCTTTTTCGCTCTTTAAATGATTTTTACCTTCGTAGCCATAACGTACATCTCTTAAACCGACAGCGCCTGCCATGTCTTGAAGTTCACAGTCACCATTTGTTGCACAAGTTAAACAATCCAAGGGATGGTCTGAAATATAGAGCTCCATAACACCGCGTCTAATATCAGCAAGTTTAGGTGTTTGTGTACGTACCCTAATACCTTCAGCGACCGGCGTAGTGCATGAGGCTGGATAACCGCGACGACCTTCAATTTCGACCAAGCAAAGACGACATGAGCCAAAGGGTTCCAGGTTGTCTGTAGCACATAACTTAGGCACAGTGACCCCTGAAATAGAGGCTGCATGCATGATGGACGTCCCTTCAGGCACCGAGACAGATACGCCATCAATGGTTAACTGAATAGTCTTGTCTGAAGTTCTTTTGGGCGTTCCAAAATCTTTTACATCATCCATATATTGTCTCGAAATAAATCATTAAATCAACCTGTTAGTCTATGCCTTGGTCTCTTTTACATCAACCCCAAAGTCTTTAGGGAAATGATTTAAAGCACTTAACACAGGGTAAGGCGTCATCCCGCCTAACGCACATAAAGAGCCATTAAACATCGTGTCTGAAAGGTCTCGGATTAATGTGGTATGTTTTTCAACATCTTTACCCGCGAGAATATGGTCCATCACTTCCACGCCACGAGTGGAACCTACGCGACAAGGGGTACATTTTCCGCAAGATTCAATTGCACAAAAATCAAAGGCATAACGCGCCATCTTTGCCATATTGACTGTCTCGTCAAACGCTACAATACCGCCATGGCCTAAAATGGCCCAAATTTCAGAAAATTTTTCATAGTCGAGTGGCGTATCAAATTGAGACTCGGGCAAATAAGCGCCCAAAGGTCCGCCAACTTGCACCGCTTTAATTGGCTTGCCTGATAAAGACCCCCCACCAAAATCATATAAAAGTTCTCTTAAGGTGACACCAAAAGCTTTTTCAACAAGCCCTGTCCTTTTTAAATTACCGGCGAGCTGAATAGGAAGTGTGCCTCGAGATTTGCCCATACCAAAATCTTGGTAATACTTAGCTCCCTTCGCCAAAATAATCGGAACAGTGGCTAATGAAATCACGTTATTGACTGCGGTAGGCTTACCGAATAAACCTTCGATTGCAGGGAGGGGTGGTTTAAATCTAACCAGTCCTCTTTTTCCTTCCAAACTTTCTAGCAGCGAAGTTTCTTCGCCACAAATATATGCGCCTGCTGCACGTCTGACTTCTAAATGGAATGTATGACCACTCTTTAAAACATCATCGCCTAAATAACCTGCGCTTTTAGCTTTTTCTATAGCTTCATTTAAAGTTTTTAATGCGTGAGGATATTCAGAACGTAAATAGATATAACCTTGTGAAGCACCTACTGCAAGGCCTGCAATGATCATCCCTTCAATGAGTACGAAAGGATCGCCTTCCATAATCATCCGATCTGAATAGGTTCCAGAATCACCTTCATCTGCATTACAGACAATATATTTTTGTGTTGCTTTGGTATCTAAAACTGTTTTCCATTTAATACCCGTCGGAAAAGCAGCGCCACCTCGGCCTCGCAAACCAGAATCTGTCACTGTCTGAACAATCGCTTGTGGATCTAAATTCAGTGCATTTTTTAAACCTTCGAATCCGTCATGCTCAATGTATTGATCAATGTTAGTGGGTTCAGTGATACCCATGCGTGCAAAAGTTAAGCGTTCTTGTTTTTTTAACCAATCGATTTCTGATACAAGACCTAATGCAAGAGGATGCTTAGCGCCTTTAATAAAATCTGCGTCAAATAGTGATTTCACATCATTTGGATTGATAGGGCCAAAACCTATGCGACCTTGAACTGTTTCCACTTCAACCAATGTTTCTAACCAAAATAATCCACGTGAACTATTTCGTACGATTTGAATATCTAGTTTTCTAGCTTGGGCTTCTTTTGCTATCGCTGCTGCAACTTGATCTGCGCCAAGGGATAATGCTGCGGAATCTTTCGATACAAAAATTTTAATACTCATGATGCGCGCTTTAAATCTGAAATAAGTTGATCTATTTTTTTACTATCTACGCGTCCATAAACCTCTTCATCGATCATCACTGAAGGAGAGCATGCACAGTTCCCTAAACAATAAATGGGTTCTAAGGTAATTGCGCCATCAGATGTGGTTTCATGAAAATCAATACCAAGATGCTTTTTAATATGCAATTCAAGCATCTCACTTCCCATTGCCTGGCAAGATTCTGCGCGACAAACTTGCAGGATATGACGGCCGGGTTTGTTCGATCTAAAATGATGGTAAAAAGTCACAACACCATGGACTTCTGCAACTGACAAACTAAGTGCGCTGGAAATTAAAGGGTAGGCGATTTCTGGCACAAACCCTAAGTCGTCCTGGATAGCATGTAAAAGGGGCAATAAAGCGCCAGGCATAGATTGATACTGCAAAATATGCTGATTAATGATCTTATAGTCCTGAGGATTTAAGACAAAGTCTTCCAAAAATATCTCCAGATTTTTTCCTGAACGCTTGCTTCAATAGCAGATACTAGTATTATAAATTACCAAGATGTTTTTCACTTAAATAATTTCATGATTGAGGAGCTGAAAGATGGAAACACAAAAAGAAAGCACATATTTTCATGGGGGCTGTCCTCATGACTGTCCTGACACTTGCTCAATGGTTTATGAGGTACAAGACAGTAAACTCATAGGCGTCAAGGGCAATGTGGATCATCCAATGACGCGTGGCGGACTGTGTGTAAAACTTCAAGATTATGAAAAACGTCACTACCATCCAGATCGCCTTCTATACCCTATGAAACGAATTGGTCCGAAGGGAACAAAACAATTTCAAAGAATTTCCTGGGATGAAGCGCTTGATACCATAACTGATAAATGGCAATCCATTATCAAAGAATTTGGTTCGGAAGCTATTATGCCCAACAGCTACTTAGGCAATCAAGGTTTGGTGCATGGCATGAACGGAGGGGACTCTTTCTTTGCCCGATTAGGAGCAACTGTTACTGAAAGAACATTCTGTGGGGAGGGTTCGGCCACGGCTTGGTTGCTAACTCTTGGCCCCACTGCGGGTGTAGACCCAGAGAGCTTTATTCATTCTAAATTTATTATTATTTGGGCTTGTAATTCAGTAAGCACCAATATCCATCATTGGCATATTGTCAAAGAAGCGCAAAAAAAAGGCTCGAAGGTTGTAGTCATTGACGCTTATGCTTCAAGAACTGCTAAAGAAGCAGATTGGCATATCTGTCCTAAGCCTGGAACTGACGGTGCTTTGGCGATGGCAATGATGCATGTCATTATTGAAGAAGGATTGGTTGATCAGGATTATGTAGATAAATACACAGTGGGCTTCCCTGAATTAGCAGAATTAGCAAAAAAAAGGAGCCCTGAGTGGGCAGAAGAAATCACAGGCGTCTTAGCGAATGATATTCGAAAATTAGCCAGAGAATATGCATCGACCCAACCATCCGCTATCAGAATTGGTGTAGCTCTTGAAAAAAGCTGGGGCGGCGGTCAGGCCATTAGGGCCGTTGCATCCCTTCCTGCTCTGACTGGAGCTTGGCGTCATGTCGGTGGGGGCATCCTTCAATTCCCAGTATGGGAACAGCCTTACAAATTTGATGTAATTTGCAGGCCTGACTTAATTCCTGAAGGAACACAGGTGGTTAATAATCTTCAGCTAGGACGCGTTTTAACAGGTGAGCAAAAACTCAAAGTGCCTATCAAGTCAATGATGTGTTGGAACACAAACCCTGTGACGCAATCAACAGAAAGCGAAAAAATATTAGAGGGCTTGAAGCGCGAAGATCTATTTCTTGTCTCTGCAGAGCATTTTATTTCTGATACTGCTGCCTATGCCGATATTCTTCTTCCCGCATCCATGGGAGCAGAACAAGAAGATATCATTTTATCTTGGGGTCATTTATACCTCACCTACAATACAAAATGTATTGAGTCCCCAGGTGAAGCAGTACCAAATTATGAAATTTTTAGACGTCTTGCTAAAAGATTTGGTTTTAAAGAAGAATGTTTTAAATGGTCTGACAGTGAATGTCTTGAACATTATATTGATTGGAATTCACCAGCCTGCAAGGGTATTGATTTAGACTATTTGAAAAAAAATGGTTATGCGAGAATTAATGTCGGAACAAAAGATAATCGAGCTCCTCATAAAGAAGGAAAATTTCCAACACCATCCGGTAAATGTGAATTTAGAATAGTTGGGGCTAAGAATTTTGTTGCGGGGCCGTTCAGACAAATGTACGAGGCTTTTCAGCCAGGCGATGATATTCCTGAATTACCTGATTATGTACCCTCAAAAGAAACAGCATCAGCAAATCCTGCCTTAGCTAAAAAATATCCATTAAATATTTTGGCGCCAAAAAGTCATGGCTTCATTAATTCGAGTTATGCCAATATTGAAAATAAACTTAAGGCTCAAGGAGAACAGTTTGTGATGATTCATCCACTGGATGCCGAAGAAAGAGGTATTAAACATGGTGATCGAGCCAAAGTCTTTAATGATCGAGGCTTTTTTGAAGCTGTATCGAAAGTAACGACTGACGTTAATAAAGGTATCGTAGTTACAACCTTAGGTTACTGGAGACAGTTAAATAATGGGGTTGTCAATTCAGTGAGTTCCAATGCTTTTGGTGACATGGGAAACTCACCAACGTCTCATGATTGTTTAGTCGAAGTTCAATTGGCCTGATTAAATTGTCGTCGCAGAATCCTCCTCCTCTTAGATTAATAGATCAATTTAATCGAAAGATTAATTATCTTCGTTTATCCATTACCGATCGATGCGATTTTCGATGTGTGTATTGTATGAGCGAGGATATGAAATTTTTGCCTCGCGATGAAGTTCTCTCACTCGAAGAGTCTGCAAGAATTATAAGAATATTCTCTTCTCTTGGCGTCACAAAAGTGCGAATCACAGGCGGAGAGCCCTTAGTTAGAAAAAATATTTCCTGGCTTTTTCATGAAATATCAACTATTCAACCTCTAAAAGAAATTGTCATAACAACTAATGGCAGTCAGCTAGCACAGCATGCGCATATGCTCAAAATGTCTCAGGTTAAACGTATCAATATTAGCCTTGATAGTCTTGACCCCGTTCTTTTCAAAAAAATCACGCGCACGGGCGACTTAAATAAAGTGATGCTTGGTATTGATGAGGCTATCAAAGAAGGTTTTTCGAATCTCAAACTTAATACCGTTTTAATGAAAGGTATCAATGATCACGAAGCAATCGATTTAGTTAACTTTGCGTTACATAAAAAGATGGATATTTCTTTTATTGAAGAAATGCCTTTGGGTGATATTGACCATAAAAGAAAAGATACTTTCATCAGCAATAACGAAGTCTTAAAAAAATTACAGGTTCATTTTAATTTAATCCCTACCACTTTCTCCTCTGGTGGCCCTGCTAAATATTGGCAAATTGCAAATCAATCTACTAAGATTGGTTTTATCTCTCCTCACAGCCATAATTTTTGCGACACATGCAATCGCGTTAGGGTTTCATCTAAGGGCGAATTATTTTTATGCTTAGGACAGGAAGAAAAGATTGAGCTTATGCCTCTTTTACGTCAGTATCCAGATGAAGACTGGCCTATCCAAAAAGCCATTATAGAAAGCATGACCATCAAACCAGAAGCGCACGACTTTAATCTTGATACAACCAAACCTGCTGTAGTGCGATTTATGTCGCATACCGGAGGGTAAATTCACGTGAATCACTCTGTCACTGTGGTCATTTTAGCCGGTGGCCAATCAAAACGTATGCAGGTTCAAAATAAAGCGACTGTTTTATTTGAAGGCAAACCTTTAATAACTCATGTCATTGATCGCATGAAGACTCAGACAAAACATACCGTCATCAACACACATCGAAATCAAAAAGATTTTGAAATATTTCATTTACCTCTCATTGATGACATATTAGATATTCAGGAGGGTCCACTTTTGGGAATCTTAACCAGCCTTCAAGCAATCAAAACTGATTGGATACAATTTGTACCCTGCGATACGCCGAATCTACCAAGCGATCTCATTGCAATCTTAATGAAAGAAGTCGAAGCTGAAAAAACTTTAGTTGCGGTGCCTGAAACTTCTGATGGCTTACAATCAACTTGTCTTTTATGTCACTCATCAACATTAAACAATCTTCAGATTTTTTTTAATCAAGGGGGACGGAAAATTGAAGACTGGATTCGTCAGTTAGCTTTTTCAATTGTGCAGTTTAATGATAAGTCGCAATTTTTAAATGTAAATACTCAAGAAGAATTGAAAAAAGCATATTCATGAAAAAAGATATTCATTTAAGTGATTTAATTTCGGACTCCAGCATGGTAGATGATTACGATCCTAATGCGATGTCTGTTGAAAAAGCCAAAGCTTGGATTGCTAATTTTTTAAATCCCATCGATCAAAAAGAAACGATACATATTAAAGATGCGCTCAATCGTATAGTTGCTGAACCTATCATAGCAACAATGAATGTGCCTAATCATGACAATTCAGCAATGGATGGTTATGCCATAAATATAGATTTGCTTAACGATCATGGGCCCTTCAAACTCAAGGTTACGGGCAAACTTTTTGCAGGGAACGCACTAGACGGAAATATAGAAGGAGCTGTGCGCATTATGACCGGAGCAACAATTCCTTCTGGATTAAATGCTGTCATTCCTCAAGAGCATGTTGAACTCTATGAAGGCGTTATTACATTTAAAACAAAACCTCTTACAAATCAAAATATTCGCCGTACGGGCGAAGATATTAAAAGGGGGCAAACCGTATTTCAAAATGGCCGGCCCTTGGAGCCTTGCGATTTAGGCCTACTTGCCTCGTTAGGTATAGATTCGATTAAAGTTTACCGAAAAATTAAAGTAGCTTTTTTTTCTACGGGCGACGAAATTATTTCACTCGGTAAATCTTTGCTACCTGGCCAAGTCTATGATAGCAATCGCTACAGCCTCATTGGTTTATTAAAACGTCTTGATGTAGACATGCTCGATTTTGGGGTTATTCCTGACGATAAAAAAGCTATTGAAGTTACATTGCTCAAGGCCAGCAACATCGCTGATATTGTAGTTACCACAGGAGGCGTTTCTGTGGGTGAAGCTGACTTCATGAAAGACATCTTAAAAAAAATAGGTGAAATTTTATTTTGGAAAATCTCTATGAAACCAGGCAAGCCGCTAGCTTATGGAAAAATTAGTCAGTGCCACTATTTTGGGCTTCCGGGAAATCCTGTATCGACGATGGTTACTTTTTATCAATTTGTAAGAGAGGCTATTCTGACCTTATCTGGCCAAACTCCCATCCCTAAAATACCACTCATTAAAGCAAAGCTTCTAGGGCCCATTAAAAAAATTCCCGGTCGAACAGAATTTCAAAGAGGCGTTTTTGAGCAAGATGATCAAGGTACATTTAAAGTAAATCCTTTAAAAGATCAAGGGTCGGGTATTTTAAGATCCATGAGCGAAGCTAATTGCTTTATTTTACTTCATGAAGATCTCGCTCATTTAGAAAAAGATATGTGGGTCGATATTCAATTATTTGATAGTCTCTTTTAAGTTTTTATCACTACAATTTTATTCACACGAAAGTTCCTTAAACGTTTAAATATTTTTCTAAAATCCCATCACTTTTTTATTAAAAATCGCTTAATATAGAGACGTGGAAATCAATAAAAAAGTACCCTTATTTAAGCTTCCTGGCACCAGTGATCTTCAATTTAATCTATCGGATTACAAAGGTCGTTTTCTCGTTATTTATTTTTACCCTAAAGATGCAACCCCAGGCTGTACAACGCAAGGCGTTGACTTTAGAGATGCTTATAAAAAATTTCAGGCACTTGATACAGAGATATTTGGTATTTCTCGCGACACATTAAAGTCCCACGAAAACTTCAAGGCAAAATTTACATTTCCCTTTGAACTTTTAAGTGATGAGGAAGAAAAAGCATGCGAATTATTCGGTGTCATAAAAATGAAAAATATGTATGGTAAACAGGTAAGAGGTATTGAACGAAGTACATTTGTAATTGATCCAGATGGTAAATTGATTCAGGCTTGGCGAGGCGTCAAAGTCGAAGGTCACATCAAAGAAGTTTTGCAATTTATTAAACAACACAACTCTTAAGTAACTATGGCCAAAAAAAATAGTACGACCAAACTTTTTGTATTAGATACCAATGTATTAATGCACGACCCTTCAAGTATTTTCCGATTTGAAGAACATGATATTTACCTTCCTATGGTGACCTTGGAAGAGTTAGACAATAATAAAAAAGGCGTCAGTGAAGTTGCCCGCAACGCAAGACAAACGAGTCGCAATTTAGAAGAGATTATAGGTACCAACGAAGAAAGTTTAGAAAAGGGTCGTTCACTTGGTATCAAAGGCAACACACATGTCACAGGTAAACTTTTCTTACAAACAACAGCTCTTCCTCATGATTTACCGATGCTCGCTGGTAGCAAAGCAGACAATCAAATTTTAGGGATCGTTGCATATCTCAAAAAAGAACACCCTGATCGCCAAGTCATTCTCGTCAGTAAAGATATCAATATTCGAATTAAAGCGAGAGCCTTAGGCATTGCTGCTGAAGATTATTTTAATGATAAGGTGCTTGAAGATACCGAGATGCTCTACACCGGCATCACTGAACTTCCAGAAGATTTTTGGGAGAAGCACAGTAAAGATATGGAATCATGGCAAGAACATGGAAAAATGTTTTATCGACTGACAGGACCTATGTGTCTTAATTTCTTAGTCAATGAATTTATTTTTTACGAATTCGATAAACCCTTCCACGCTATAGTTAGAAAAATTACCGGTAAAACAGCGACACTCGAAGTCATTAAAGATTTTATTAATGGCAAACATAATATCTGGGGTATTAACGCTAGAAATCGAGAACAAAATTTTGCATTAAATCTTCTCATGGATCCTGATATTGATTTTGTGACCCTTCTGGGTCAGGCGGGTACAGGTAAGACGCTCCTTACACTTGCTGCAGGGTTAGCGCAAACACTTGATAAAAAAATCTACAATGAAATTATTATGACGCGTGTCACGGTTCCTGTAGGCGAAGATATTGGCTTCTTGCCGGGTACTGAGGAAGAAAAGATGACACCATGGATGGGCGCACTAGAAGATAACTTAGATGTACTTAATAAAACAGATGAAGAAGCAGGCGAATGGGGAAGGGCTGCGACACAGGATCTTATTCGCTCACGTATCAAAGTAAAATCACTTAATTTTATGCGAGGCAGGACATTCCTTCATAAATATCTCATTATTGATGAAGCACAAAATTTAACACCTAAACAAATGAAAACGCTTATTACGCGGGCAGGTCCGGGGACTAAGGTTGTATGCCTGGGCAATATTGCGCAAATTGATACACCCTATTTAACTGAAGGTAGCTCAGGCTTAACTTATGTCGTCGATCGCTTTAAAGGTTGGGATCATAACGGTCACATTACACTTGTGCGCGGTGAACGCTCTCGCTTAGCTGATTATGCTGCTGAAACACTTTAACCTAAATGTTTCAAAAGGTTTTGTTCCTTTACTGATTGCACAGTTTTTGTCAGCACTTGCTGACAATGCGCTTTTATTTGCAGCTATTGCATTACTCGCACAACTCAATTCCCCTCATTGGCACCAGCCTCTCCTGCTTCAATTTTTTGTGATCTCTTATATTATTTTAGCGCCCTTCGTAGGTGGCATCGCAGACGCTTACCCTAAAGGTCGTGTCATGTTTTATTCTAATGCTATTAAATTTATTGGGAGCTTATCTATGTTGCTGGGTATGCAGCCCCTTTATGCATATGCGATTGTAGGCGTAGGGGCTGCAGCTTACTCGCCTGCAAAATATGGTATTTTGACTGAGCTTCTGCCGCCTAAAGAACTTGTCATGGCAAATGGATGGATGGAAGGTTCAACAGTCTTCGCAATTATTTTAGGGTCCATTATTGGGGGTGCGCTCGCTCAATTTGATCCTCTTGTTGCCATCATTATAATTACAGGACTTTATTTGCTTGCGGCTGTTTTTAATCGTTACATTCCATTATTTCCTATCGATCATAAACTGACAAAAAAGAATCCTCTATTTATGATAAAAGATTTCTGGCATGCATTTAAAGTATTATGGAATGATCCTCAAGGTCAGTTATCACTTGCAGTGACCACCCTCTTCTGGGGTGCTGGTGCTTCATTAAGATTGATTGTCATTGCATGGGCAAGCTATGCATTGCAATTTAATTTAGAAGAGGCAACACGCTTAACGG
>Ga0208811_1000449_pt1 | contig 11029 bp, 5 predicted proteins | sample Colrivmet1561A02_FD_187681 | JGI IMG/M metagenome (GOLD analysis project Ga0208811, IMG submission 187681) | Estuarine microbial communities from the Columbia River estuary - metaG 1561A-02 (SPAdes) (version 2) | ecosystem: Environmental > Aquatic > Marine > Intertidal zone > Estuary | place... | reverse complement strand
GATGGCGAACTTGCCGCCGAAGACGGTCTCTTTGATCTGGCCCGGCTTGCGCGCACCGACGATGGCGGCGGTCACGCGCGGCTGGCGCAGCACCCAGGCGATGGCGAGTTCGGCGGAGTTGCGGCCATAGCGATGGGCGATTTCGGCGAGGGCCTTGGTGAGGGCGATATTCTTGGCGAGCAGCGGTTCGTTGAACTGCGGATCCGCGCGACGGTGGTCGTCCGTCGGGAGCGCGTCGGCCCATTCTTTCGTGACCTTGCCGCTGAGCAGCCCTTTCTGCATCGGGCTGTAGGAGACGATGCCGATGTCCTCGGCTTCGCAGTAGGGCAGGAGCTCGGCCTCGATGCTGCGGTTCAGCATGCTGTAAGGCGGCTGCAGGAAGGTGACGCGGTGGATGGGCTGGATGCGCTTGAGCTGGGCGACGCTGAAATTGCTGACCCCGGCGTAGCGGACCTTGCCCTCCTTGACGAGTTCGGCGACGGCCGACCAGCCTTCTTCGATGTCCTCGTCGGGCTGCGGCCAGTGGATCTGATACATGTCGATGACGTCGACGCCCAGACGGCGCAGGCTGTCTTCGCATTCCTGCTTCACGCTCGCGCGCTTGAGCCGGGGTACGATCGTGCCGTCCGGTTCCCAGCAGCGTTCGCATTTCGTCGAGATGATCGGCTTGTCCTTCATCTCCTTGAGCGCGCGGCCGACGACTTCCTCGGAGCGGCCGAGGCCGTAGACCGCGGCGGTGTCGATCCAGTTGATGCCGACGGCCATCGCTTCGTGGATGGTGCGGATGGAAAGGGCGTCGTCCTGCGCGCCCCAGCCGAACTTCCAATCGCCGCCGCCGATCGCCCAGGTGCCCAGGCCGACGGGAGTGAGATGAATCGGGGAGTTGCCGAGCTTACGGGTCTTCATGGCGATGAGCGAATTGAAGGGAGAATTGAGGACTGAATCGAGGACTGAATAGAGGACTGCGTTGAGGACTGAATGGAGGGCTGAATGGAAAAGCCCGCCACCCGCCACCTGGGCCTGCCACCCGCCACCCGAAATGGATGACTGGATCGATGACAGATTTCCTGAACCCGAACCTGAACCTGATTACCCGCACCCGGCTCCTGATGGCCGAGACCTGAGACCTGAAAATGGTCACCCCAGCATCCTATCCGGTTTCCGGTCTCCCTTTGAGTGGCGTGAATCTCCCCAACCGCTAACCGCTAATACCTATTTTTAATCTCACTTCCCCTTCTTGGCTTTCTTGGCTGCGAGCGCCGCTTTCAGATCGCGCATGGGCCAGTTGGGGTCATCGACATGCGCTTCCTTGAAGATCGTAAGCGCTTTCTCGACGAGCTCTGGCCGCGAGGCGGCGAGGTCATGGCGTTCGGCCGAGTCGGCCTTCAGGTCGTAGACTTCGATCTTGGCCTGCGGGCCATTGCGCACGGCCTTCCAGTCGCCCCAGCGGGCGGCCTGCAGGGACTGCCCTTCATGGAGCTCCCAGTAGAAGTAATCGCGCTTCGGCGCTGATCCGCCTTGGAGGAAGGAGACAAGCGAAAGGCCGTCGGTCTTCAGCGCCGCGGGCGCCTTGGCGCCGGCGACTTCGACCGCCGTCGGCAGGAAATCCCAGAACGCCCAAGGTTCATCGCTCACGCGTCCGGCAGGGACTTTGCCTGGCCAGCGCGCGAGGGCTGCCTGGCGAAGGGCGCCTTCGTAGAGCCCGCGCTTGTAGCCACGCATGCCGTTGGAGGCCTGGTCGAAAAGCTTGCCCACCTCGGAGTCGGGCGCGAAAGAGGAGCCGTTGTCGCCGGCGGCCATTACCAGCGTGTTCTCATCGAGACCGAGTTCCTTGAGGAGCGCGAAGAGGCGGCCGACATCCGCGTCGAGGCGCGTGACCTGGGCGGCGTAGGCTTTCTGGGTCGGCGTCCAGGGCTTATCCTTATACGCGCCGAGGTCGTCGATCTCATGCGTGCCGTGCGGCAGCGTGATCGCGTAGTAGAGGAAGAATGGCTTGTCCTTCTGCGCGCGCACCCAGCGCTCGACGTCCTGTTGGATCAGTTCCTGGGCGTAGGTCTTGCCGACGCCCTTGCCGGTGTTGCCCGGGAGTTCGAACCGCTGGTCGTCGCGGTAGAGATAGGTCGGGAAGTAGCTATGCGCGTGGCGCTGACAGTTGTAGCCGAAGAAGTGGTCGAAGCCGTTCTTCAGCGGGCTGCCCGTGGTGTCGAACATCCCCATGCCCCACTTGCCCATGCAGGCGGTGGCGTAGCCGTTGTCCTGGAGGACCTTGGCCACGGTAATCGTGCCGGCCGGCAGCGGGAGCTGACCCTCGGGCTTGATCTCGCGGTTGGCGCGCACCGGGCTGTGCCCGCTGTGCTGGCCGAGCATGAGCGAGGTGCGGCTCGGGGCGCAGACGGTGGTGCCGCAATAGCCCTGGGTGAAGCGCGTGCCTTCCTTGGCCATGCGGTCGAGGTTCGGCGTCTGGATGAGCTTCTGCCCGTAGCAGCCGATGTCGCCTTGGGCGAGGTCATCGCTCAGGATGAAGATGATGTTCGGCTTGCGCGGTTCGGCCGCGGCGGCGAAGGCGGCGCAGATCAGGAGGAAGAGCGAAGGCAGCTTCATGGGGGTGAGGGGGATTTCGGCGAAGGGGAGGGAGGATGTCGAGACAGGTTAGGGCCAGGGCCAGGGCTGGAGCTAGAGATCTAAGCTCAAGGGGAGACCGGAGACCGGATGATTGGCTGGGGATCTATGTCCGCAGCATCCTATCCGGTTTCCGGTCTCCCTTTGTCGTTTTGATTTAACCAAACAAAAAAGGGCCTTTCGGCCCCTTCATTATTTAAACTGTCCCTAGCCCTAGCCCTGGCCCTGTCCCTGTGAAGTCGGCGAGCGTCGCTCGCCCGGCTTCACTTCACATCCTTCAGGAACTGCTGATACTGTGCTTCGGTCTGCGCCGCGTCCAGCTTGCCGGTGTGGATCAGGATGCGGAAGCGGAAGGTCTCGGACTGGCCGGCCTTGAGGGTGAAGTTGAGAGCCTTCTTGGAAGGATTACCCTTGGGGAATTCCTTGGCGCCGAACGGATTGGCGGCGAAGAGCCCGTAGCCGCGGCAATGCCAGTAGGTCGGGTAGGTGACGTTCTTCGGGTGGTCGAAGATGCCGATGCTGACGTCTTCGCCCTTCACGTTGCCGGAGAGGGTCATCCACTTGGCGCGCGTGCTCCAGGCGTCCTTTTCGCCGACGAGGCCTTCGCTGCTGAGGTAGACGCCGTTGACGCCGGTGTTGTCGAGCTTGGCGACGGTGGTCGGGATGCCGGCGGCGTCCGTGAAGATCTCGGGCTTGGTGGAAGGTTCTTCGAGGGCGCGGGTCACGCGGATGGCGATGGCGCCTTCCTTGGAGTCATGGAAGACGGCGTCCTTCTCCTGGGCGGTGAGGGTGATGATGCGGTCGATGATGCGGAGGTCCTTGCTGGCGCGGAAGACGAGCTTCTCGTCCTGCTGCAAAACCTTGGAGCCGTCGGCCATGATCCAGTCCGAGGAGACTTCGAGGGTCGCGGCGCCGGCACCGCTGTTGATCGTCTTGATGCTCTTATGCTTCACCGCGCCGTAGGGCATCTTGCCTTTGTGGCTGTAGCCGGGGGGCGGAGAATTCCAGAAGTCGGTGCCGTTGACGTCGCCGTAGTTGAACCACGAGGAGATGTGGTGCGGGTGGTCGGTGCGCTCACCGGCGATCTTCTCGTTCGGGTATCCCCGGGTGAAGATGTTACCCTGCGAGGTGCGGAGGGGGGAAAGAATCGGCTTCTTCTGCTCGGCCGAATAGACGTAGGACGTGAAGGGCTGGCCGTCGACGAGGACGTCGACCTGCGACTTGTCCTTCTGTTCGACGAGCTTCACTTCCTGGGCGACGGCGACTTGGCCGAACGCGGCGAGGAGGGCGAGGAGGGCGAGGGGGTGCTTCATGAGGTTGACCTTAGGACATACCTCGGCCCGAAAGGTTGCCAATCTGAAAGGGGCGAAGTTACCCAAGGAACGGCGTTTCCATATCACGATTTCGGCTTCCTTAAGTCCGCCTCCGCCTTAATCGTCAGCGCACCCCGCCATGCGATTCCTCGCACTCCTTTTCGCATCCACCTGCCTCGCCGCCCCGGCGTTGCCTCCTGGTCCTGCTGTCCGCATCGCCCCAGGGGCCTATAAGACCGGGCAGAGCCCGACCGATGCGATGAAGACGATGTCGCTTCCGCCCGGCTTCCAGGTCTCGCTCGTCGCGGCCGAGCCCAAGGTCGTTCAGCCGATCGCGATGTGCTTCGACGAACGCGGGCGCCTCTGGGTCGTGGAAGGCATGGGCTATCCGAAGAAGCGTCCGGAAGGGCAGGGGACCGACCGCATCCTGATCTTGGAGGATGTGAAGAAGGACGGCTCTTACGCCAAGGTCACGGTCTTCAAGGAAGGTCTCAACCTCGTCTCGGGCATCGAAGTCGGCCACGGCGGCGTGTGGGTCGGCGCGGCTCCGGAATTCCTCTTCATCCCGAAGGATGCTAACGACAAGGCCGGCAAGCCGGTCGTGCTGCTCGACGGCTGGGGCTTCCAGGATACGCACGAGACGCTCAACAGCTTCGTCTGGGGTCCCGACGGCTGGCTCTACGGCAACCACGGCGTGTTCACCCACTCGGTCGTGGGCAAGCCGGGCACGCCCGAGGCGCAGCGCAAGAAGATCAACGCTGGCGTCTGGCGCTTCCATCCTACCCGCCACGTCTTCGAGATTTTCGCCGAAGGCACGAGCAATCCCTGGGGTCTGGACTTCGACGCCCGTGGGGAATTCTTCAACACGGCCTGCGTCATCCCGCACCTCTACCATATCCTGCCCGGCGCCCGCTACCAGCGTCAGGCTGGTCAGCATTTCAATCCCTACACCTACGACGACATCAAGACGATCGCCGACCACGCTCATTACGCGGGCGGCCGAATCCATAAACCGGACCCGATGAAGATTCCCGAGACGACCGACGCCGTGGGCGGCGGCCACGCGCACTCGGGCCTGGCGATCTATAACGGCGATAATTTCCCGGCAGCCTACCACGGCCTGCTCATCTTCGGCAACCTCCATGGCCACCGCCTCGTCTCCGACCAGGTCGTCCCCGCGGGCAGCGGTTTCGCCGGCCACCATGGCAACGACTTCCTGCGCAGCAACGACGCCACCTTCATCCCGGTTTCGCAACGCGTGGGTCCGGACGGCGCCCTCTACGTGAGCGATTGGTCCGACGTCCAGGTCTGCCATAATAACACTCAGGAGATCTGGGACCGCACCAACGGCCGCCTCTATCGCGTCAGCTTCGGCGATCCGGTCAGCCGTGCCCGTGATCTGGGGGCGCTCGCTGACCCCGAACTGGTCGAGGTCGCCCTTGGCGATGCCAATGAATATTATGTCCGTCAGGCCCGTAAGGTCCTCGCCGAGCGCGGTTTGGCCGGCGTCAGGATCGCGGGAGAGTCGCGCGAGAAATTACGCAGCGTGCTGACCGCGGATGCGGATCCTCTTCGCCGCCTTCGCGCGCTCTGGGTGCTGCAGTCGGCGAACCTCCTCGACGACGCGCACCTCGCCGGCGCGCTTAAGGATACCGAACCCTCCGTGCGCGGCTGGGCCGTCCGCCTGATCGCCCAGCAGTGGGTCGCCGGCGTGCCCGCCCTCGCCGAACTCGCCAAGACCGAGCCCTCCGCCCAGGTGCGCCGTGAACTTGCTTCCGCGCTTTCCTATCTCCCCCTTGCGCAGCGCGCGGCGATCGCCGAGCCGCTCCTCGCTCGCGCCGAAGACGCGAAGGATCATAATATCCCGCTGCTCCTCTGGTATGGCATCGAGCCGCTCGTCGGCGCCGACGCCGCCCGCGGCCTCGCCCTCGCGGCCGTCAGTCGCCATCCGCAGACGACCGACTTCATCTACCGTCGCCTCGCCGGCGACGCCCGCGCGCGCTCGCAGGTTCTGTCGCTCGCCCTCCGCGAGACCGATGCCCCCCGTCGTTCTTCGCTGGTCGGCCGTGTGGTCGAAGGAGTCCGTCAGGCCGGTTCATTCTCCGCCCCTGAAGGCTGGGCCGTGCTGGTCGCGGGTCTCCGCCAAGGCGCTTCGCCCGATCTCCTGGCCAACCTCAACGAGCTCGACGCCCTCGCCGGCGATGAAGCTAGCCGCGCCTATTATCGCGGCCACCTCGCCGATGAGAAAGCCCCATTGCCCGCCCGTCAGCGCGCCCTTGCCGTCCTCGTCGCCTCGCGCGATCGCGCCGCCGCGCCGGTGATCCACCAGGTCTTGGCCGAGAAAACCACGCCTTCTTTCCGCCGCGCGTTGATCCAGGCTCTCGCCACGGTCGGCGACGAAAATTCCCCGGCCGTCCTGCTGGGCCGCTTCGGCGTCTTCTCTCCCGAGCAGCTCACTGACGCCGTCGCGGCGCTCGCCAGCAATGCCGCGGGCGGAAAAGCGCTGCTCGCCGCCGTGGCCGCGGGCAAGGCCGACAAGACGCAGCTTTCGCCGCTCGTGGTGCGCCAGTTGAAGTCTCTCGGCGATAAGGAGCTGGACGCCCAACTCGCCGCCGTCGTGGGCGTGGTCAATGCGACCAAGGCCGACTTCGCCAAGAACAAGGCCAAGTATGAGGCCATGCTGAAGCCTGAGGCCGTCCGGAAGGGCGATATCGCGGCCGGCCGCCAGCTCTTCACGTCAGCCTGCGGTATCTGCCACACCTTCGGCTATACGGGTAATCAGGTCGGTCCGGGCCTCGCTGGTTCGAACATCGGCAAGCTCGATTACTTCCTCGAAAACGTCCTCAACCCGAACGGCGTCATCGGCAAGGACTACCAGCTCAACGTCTTCAAGCTCAAGGGTGGCGCCACGATGAGCGGCATCGTCCAGTTCGAGGACGCGCAGTCCTTTCGCCTCGTCATGCCCGGCGGCGCGAAGTTCACCGTCGCCAAGGGCGAAGTCGAGCAACGTGAGATCCTGCCGATGTCGCTGATGCCGGAAGGCCTGCTCGACGCGCTTACCAAGGAACAGGTCATCAACCTCGTCGCCTACCTGCAGTTCCCCGACGGCTTCCCGGCCGCCGCTCCTGGCGTCTGGCGTCTCGAGGGTGCGCTCGAAGGCGAGACCCTCAAGGTGTTGTCCGTCACCGGCGGCAAGACCAGCGGACAGAAGATGACTTCCTTCAAGGCCAGCCGCTGGAGCGGCAACGATCACCTCTGGTGGACCGGCGGCAAAGTCGGCGACACCCTCACGCTCGCTCTGCCCGTCGCGGCCAAGGGTACCTACGAGGTGAAATTCGTCGGCACCAAGGCTCATGACTACGGCGCGTTCGAGCTGCGCCTCGACGGCAAGCTCCTCGGCGAGGAGGGTTACGATTTCTATAACCCCGCCGAAGTCGTCACCACCGGCGAACTCAATGGCGGCCGCCATGAACTCGACGCCGGCGAACATCGTCTCGAAATCAAGATTCTCGCCCCGAACCCCGCCGCTACCCCGCGGAATATGTTTGGGTTGGATTATCTGAAGCTGGAGAGGAAGTGAGGAGAAGTAGGGCTGGGGCTAGGGCCAGGGCTAGGGCTAGGACTGGACTAGCTCTAGACCTAATCCGCCTCTTGCCTCCCTCCGCCGCTCACGCTAGCCCTCTAGCTAGCCCCAGCCCGTAACTCTTCCCTAACATGAAGTTCCTCCCCGCCTTCGTCCTCTCCGTCTTGTCTGCCTTCGCCGCCGAAGGTCCGAAACAGTCCATCGAGAAACTCGATCCGGCGCTCGACGCCCTCATCGCGAGCGACGCCAAGATCGAGACCATCTCGAACGGCGGCTATACCTGGTCCGAAGGCCCCGCATGGTATAAGGGACGCATCGTCTTCTCTGACGTCCCCAACAACGTCGCCTACCAGTGGATCGAAGGCGATGCGGTCGCCTCCGTCTTCCTCAAGCCCAGCGGCACCGACGACGCCTCCCCGAACCAGGGTTCTAACGGCCTCGCGGTCGACGGCGAAGGCCGCCTGCTCCTCTGCCAGCACGGCGCACGTCGTGTCGCCCGCCTCGGCGGCGACGGCAAATTCGTGCCGCTCGCGACCAAGAACCACGAAGGTGTCCGCTTTAATAGCCCCAATGACCTCTGCGTGACCAAGGATGGCACCGTCTACTTCACCGATCCGCCCTACGGCCTACCCAAGGGCGAGAAGTCCGAAACCCCATACCACGGAGTCTATAAGCTCGCGACCGACGGCAAGGTCACCCTCGTGACCAAGGCCGTGCAGTGGCCCAACGGCATCGCGCTGAGCCTCGATCAGAAGTCCCTCTACCTCGCTGTCTCGGATGGTAAGAACCCGCGCGTCGCGACCTGCGCCCTCGATGGCTCCGGCCTCCGCGACGTCTTCCTCGCGGCTCCGTTGAAGAGCAAGGAGCGCGCCGGTTCCTGCGACGGCCTGAGGCTCGACGCCAAGGGCAATATCTGGACCACCGGCCCCGGCGGCGTGCTCATCCTCTCTCCCGAAGGCAAGCACCTCGGATCGATCCTTTGCGGTCAGGCCACGGCTAACCTTACCTGGGGTGACGACGGCCACACGCTCTACATCACCTCCAAGGACCGTCTCCTGCGTGTGAAGACGAAGGTCAAAGGCGCGGGATTCTGACCGCGCGCTGACGCGCGCGGAGGGCCAGAGCCAGGGCTGGGGCTAGGGCTAGGGCCAGAGTTAGGGCGGATTACCAGCAGCCAATCTTCTAGCCCTCATGACGCCGTTCAAAAGGCGCATCACCTCGTCACAGGCATCGCAAAGCGGCGCCGCTTCCGACGACCCGATCAACTGAGCATGCACCGCGACCTTGAGCTGCGTCTTGGCTTCGGCACAAGAGCCCATCGCGATCAGATAAAACCTTGGCGTATCTTTTTCACCACGCCTCTCATAGCCTTCGGCAATATTGCTCGGAACCGAAAGGGCCGCACGCCTGAGCTGATCGCAGAACCACTGATGACGCGAAAGCCCGGAGCGTTGGGTGAAAAGAATGATATCACCCGCCAGCGCGACGGACTTCTGCCACGCGATGAATTGATCTAGGCCGCGATTCTCCACCCATGAAGAATCGGAAGTCAGTCATGCGGGAGGCAAGGCACACCATCTGACGTCTTTAACCTGAGGATTTCCCTGGCCCCAGCCCCGGCCCTAGCCCCAGCCCTGGCCCTAGCCCTTGCCTCTTTGTATCCTCCCTTGTCTTGCCCCCCTCCCCAAAACCCTCCTTCCTCTCCTACTGTGAAAGCCCTGCTCCTCACCGAATATAAGAAGATGTCCTACGTGGACGTGGCCGATCCGGTCTGCGGTCCGGAAGACGTCCTGATCCAGGTCCGCGCCTGCGGGATCTGCGGTTCCGACATCCACGGTTACGACGGCTCCACGGGCCGCCGCATCCCCCCGCTCGTCATGGGCCACGAGGCCGCGGGCGTGATCACCGGCGTCGGCGCCAAGGTCAAGGGCTTCGCCCCCGGCGACCGCGTGACCTTCGATTCGACCGTGTTCTGCGGCGAGTGCGTCCACTGTAAGCGCGGTGACGTGAACCTCTGCGATAACCGCCAGGTCCTCGGCGTGTCCTGCGGCGACTACCGCCGCCACGGTGCCTTCGCCGAGTTCGTGACCGTCCCCGCCCGCATCCTGCATAAACTGCCCGCTGAGCTCGGTTTCGCCGAAGCGGCCATGATCGAGGCCGTCTCCGTGGGCGTCCACGCCGTCCGTCTGACCCCCGTCGCCCCGGGTGACACCGCCATCGTCGTGGGCACCGGCATGATCGGACTCCTGACGCTCCAAGCCGCTAAAATCGGGGGTTTCGCGCAGGTCATCGCCGTCGACACCGAGGACTCGCGCCTCGCCGTCGCCAAGGAACTCGGCGCCACGCACAGCTTCAATCCCAAGACCGGCGGCGATCTCACCGAATACGTGAAGTCGCTCACCAAAGGGCAGGGCGCCGACGCCGCGTTCGAGTGCGTCGGCCTCAACGCCACCGTCCTCTCCGCGATCCACGCCGTGCGTAAGGGCGGTACCGTCACGCTCGTCGGTAATCTCTCTCCCAAGACCGAACTCCCGCTCCAGGTCGTCGTCACCCGTCAGCTCCGCCTGCAGGGTTCGTGCGCCTCGGCCGGCGAGATTCCGCGCTGCATCGAGCTGCTCGCCACCAAGCAGATCAAGGTCGACAAGATCATCTCCGCCGTCGCGCCGCTCGAGCAGGGCGCCGACTGGTTCGCCAAGCTCTACGCCGGCGCTCCGGGCGTCATGAAGGTCATCCTCGCCCCTCAGGTCTGACCCATAGAATCAATGGCTTTCTTCGATCTCACCGGCAAGGTCGCCTTCATCACCGGCACCAGCCGCGGCCTCGGCCAATACTTCGCCCGCGCCCTCGCGCAGGCCGGCGCCGATATCGCGATGTCGAGCCGCGACGCGTCCAAGCTCGCCCCGTTCCGCAAGGAAATCGAGGCCCTCGGACGTCGCACCTGCGGTGTCGACCTCGACGTCCGTGACCACGCCAGCATCAAGGCCGCCGTGGCTGAGGTGGAGAAGCAGATGGGCCGCATCGACATTCTCGTGAATAACGCCGGCTGCAATGCTCGCAAGCCCGCCCTCGAGGTCACCTGGGATGATTGGAACATGGTCCTCGACACCAATCTCCGCGGAACGTTCTTCACGTCGCAGGCCGTCGCGCCGGGCATGATCTCCCGTGGTTACGGACGCATCGTCAACATCGGCTCCGTCACCTGCGTCGCCGGTTACGCCGGCCTCGCCCCGTATGGCGCCAGCCGCGGCGGCGTGAAGCAGCTCACCATGAGCCTCGCCGACGATTGGGGCCGCCACGGCGTCACCGTCAACTGCCTCGCTCCCGGTTGGTTCAAGACCGCCCAGAACGCCGTCCTCTACGAGAACCGCGAATGGGTTGAGTATCTCTGCGACCGTATCCCGCTCAAGCGCCCCGGCGCGCCGGACGACCTCGCCGGCCCGGTGGTCTTCCTGTCTTCAGAGGAGAGCCGTTACGTCACCGGCCAGACCTTGTTGGTTGACGGGGGCATCAGCAC
>Ga0208811_1000409_pt1 | contig 11614 bp, 7 predicted proteins | sample Colrivmet1561A02_FD_187681 | JGI IMG/M metagenome (GOLD analysis project Ga0208811, IMG submission 187681) | Estuarine microbial communities from the Columbia River estuary - metaG 1561A-02 (SPAdes) (version 2) | ecosystem: Environmental > Aquatic > Marine > Intertidal zone > Estuary | place... | reverse complement strand
CGGCGAACGAACGAACCTCTACCTCGAACGCCCTGAAATCGTCAAAGAACTCAAGGGGCTCCTCGACCAAAGCAAAACCTCCGGCCGCAGCGCCCCCTAACTACCTCCTTGCCTTGGGTAGGGGCAGCACCGCGTGCTGCCCTAATTGCATCGGTTTACCAAAGGTAGGGTTGGCACGGCGTGCCGTCGTTGGCGGATAGCGGTTAGGGAATGGCTCTGCCTCGGGTAGGGGCAAGGCTCCGCCTTGTCCTCCACCATAGGAGGACGCGGCGAAGCCACGTCCCTTCCTTTCCTCCGTAATCTGTACTCCGTACTCTGTCCTCTGTTTTGTCATTCACTTTTCCACCTTTCCACAGGCCGTAGGCTGATTTGCACCTTTGCACTCTTCAGCCCCCCATACTCCATACTCTAGCCCACCAGTCCCCTCTATAATCCGTACTCCGTACTCTGTAATCTGTCCTACCACGTCCTACCTTCCCCCTAGCCAACCATACTCTTGTCCCCTTGTCCCCTCGCGGCCTTCAGCCGCGCTCACCTTTGCACTGCCCCCCTTCACCTCCCCCTTCCCCTTCCCCGCAACTCCTCCCTAATCCTAGTGTTATATATATAACTCAGCCCCCATACCCTTTCCCCTACCCCCTAATTCCCCATGCCCCTCCCCCGCCTCGCCCTCATCCTCTCATTCGCCACCCTCGTTGCTGCGGCCCACGCGGACACCAAGCCGGTCGTTCCGCCTCAGGAGCAGCCCGCTCGCAAAGTGCGCGCACCCGACGCCCGTGATGAGGCCGCCAAGAACCACCCGGAGCTCAAAGAACAGATCGAAAAGATTAAGGCGATGTCGCCCGAGGAACGTCGCACGTTCTTCAAGGAACATCCCGAACTCCGCGAGAAGCTCATGGATCGTGCCCAGGCCACCAGCCCCGCCGCCGATAAGCGCGCCGATTTCCTCAAGGATCACCCCGAACTCAAGGAACAGATCGAGAAGCTCCGGGCCATGACCCCGGAAGAACGTCAGGCCTGGATGAAGGAGCACCCAGAACTCCGCGAGAAACTCATGCAGCGCGCACAGACCAGCGAGGTCACCCCCAAGAAGCGTGAGGATTTCCTCAAAGAGCACCCCGAACTCAAAGAGCAGATTGAGAAGCTCAAGGCCATGACCCCCGAGGAACGCCAGGCTTGGGTCAAGGAACACCCCGAGCTCGCCAAGAAAATTATGCCAGCCATGCGCGAAGGGGCTAGTAATGCCACGCCCGCTCCGAAGGATAAGCTGCGCGAAAAGTCTAATGACATCTTCGAACGCCTCTCACCCGAAGACCGCGAGAAGCTGGAGAAGCGCCGCGCCGAACAGAAGTAAGCGCCCTCGCGCAGGTAGGGTTGGCACTGCGTGCCAACCTAGCTGCCTCGGGTAGGGGCGCGACTGCGTCGCGTCCGTTCGCCGATCGACATCCGACTACCTGCCAACGTCCCGGTCCCCGGTTCCCCTTTTCACTCTGCCTCGGGTAGGGTTCGCACTAAGTGCGAACCTAGTTGCCGCGATTCCCCTAGGATAGCACGCAGTGCTATCCCTACCTGTATCAACCTTTCCACCTTTGCACAGGCCTTAGGCCGATTTGCACCTTTGCACATTTCTGCCCCTACCTTCCCCCCCATCCCCTATCCTCCCCTCACTTCTCCTCGGGATTCTTGAACACGACATACGACTCCGCCAAGGCGACCAACTGCGCATAGGCATCGCGGTAGACGCGCTCCGCATAGTTCCCGCTCATGGGTCCGGCGGCGGTCCCCGTGATGTCGGCCCGAATCGCGGCACTGCCGAAATCGCTCTGCTGCTTGCAGTAATCGAGGCGCGTCTTGGTGAGGGCGATGAACTGGGCGCGGACGTCTTTCGGTAGGTGCTGATAGCCGAGGATTTCCCGCACGGTGCGGTCGATCTCCAGACGCCAGAGGCGCTGGGCTTCTTGGCTCACCGACATCATGTCGAGGGTCGTCACAGGATCCAACGCCTCCAGGTAACGGTCGATGGGGTGGACGAACTGGCCGTTAGCCTTGACCAGGCCGCGCACCAAAAGGACGTGCTTGGTCTCCGGGTCCACCAACGTCGCACCCCGGGTTTCGTCATAGCAGAGGTGGAGTTTCTTGCCCTTGGGCCAGGCGTTCACCTGCTCCCACTTCAGCCCGTTGAGATCGACGGACAACCGGCGGCCATCCTGCAGCTTGTACTGGCCGACGTCGCGGTATTCATGCCAGACGACTTCCTCCGAATAGAGATAGCCCGCCATCGGTTGTTGGAAGCGCTTCGCACGCAGTTTCTCGACGTCGCCCGTCGAGCCTGCGCCCGCCCCGGCTTCCGTCGCCCACACGACCCCAGGCACATCGCCAGCCTTCTCCGCCGCGGACAACACCGCCACCGCAAGCCAGCCCGACATCCAAAGCGCATTTCGCATCACGCCACCACCCTACGCCCACCCCCATTCCCTGCGACAGGAAAAGACAGGTCACACCATGTGCTGACCTGCGGGGACACGTGGGCATGGTGACGCGGTGACAAGGGGTTGTGCCGCGGCCTTGGGCCGCTTGCCATCATCCCGGTCCCCGGTCCCCCGTTTCGCTCCCTTTTCATGTTTCCACTTTTCCACAGGCCTCCGGCCGATTTGCACTTTTACACGGCTAAACCCTCACAACCCCATGTCCCCTAAACCTCCATCATCGACCCTGCCCTCGATGCATCCCTCGACTCAGTCCTCTACCCTTCCCTCGACTCTCTCCGCTCGCCCTTAGGCCGCATCATACTCATCCACCCATCCAATAATAAACCCCGAAGAATAGGGATCACGGGCGAAGTGCAGGCGGAGGACGGTTTGGCCGTCTTCCGAAGGGAGATGCATCTGATGGCGCAGCGGCAGGGTCTGACCGCGGTAGCGGATAGCCATGACCGGCGGGTAGGTCTGCAGGAGCTGGTTGACGCGATCCATCTTCTCAACGGCGTCGACGCCGCCATGAAGCAACAGCGAGGGGATCTCGGCCAGGAGCTTGAGCTCCGACTTGATCTCCTTCTCGTCGTCCCACAGGCAGTCCAACCCGCTCTCAATGGCGGTCGGCAGCACCTGCAATCGGCCGGTCGGCAGCTTATCCGCGATGTCCAGGAGCATATGCCCCACCGAACGGTCCTCGAACGGCATCAGGCTGCCCTTCCCCATGCACGGGGCGGGTTCGACATCTAAGCCCAGGGCGGCGACGAGCTGGTCCAACACGGCCTGGTCGCCCAGGCGGTAACGCAAGGCCACGCGGATACCGATGGGATCAGCGAACTTGCAGTGGCTCATCAGGATATCGCCCTGCTGAGCCATCCCCATAATCCGGAAGAGCGAGGGATCAGCCCCGACGATGAAGCTGTCGTTGAGGACCGCCGCACGTTCGACGGCCGCTTCAATCAGGGCACGAAAAGTAGCCGCCCGCATCGTCGTGCGGAAGCAGACGGTGCGGATGGTGAGGGGAGAGGGCTTCTTGGAACTCATGTGGCGGTAGGTGTTGGTTTGGAAAAATCGATGGATAGCTAGCCGGCGCCGCTTCAGGGAAAGAAGCGGCCGCACGGGGACTCGCGCCCGGGTGGGCGTTTGGTTCGAGATTCTGAGGGCTTTAGGCGGCTTTTCGGTCTTGTGACTTACTTGGCTGGGCCAGTGGGCTTGGTTTGCTCAGGACGAAATCCACGGTGCAGATTCTTTTAACATTGTCGAGTAAAAACGTACGCGGCCCAGCCGCGCTGAGTACAGAGTACAGAGTACGGAGTGCGGAGTGCTGAATCGATGAGATACATGAGGTACCGGATAGCGCTTAGTGTTTGGCGGTTAGATAATTCAGCGCCGACTCCGGCCGCTTGCAATTATCCCGATCCCCGGCCCCCCCTTTTCTACTTCATCGGGTAGGGTTGGCACTGCGTGCCGTCGTTGGCGGATAGCGGTTAGCGTTTGGCGGTTAGATAATTTAGAGACGACCCTGACCGCTTGCAATTTACCGGTCCCCGGTCCCCTTTTTCACTCCCTTTTCATCTTCGCACCTTTGCACAGGCCGAAGGCCGCTTTCCACCTTTGCACGGCTATCTTTCCGCACTCCGTACTCTGTACTCTGTACTCCGTACTCCGCAGTCTGCTTTACTTTTCCACCTTTACACAGGAGCTCCGCTCCGATTTGCACTTTTGCACTGCAATCCCTTTCTCCACGCGTCCCCTCGCAGCTTCGCTGCTCGCGCCCATCGCCTAGCCAATCGCCTTCCGCAACTCCGCCATCGCTGCGCTACCCGCATCAATCGCCATCGCACTGGCTTCGGTCACAGAGCTGCGATGCGCGTAATCGGCAAAGACTTGCTTCTTAATCTCAACCAGTAACACCAGGGCTTCATCCACGGTGCCTGCGGCAATCAGGCGATGCGCATTCACCTTACGGGTCTGCCCCATCCGACGAACGCGCGCGATGGCCTGACGTTCGGTCGAGGGCTTAAACTGTGGCTCCATCAGGATCACGACCTGCGCGCACTGCAGGTTAATACCGATGCCTCCGGCCTCAATCTGCAACGCAATGACGCCAAAGCCTTCCTGCGCCGCAAAGCGATCCAAGACGAGCTGGCGTTCCTCGGCGCTGATCGAGCCATTAATCTGCGGGCAGCCACCGACGCTGGTGCTGACGTCGTTGAGGACCTGACGAAAGAACGAGAACACGGCGACCTTCCGTCCGTCTTCTTTATAGCCGTCTAAGAGCTCCTTGAGTCGGTCGAACTTCGCCGACTGCAGATTACCCGCCCCAATGGTCGCCGCCAAGCGACGGTGCATAAGGTTGTCCGGACTGGCCCGATAGGCCTCAAGGTCCGCCGGCTCGAGCGGGATGACTTCGTCGGTCTCCGTGAGGTCAGGGAGTTCCGTGAGGACGTCCGCCTGTGTGCGGCGCAAATAAACCGGGGCCAACTGAGTCCGTACCTCCGCCGGCACAGGGCGAACCTGCCGGAGCAGCGCCGAAACTTCCGGCCCGATGTTCGGTTGAACCGTCGTGACGAGCGTATGCAGTTCCTCCAAGCGGTTCTCGAGCGCGGTGCCGGACATAAACACGGCATACTCAGCCAGACCGCAGAGGCGTTTAACGGACTGGGTGCGCTGGGCAGCGGGGTTCTTAACGGAATGGGCTTCGTCGACGGCGAGGAGGTCGACCTTATCGATGCCTTCCAACAAGCGAGCGAGGGTCGTATAGGTGGTGATGGCCACCCCGCCCTCGCGGCGCCACTGGGCTAACTCGTCATCACGGTCAAACCCATGCACGACGATGGGGTTGAGTTTGGTGTGCTTACGGACTTCGCGCTCCCAATTGATGAGCACGCTGTTCGGCGCCACGACGAAGAAGCGTTTCTTCCCTTGGGCCGCCAGGTGGCACATCGCCGCCAAGACTTGAATCGTCTTACCGAGGCCCATATCATCCCCGAGCAGGACCCGCTTCTGGTGAACGATATACTGCGTCCCAAACTGCTGGTAACGACGAAGGTTAGCCGTCATCAGGCTGAGGTCGACAGACGTCGCTTCAACGGCATCGGCAATCACCGCCGGCAAGCCACCGCGCATGTCGGGCCCAGCGAGGATGCCCTTGGCCACCACCTTCGGTGGTAGGACGCTTTCCAACAGGGCAATGAAAGTCGCGGCGTTATCCGCATAGCGCTTCCAGACCGCCGCCGGGTCAAAGGTCAGGCCCTGTGCGTAGTCCGCCAAGCCCTTGGCCTCCGACTCCACCCAGCGCAGGTTCTTCTCAATAGCCTCGGACGTATAGGCGAGCTCATCGCGAGCCGCCCCGGAGAAGAGCTGCTGGCTCACCTTCGTCTTAGCCCGTAGCGCCACTAACCGCTCGTTTGCATCCTTGAAGCGGATATCCGCCTCCTGCGCACGGGGCGGAATCTCGCGGACCAAAGTCTCGTAACGGGCGAGCGCTAGCAGTAACCGATTATCGGCCACGCGACGATTATCCGGGTCGGGCAACAGGCGCGCGTGGGCACGGGCCGATTCCTGGAATAGTCCCAAGGCCTTCATCGCCGACTCGGCCGTGACCTCGCCGATACCGCGATAGCGCTCCAAGGAACCACGTGAATGACGGCTTAAGTCGGCGACGTGACTGAATCCGGCATTCTGCAGCGGCCCGACCGACGCGCCAAAGTCCTTGAGCTCCGTGATATCCGCCGCGACGAGCTGAGCTTGGATGGACTCCTGTAGGCACGCCTCCGCGGCGGCGACGATCTCAGCGCGCGCGGCGGGCAGGACGCCTGCCAGACGACTTACCTGCGCCCCGGCCGCGAGTGCGGCCCCATGGACACGACTAGCCCCCGAGCGGACCCCTAAGGCCAACCCCACCCCGGAGAAATAACGTGCGATACCACCGAACATAAAGAGAGCCCCCTACTCTGCCCCACCGCCCGTCCTGAGCCAGACGAAAGCCCCTAACCAGCGCATAATCTTATTATAGTTTTATCAGGTAGGGGCAGCACCGCGTGCTGCCCTAGCCGCCCGTTCCTTGACCACCCCTAGGTCGTGACGCAGTCCCGACCCTACCGCATACAGCCGAAAGGGGAAACCGGGAAACGGAAAGTTAGCCCGCCGCAAAGCGGCAACACAACCCCTTGCCAATATCCGTGCTTCGGCGATACTGAGACATGGCTTTATTCGAACCCAGAATCCCCCGTGACCTAGCCACCCGACTGGGCGAAGAGGCGGTCGCGATCTCCACGGCGGGCCAGTACGCCGGGCCCGCCGGCTTGGTGCAAATCGGACCTGCGGTAGCCCGTGCGATTAAAGCAACGGTACACTATGCCGCCGACCACGTCCACCCAGCTCCGGCCACCGGTCCGCACCAGACGGCCTATGAAGTGACCAACGAGACAACGCTGTCCGCCCATCGTCGTCACCAAGCCAAAGGGCATAACGTGGTCTCGCTCAACTTTGCCTCGGCCGTCGAACCAGGCGGCGGCTTCCTCTCGGGTGCCCGCGCTCAAGAGGAATACTTGTGCCGCTCCAGCGCGCTCTACCTGACCATTAAGGATTCGCCGATGTACGCGTATCACCGACGCGAGGGGCATAACCGCTACAGCGACGCGATGATCTATTCGCCCGAGGTCCCGGTCTTCCGCGATGACGAACATGCGCTGCTGCCAGCCCCCTACCACGCCTCGTTCATCACGTCCGCTGCGCCGCTAGCCAAATACCTCCACCCCGAGGAGACCGCCCAGCTTCCTGAACTCCTGCGCACCCGCATCGTTAAGATCCTCTCTGTCGCGCAGGCCCATGGCCACGATTCGCTCATCCTCGGGGCTTGGGGTTGTGGCGCCTTTGGGAATGACGGCGGCCAAGTCGCCGCCCTCTTCAAGTGGGTCCTCGCAGAGGACTTTAAAGGCGCCTTCAAGGAAGTCACCTTCGCCATCGTCGACACCTCGGATGAGAAGAAATTCATCGCACCCTTTGCCCAACGGCTCTAACCCGTCATTTGAGCATGAGAACTAAGCCGACATACCCCTGCACCGGTCGCACGTCGATCGACGGCTTCGACGCGTTCCTCAAACAGGAGCTCAAAGATAGCCGAGCGAATATCAAAAAGCTTACATCCGAGTTAGGCCTCATTACCGGCGATGCCTGTGTCACTCTAGTCAACTCCGGCTCTTCTGCCAATCTCACCACAGCCATCTTGGTCAAGGAACGTTGCGGACAACGCAAGCGAGTCCTCATGGCCGGCTTTAGCTTCCCCACCACAATCTCTAGCTACACGCTGCTCGGGTTCAACGTGCAGCTCGTCGACAACGAGGTGGATGGTTTCAATTTGGATCCCGAATCCTTAGGACAAGTCATCGGCGACGATGTTGCCGCCGTTGTCGTGACCCACTTCCTAGGTTTTCCAGCCAAGCTCGAACGGATTTCAGCCATGTGCCAGGCGGCTGGCGCCATGCTGGTCCAGGATGCGTGCGAGACCATGGACCTAAAGGCTGACGGCCGGTCTATCTACGAGTACGGCGACGTCGTCACCCACAGCTTCTACCACCCACATCACTTGAGTGCCTTCGGCGGCGGGGTGGTAGCGACCCGTTCGAAAGAATTGTATGACCAGCTGCAGTCTATCGTCCATTGGGGACGTGAATGCCGCTGTCACTACGATCCGACCTCCTGCACGGCGCCGCACGGACTGAACCACAACTTCTGGTATGTCCGCGAAGGAGTTAACCTCGAGCTGTCCGAACTGAATGCGTGCTTCGCACGCTGGCAGTTGCGCTCATGGGATCAGCAGGAAAGCCTGCGGTGGGAGCACTGGCGGACATGGGCTACGGCTTTGGCAGGCTTGGAAGGGGTTCAGACTTGGCCGGCTAAGCAAAACATCTCGCCCTTTGTATTCCCCATTGCGATAGAGCCGATCCGCTTCAGCTCAGTCACTGACCGTATCCAACAAGCAGGCGTAGAAGTCCGTAGCCTCATGGGTGGAGCGATCCACCGACATCCGGCCTATCGTCACCTCGCCCACGGACGGCTCAGCAACTGCGAACACATCGGACGTCGAAGTTTCTTTGTCGGCATCCACCAAACCCTCACGCGCCAGCAGGTCGTTGAAGCATCGACGATCGTTCGCCGCGTCCTGAGCCAGCCTTGAGCGCAGATCTTTCAGCATGGCTGAAGTTCGTGGAGGCGCACCCCCACGATTTCACCATCCAATATCCGGTTCGCCGGGAGTACTTCCAGCAGAACTTCCGGCACCTTCCTGCACTCCGCGCGAGCGAATGGCTAAGTGACGCCCCGGAGGCGCTACTTTACCTCCACGTCCCCTTCTGCGAAGCTAAGTGCTTTTACTGCAATTTCGCTGTCGATGTCAGTACTGACGAGCAGATCCATATCGGCTATGTCGACGCCTTGTTGCGCGAACTGAACACCCACGCCGACTGGCTAGGACAGACAAAGATCCGCGGGATAGACATCGGTGGCGGCACGCCGACCCGACTATCCGGCCGCCAACTGGAACGGCTCTGCCGGGCCTTGGAGCCCTACACCCAGTCGACCGGGCATGCCTTTCCGGTCAGCATTGAAACCACACCGCGGATTGCTTCCCAAGAACCGGACAAACTATCGATACTCAGCCGCGGCGGGGTGCAACGCGTCAGCATGGGCGTGCAGAGCTTTAACGCGGCCACCTTAGCTCTGGTTAACCGACGTAGGCAGGTCGAACAAACTGAGCGAGCCATGGCCAACCTCCGGGCTGCCGGTTTCCAGAGACTCAACCTCGACATCATCTTCGGCCTACCCGGACAATCCCTCTCGGACTGGCTAGCTGACCTCGAGCGCATCATTGCCCTCACCCCTGATAGCGTCACCACGTACGACTGCCTCTACCGCGGCAAGGGACGCGCCCTGACCAAAATCGCGCCCACGACTCCGACGCCAGCGCAATACGGGGCGATGTATGATGCGGGCTACGAACGCCTGACCCAAGCCGGCTGGCATGCCTCTTATGGTTCGGTCAACTTTAGTCGCAGAAGGGACGAGACCGGCACCAGCGCCTGCTTCGAGGGCAGGCTCTTGGACGGCCTGCCTTACTTAGGCCTCGGCAATTATGCATCATCCCTGCGGGGCAATCGCTGGTCCTTCAATACCTACTCGGTGGGTGACTACACCCAAAGAATCAACGCAGGCGCCAACCCCTGTGAATATTACTACGACCTGCCGGCAGGAGAAGCCCAGGCCAAGTATATCCTCTACTCGCTCAATTACGGCTTCATCGACGAGCAGCGTTTCCGAAGGCGATTTGGCCTCGGGCTACAGGAAGCCTACCCACGCGAGTTAGCTTACGCCACCACCAACGGCCTGCTCTGTCAGAGAGGCTCGCATTGGGGAGTCACCACTGGGCGCTTCGAACACATGCACATCATCCGTAGCCTCTTTTACCCCACCGCTGCGAGGGAATGGCTAACTTCCCTTTAAGTAGACGAGCTCTAAGTAGGTATATGGCAAGGCCTGAGGTTATTCTGATTTCAGAGGAACACAACGAGTGATGAGTTTAAAGTATAGTGCTCAGCGTACAGGTTGCAGATGAGGTAGGGTTGGCACTGCGTGCCAACCTAGGCGGATAGCGGTTAGTGTTTAGCGGATAGATAATGGATCTGCCTCGGGTAGGGGCAAGGCTTCGCCTTGTCCTCCTATGCAAACAAGGACGCGGCGAAGCCACGTCCCTACCTTTTTATGCCCCGGTTCCTCCGTCCTCTGTACTCTGTACTCTGTACTCTGATTTGCACTCTTCAGCCCCCTATACTCCATACTCAAGCCAACCAGCCCCCCTGCAGGCTTTCCGTAATCTGTACTCCGTACTCCGTCCTCTGTCCCCCACCTTTCCACCTTTGCACAGGAGCTCTGCTCCGATTTGCACTTTTACACTGTCTCTTCCCCTTCGCTTTCCCCATACCTTTCCCGTGCTCTCTAAATCTTTGTTCAAGCTAGGGCTGGAATGTCCGCTCCGGATCAAGCATGCCTTGGCCCGGCCGATGCTGCCCCGACGTTCCCACGAGGACGAGTACCTGCGGATGCTCGCCGAAGGGGGCTACATGTTCGAGAAGTTAGTCCGCATCTACCACCCCGGCGAAGACCTCTACATTCCTGGCGAAGCCCCGGCCGCCGCCAGCAGCCGGACCATTACAAAACTGCAGGCCGGCGACGCCACGTTCCATGAAGCGACCTTTGCCCACGGAGGGCTCATGGCCCGCACGGACATGGTACGCGTACACGGCGAGTACCTCGACCTCATCGAAATCAAATCCGCCTCCGCGGAGGTCAGGTCCGATGGCTCCACCGACTCCTCTATTCTCCATCAAGCCACCTGGCAGAACTACGTCGTGGACTTGGCCTTTCAGGTCCATGTCGCCGGACTCACCCTCCAGGCCGCCGGCATCCGCAAGACCATCCGCGCTTGGTTCTACGTCCCTAACATCGCCGGTGCCGCCGGCCCTGAAGAGGTCCGCGGGCTCTTTTCCCTCACGCCGGGTGCCGCTGGCAGCCGTCCAGAGGTCACTTACCGAGGTCAGGCCAAGCCTGGCGACCCAACGACCCTGATCGCCATCCTGGACGCCACGGAAGCCGTCGCGCGTTGCTACCCGCAAGAGGAAGCCATCGCCGAAGCCGCCACGCGCCTCTCGGGCCATATCCAGAGCGGCGTCTGGCCGACCCCCGAGCTCGGGCTCAAGTGTAAGGACTGCGAGTTCAACGTGCCGGGTCAGACCTCGGGCTATGACGCCTGTTGGGGCAGCCAAGCCCGCGCCGAGCACCACCTCTTCACCCTGAGCCGACTCGGCAACCTCGAGCGCTCCAAGCCGGGCTTAGTGCAGCGCTACATCGCCAGCTCCGCCCCACGGGCACCGCGCGTCACTGACCTCGAAGACGAAGACGTCATCGGCAAAGGCAGCATCGCCGCCGCGTGGAAACGTCAGATCCTCGCCGTGCGCACCGGCCAGCCCTTCCGCTCGGAAGAACTCACGTATAGCCCCGGTGGGCTGATGCACTGCCTACCTGAGAACTACCCACTCTTCTTCTTGGACTACGAAGGCACCCGTTGCGCCCTACCCTCCGCGCCG
>Ga0208811_1000404_pt1 | contig 11750 bp, 24 predicted proteins | sample Colrivmet1561A02_FD_187681 | JGI IMG/M metagenome (GOLD analysis project Ga0208811, IMG submission 187681) | Estuarine microbial communities from the Columbia River estuary - metaG 1561A-02 (SPAdes) (version 2) | ecosystem: Environmental > Aquatic > Marine > Intertidal zone > Estuary | place... | reverse complement strand
AAAAATGTTCATAATTTGTAACATATTTGCAAATGTTGCGTATATTCGCAGAAACAAAAACAATTTATTATGGACAAAGAACAAATTTTAGAACTAATTAGAACCACAGAGGCAGAGCTATACAATGAACTTCTTGAGTGTTATCAGTATCGTGATGCAAGGGATGCAAAAGATGCGGCTATATTCAGAGCATCGGCTGCTTGGTTTTCTGTCAATCAACTACTTGAAAAAATCGAAGAGCATGAAAACAATTAAATTCCTATTCCAAGACCTCAACCAAGACGAGCGTCAGATTCTTGGCAGTGGCATCGTGTTTATTTTGGGTGCTGCTTTCTTTGTGTACTTACTCGATACAGCCACAACGCATCGAGCAGAGGTTGAGCAAAAGACAGAAGTGAAGCAGAGCTATGAACTCCCAGCTTCATATGTAAAATATTCAAATCGAATCTACAATGAAAAATACGGAAAGTAAATACTGGTTTTCAGAGTTATCATCTGACATCGCAACCCACACCATCATCGTTGAAGTTTACACTCGCCAGGATGATGAGAAAATCGGAGAAATAGAACTAATTTATAACTATGACAAAAACAACAATTATGAAGAATGGACAATCGAATCAACAGAATGGGACAAAGAGCTCACCCTTAAAGAATGCGATGACGCAATGCAAGAGCTTATTGACAACGCAACCGAAAACTTCCACGAGTTCGCCTTCGAGTGCTACCACTATGACCCGAGAGATGATGAGTTTGGTTGGTTCATTTAACAAGTACCAGATTGACCGATTCTGGACATCATTCAACCACGATCTATACAACAGAATTTGTGAAATTAAAATGACAGAGATATGAGAAAGGAATTGGCAAGAGATATTCTTTGGAATTTTTGCAAAGAGAAAACAAAAGAGGGGAAAGACCTTCCAATTTATGATGAGGTAGTGACAACAACATATGAAAACAACGTGCTTGCTACCTGGACATTCAGAGGATTGTTAAAATTTATTTACGAATTAGAAGATAAAAAATGAAATTTAAACTAACATACCAAGTCGGAAAGCAAGTGGTCCAGGAGTGGCTGTTTGTTTCAAAATCACTCGCATACTGGCAGAAGTCAGTGCTGATGAATTCCGGAAGCTACAACATGGGTAAATTTAAAGTAACACCGTTATGAAAATTCCACAACTACAACGAATCAAAACTATTTTTGATATCATGAATGATTGCCAATATCATTCAATAAATGACATAGTCGAAAAAGTAAATGAAAAGCTATGCATGAACTATTGCAAAAGCACAATTGATAAGGACATGGATTTTATGAGAATGAATTTTGATGCTGATGATGAATGGATATCATCTACCAGTGGAGTAAGATTTGAGAATCCTATTGACTTTTTTGAACGCTTAAAAACTTGGCTTATATGAATCAGCATCGAATCATGCGAGTCATCAAGCTGATGGAATTCCTCAAGCACAAGCCAAGACCAGTGCAAGCGATGGTCAGATATCTTGGAATCAGTGAGCGTTCAGTTTACAGATATCTCAAGATGTATGAGCAACTCGGCTACAAACTAATCAAAGACAACTACAAAAAATACTATTTGAAATGACAATCCAAGACCTAATTGACGAAGTCAAGCAAGAAATCGAGGCAAGAGACCTGGCGTATCGCTATGGAGCCAACAACCGCATGAGATACAAAGTGTATCAGAAATACTACCTCATGCACTATTTGAGAAAGCATAAGCTAACGCTCCAAGAGATTGGCGATCTATTCGGTCTAAAGCATTGCACTGTGTTGTATGGAGCGCAACAAGCTGAATGGTTGAAAAAAGACAGGCTGTTCCTGAAGATGACTGATGACCTACGCCAGAAATTTGAGAAGTACACTGCACTCAACTATCCCATCACAAGAAATCTCATCCATGATGTGATGCAATGTAGCGCATATTGGGAACTTAAAAAGATTCAGACTGACATCAAGCGAGGGGTGTATGGTGAGTTCACGAGTGTGACGGAATGACGGATGCTCTATTATACCGGGTAGGGGTTGTTGACCCAATAACCGATTCCATTTTTTTTCTGCTTGTGTCACCGTCACGAAATGATAAAAATAATTAACAAATTCAATGCAGTATTGACTTGTAGAGCGTGACAATAAATTTTGACATCGTCACAAAATTATAATTAACGTCATGCTTTATAAACAAAAAGCAAATAAATATAAACAAATGCAACCATTTCAACACTCATTCGTTATATTTGTAACTGGTTCGGTCTCACATCATAGAACCTGAAGGTATTATTGAAGCCTTATAATGAAATCGAAGTGAGACCCGATGGATTTATGAGGCTTTTTTTATTACTTAATTTTTTACATATGGTAGAAATTTGGAAAGATATCCCAGGTATAGAGGGTTATCAAATTAGCAACATTGGAAGAATCAAATGTTTTCGAAGTGGAAAGGAGAGAATACACACATCTCAATATGCTGCATATCGAAAGAACTATGTTGTGATTGATAAGAAGTCTCACGACATTCGAGTTCTAATGTTAACCGCTTTCGTTGGTCCTCCAACTCGATGGGACCGCTTTGAGTACATCAATGGGATGGTCAATGACAACAGAATACAAAATTTGAGATGGATGAACCTCAAAGAAAAAGCAGATGAATATCACAGAAACAACCCAACAACATTATGAGCACAGTATCAGTATTTAAAAATTTATTCAATACAAAGGAGACACCATTTTCTCTGTCCATTCAAGAGGTATACAACCGCATAAAGCACGGCAACCCCGAGCTCATCAAAAAAGTATCAACCATACGATCACTGGAGAAGGCTGACCCAGAGCATGACCGCCTCAAGTCATCACTGAATGCCATCATGTTCAATGGTACCTTCACCGAGCGAAATGACAGCAGCTTGGTTGAGCATTCTGGTCTGTGCATCCTGGACTTCGACCAATATCCAACCAAGAAACTAATGATGGAGGAACGCAAGCGGCTGATTGCTGACCCCCATGTGATGATGGTGTTCACCTCACCATCTGGGAATGGGCTTAAAGCTGTCATCAGAATTCCAAAGTCTGACAAGGTCGAGCACAAGCGCAGATTCACTGCATTCGGCAAGTACTTCGATAGCGAATACTTTGACACAAAGAACAGCAACGTCAGCCGGGTGTGCTTCGAATCATATGACCCTGACATCTACTTCAATGAGTTCTGCCAGGTGTTTGAAGGCATCGAGCAAGACCAAGGATTCAGCTACACCGAGCGCACTCCCATCTGTATCCTATCCGATGAGGACAAAATCATCAGCTTGATTGAACGATTCGACCATGGATGTCAATTCGAGGAGGGCAGTCGCAATGAGTTTGTGTTTAAATTAGCAGCAGTTCTCTGCGAGTATGGCATTGGGAAGGATACGGCAGAACAGTACATCTGGACAAAGTATGCTCAAGGCACCAGCTTCAGCGAGCAAGAGATGGTAACAACCATTCGCTCGGCTTACAAAAAAGCCTCCTACGGCATCAAATACTTCGAGGACAAGGATACATTCCAGAGAGTACGTCAAAAGCTCAAGAGCGGCATCGCAGACGATGACATCAAGAAACAACTGAACGTGCGAGAAGATGTAATTGAGGACATCAAGAAAGAGATTCAGACCGGTGATGATATCTTTTGGTCGGTCAATGAGAAGGGCACGATCACAATCAAGCCATCCAACTACTCTGAATTTCTGGTCAAGAACGGATTCAATAAGTACTATCCAGAAAATGCAGAGAAGCCAACATTTGTGAGAGTCAAAGAAAACAAGGTCAAGATATCATCGGCTGAACAAATCAAGGACTTTGTGCTGAACTATCTCCAAAGCAAAGGTGAGATGGATGTATGGAACTACTGCTCCAGGAATGCATTCCTATTTAATGAGAACTTTATCAATATGATTGACAGCATCAATATCATGATGCTTCAGGATAGCAAGGATGCATCATACATCCCATTCAAGAATGGAGTGGCAAAGATATCCAAGAATAAAGTGGAGCTCAAGAGTTACATCGATGTCGATGGATACATTTGGGAGAATCAAATCATCGAGCGAGATTTTACGCTGCTGGATGACTGCACCAATGACTTCCAAGATTTCGTCAGCAAGGTGTCAGCAGATGATAGAGGCAGAATCAATGCGCTTGAGACAACACTCGGCTACTTGATGCACACATTCAAGGATAAGACTGACCAGAAAGCAATCATCTTCAATGACCAAGAAATCGATGACAACCCGAATGGAGGGTCAGGCAAGTCACTCATGTTGGCTGCACTCGGTAATCTACGCAGAGTGGTCAAGATTGATGGAAAGAGCTTCAATCCATCCAAATCTGATTTCGTTTATCAGCGAGTCAACCTGGACACGCAGATTCTGGCATTCGATGATGTGCGTAAAGCATTCGACTTCGAGCAGCTATTCAGCCTCATCACCGAGGGTATCACCGTCAACCGCAAAAATAAGGATGAGATATTTATCCCATTCAACCGATCACCCAAGATTGTCATCACAACCAACTATGTGATCAGTGGTGCTGGCTCTTCTCATGACCGCAGACGTCACGAGCTGGAGTTCTATCAGTACTTCCATAGCAAGCGCAGCCCACTCGATGAGTATGGTCGGCTCTTATTCGACTCCTGGACCGATGAAGATTGGTTGAAGTTCGACAACTACATGGTCAAGAACCTTCAGAAGTACCTGACAAATGGATTGATGAAATCCATCAGCATCAACGCAGATGCCAAGCGACTCATTCAGGCAACGTGCAAGGATTTCTTTGATTGGGTGGAGGAAGGCAACCTCGCTCTTGATGTGTACCACTACAATGGAAGCAAGATTCAAGAATTCACCTCCGAGTTCACCTCATTCAAAGAGCTCGAGCCACGTAGATTCCTCAAATGGGTGCAATCGTATGCTGATTATAAAGGCTACAACATCACCAAAGGACGCAATCACAACGGAAGATACTTCATTCTTGATTCGGAAAATCCCAAGCCGACTCCAGAATCTGATGATATTTGGGATGAACTTAATGAACAAGCAAAACAATGACACCACAACACCGAAAAATCCTAAAAGATTTACAATTGAAGCACAAAATGGAAAAGTATCCAACCATCCCACCTCATCTCATCGCTCTGGACCAATGGAATGACAACTCCGCCAATGCACTGACCAAGTCAATCATCGCATTCCTTCAGTTCAGTGGATGCCAAGCCGAGCGCATCAACACGATGGGAGTCTATCGAAAGAAATACCGCACAGATGGAGTCGCCATTGGTGGTCAGTGGACCAAGGGAACCGGAACACCAGGCTCGGCAGATATCTCCGCAACGATCAAGGGGAGGTCTGTAAAGATTGAGGTCAAGTATGGCAAAGATAGACAGTCTGAAGCGCAGAAAGCATACCAGAAAGCAATCGAGGAAGCTGGTGGTGTGTATGTTATTGCAAAAGATTTTGAAGGATTCTTGAAATTTTATGAGCAATTTTGTGAATCAATCAAATAAATGCATATATTTACAATTCAAAACAACAAAAAAAACGATTATGACTACAAAGAAAGCGGAGGCTACACTCGCAGAGCCAATGAACATTTGGCAAAAATTACACGCTGCCAAGCAGCAAATCGGAAAGGTTGCAAAGAATGCAACGAATCCTCATTTTAAAAAGAGCTATGCTGACATCAATGCGCTGCTCACAACGGTGGAGCCTATTCTCCACGAGCATGGACTGCTACTCTTGCAGCCAGTGGTTGGAAATGATGTGGTCACTCGTATCATCGACATCGATTCTGGTGAGGTCATCGAATCATTCATGAGCCTTCCAGTCATCACAGACCCACAAAAGGTGCTCGCTGCCGTTACCTACTTCAGAAGAGGTACATTGCAGTCACTGCTCTCACTTCAAGCCGTTGACGATGATGGCAATACAGCGGCTGCTGCTCCTCAAGGCAAGCCAACAATCAATGCAGAGCGATTCAAATCAGCACTCGAAGCAATCGAAGCTGGCAAGTACACCGCAGAACAGTTGGCTTCCAACTATGCACTCACTGAAGTACAACTCAAAGCTCTCGCACTATGAAATGGCATCCATCGCAAATCGGTAAGCTGATGACCAATGGCAGAGCCAAGGACAGCATCGGAGAGACAGCCAAGAGCTACATCAAGCAGTGTGCAAAGGAGGATTTCTACAACTACACCACAGAACTCAACAACAAGTACATCTGGAAGGGTAGAGAGCAAGAGCTGGAGTCAATCAACCTCATCAACTCGGTGAGGTTCACCAACTACGTCAAGAATGAACAGACCATCGAGAATGATTATCTCATCGGCACCGCTGATATTGTCATCGAGCAGCGAGTGATTGACGTCAAAACATCGTGGTCATTGGATACATTCCCTGCACTTACTGAAGATGCAGTCAACCCACTCTATGAATGGCAGCTCAGAGCTTATATGATGCTTTATGACAAGCCATGTGCCGAGCTGATATACTGCATGGTGACCACCTGGGATGAATTCCTCAATGAATACGAGAATCTCCAGCTGCACAGAGTTGACCACATCAATCCTGAGAAGCGCATCACAGCTCTCTGGTACGATAGAGATGAGGACATCGAGGCAAAGATGGTTGCTCGCCTTAAAGAAGCATCCGATCTATATCACGAATATTACGAACAACTAAACAATAAGTAAAATGGAAGAGCTAAAAGCAAAGGGCACCATTCACCTACTCGGTGAAGCCAAACAAGTAAGTGACAAGATGAACATCAGAGAGTTCGTGCTCTCAATCGGTGACAAGTATCCGCAGTTGGTACAGTTCCAAGCTGTCAATGAGCGAGTGAAGTTCCTGGATGGAGCCAAAGTCGGTCAAGAATGTGAGGTCAAATTCGACCTTCGAGGTCGTGAGTACAACGGCAAGTATTATGTCAGCCTCAATGCATGGGATATCCGCATCGCAACACCATCAAAACCAATCACAGATGAAATCGATGACGATTTACCTTTCTGATGGCGAGAACATTCGGGACTTCATCCATAAAGAGTTGAGGTCCCGACTCTCCAAGAGATATCGGATGACTCACTTGGCTGAAGATATGAATCTCAACTACTACACATTGACCAGATTTATGAAAGGCAATGGGGTTGGAGATGAGTTCTATATTCAAGCCTTCAACTTCTTGATGAAATGAGATACTTCATCGGATATATTGGCACAAGGAATGATGGACTTGACAACATTGTAAAGCGATTGGAGGACCTATTGAATGAACTAAAGGGATGCTCTTATTGCATAGTACTAACTTTTTCGGATGAAGTACACATATCCGAAGTAACACCAGAAGAATTTTATGAGCAAACAGCAGCACTTAACTGACCCAATCGTGCTCAAGGTACTGGCAAAATATTATGAGCGAAGCCAGCTCGGCATCCAGAAATATGGGCGCACTTTAGATCGTGATGACCTCAACCTCACCGATTGGCTAAATCACCTCCAGGAGGAGTTGATGGATGCCACGCTGTACATTGAGAAACTGAAACAAGATGTAAGAAGTATGCCGTAGACGTGCGGAACGTAGCCTGCCGAGTAAGTGTCGGTTCTCATCGTAGGGAGATAGAGTTATTGCCTTCTTGAGCGAAAAAGGCTTTTTTAACTAAACAACAAAAAAATGAAAATAGAAATAACCCAATACGGACACAAGTCGACCTATGAGTTCGAACACGAGGATGTTGATTTGGAGGAGTTGCTCTTCTACATTGAGCGTGTCATCAGGTTGACTGGATACGAATTTAAAGGACATTTAGAAATAGTAAACGAGGAACAATGAAACTAAACCAAAACGATCAACGTGAGGAGATGGCTGCAATCGGCACCATGATACTCTTGACAGCAGTTGCTATTATTTTAGTAATTAAAACTATCTTTGACCTATGGAACTGATACAATACCTCGCACTCGGGTGGCTCATCGCCAACTTCGAGCCTCTGCACTGGGTCATCGACTTCACATTCATGAGAGTCATCCCAAGCTCCAAGCTCGGTGATTACATTCATGCTGGATTCGGTTGCTGGAAGTGCACCTCATTTTGGACTGCTTTGATACTTTCAGGCAATATATATACGGCAGCAATCACAGCGATGGGTGCCTACATCATCAGCGAATGGATAGAGAGCAAATAGAATACGTCACAGCAGTGCAACTAATGGATGAGAAAGAACGTCTCACCAAGAAAGTGCTGAACAAACTCAAGGCAATCAAGGTCAGCGTGACCGGTGTGCCCGACAGAGAATGCTTCTGCTCGCAAATCAGACGCAAAATCTGGTACAAAGACTTCACCAACTGGTATGAAAGCAACGCTTGACCGCTACATATCGTCCCACTATGAGGAGCTGTACCGATACACCAGGTATTTCTGCTCCAAGTACAATCCGAAACTCACTATCGACACGGTCATCTCCAACGCATATCTGCACTGTCTTGAAATCAATGACAACACCGAGGATGTCGGCAAGGTCAAGAGCTATATCCTCAACTCAATCAAACGCCAGGTGATATGGAAGAACGTCAACAGCTTCAAGGATGAGCGAATCCTGGCATCAGAAATCGCAGTTCCAGACCAATTCGATGATGAGGAGGACCTCAACTACAAAATCGCAATCGAGCAGCAATACCAGGGATGGAAGTCATCGGTGGACATCTATCGAGATGGGCTCACAGACAACGTCAAGATTGCAGTCGCCAAGGCATACTTCGATAAGGGGCTGACAACAGCACGATCAATGGCGCAGTACTTCAACATCCCAGTGACGTCAGCACACTACCTAATCTCTGACATAAAAAACACGCTTAAATCCATACACTATGAAAATAAAAGATGAATACAAGGGCAAGACTATCGTCAAGAACACCTCGCTCGGAAACATGACGGTGATTGTTGACAATATAGATGTGAGCAAGTACCGATACTATGTCAGCATCGGATTCGGCTATTTGTTCGAAAAGGAGACCACAACTGCACCAGAGCAGTGCATTCGATACGAGGGCATTGAGGCTGATGAGCAGACGGAAGCTCCGAGAGCAGAACCAACACCAAAACGAAAAAGAAAAACCAATGCCAAAGCCAACACCAAACGAAACCAAGGATGATTTTCTCTCTCGCTGCATGGGCGATGAGGAAGCACTCCAGGACTTTCCAGAGAATGACCAGCGATATGCTGTGTGCAATTCCATGTGGGAAGAGTCAAAGATGAGCGCATTCTCGAAGTTCAGAGCAGCATTCGCAGAGAAAACCTACTCGGACTATCCTGACTCTGTGCGAAACAACGCACGCAGAGGAATCGAGCTCAACAAAGAACTCGGGAACAAGTGCGCCACACAAGTAGGTAAGGTCAGAGGACAGCAGCTCGCAAATAAAGAGCCCATTTCAGTGGATACGATCAAGAGAATGTATTCATACCTCTCCAGGGCAGAGCCTACATTTGAGGATTCAGCACCAGAAGATTGTGGATACGTTTCATTCCTTCTGTGGGGTGGCAAGACTGGACTCGATTGGGCAGAAAGCAAACTTAAAGGATTAGGATTGATATGAAAACTGGTAGACCAAGAAACTTCGAAGAGCCAGAGGACCTATATCAGCTTTTCGTTGAGTACAGAAAGAAAGTGAAAGAGAATCCAAGGTATCAATATTCACTTTCAAATAAGACTGGGAAGGCTGAACCGATTCCACTGGAGGTACCGCTCACAATGAGTGGATTCAGAGTATTTGCACACGACAATGGACTTGTGGTGCACGATTACTTCGCAAACACTGGAGGGAGATATTCAGCGTTTACGACAATCTGCACGCGCATAAGCGATGAAATTCGAAACGACCAAATTCAAGGCGGCATGGTTGGACAATTTAATGCATCCATCACTCAACGACTGAATGGTCTCACTGAAAAGACTGACATCACTTCTGGAGGGCAGAGCATCTCCGAGGTGAAGGTGAACATAATTAGACCTACTGAATAGTATTATTGCTATATTTGTGGGAAGTGGCTATATGAGAGAAATACTCGTATAGCATCCCTATTGCCTAAACTTGACCTATGGCTGAAATCACAATCGACAGCACTGTCATCTTCGAAAAGAACTACACCGCACTGGCTGACCCTGGTGTGCGCTTCATCATCAATGAGGGTGGAAGCCGCTCGAGCAAGACCTACTCGCTATGCCAGATGATCGTGGTGTACTGCCTCCAACATCCTGGCAAGGTGGTCAGCATCGTGCGCAAGACATTCCCAGCTTTGAGGGCAACGGTGATGCGTGACTTCTTTGAAATCATGAAGGCAATGGAAATCTATGAGGTGACGAGCCACAACAAGTCTGAGCACATCTACACCTTCAGCAATGGAAGCATCGTGGAGTTCTTCAGCGTGGATGACGAGCAGAAGATTCGAGGGCGCAAGAGGGACCTTGGTTGGTGCAATGAAGCCAATGAGCTATGGTTCGAGGACTTTCAGCAGCTCAACATGAGAACCGAGCACAAGCTCATCTTCGACTACAATCCGAGTGAGTCATCATCCTGGCTCTATGACCTACCGATGGAAGAGAGCATCATCATCAAGTCAACGTATAAGGACAACCCATTCTTGCCAGACAGCATCAAGCGACAGATTGAGGACCTCAAGCGAACCGATGAAGCCTTGTATCAAATCTATGCGCTCGGAGAGAAAGCCATCAGCAAGAGCAACATCTACTCGAATTGGACATTCGTCAAGCATCGCCCGGCAAGGTTCGTCAATTTCGTATACGGATGCGATTTTGGGTACAATCACCCGACTGCCCTGGTGAGGGTCTACTGGTGCGACAATGACATCTACATCGAGCCGGTGATATACGAGAGCTACCTGACCACCACCAACCTCATTGAGAAGATGCAGCAGATGGATGTCGAAAAGAATGTGACCATCGTGGCTGACTATGCCAGACCCGAAATCATTGCCGAGATGAACAACGCTGGCTTCGATGTTCAGAACGCTGATAAGTCAGTCAAGAAGGGCATCGACAACATCAAGACCTTCGGAGTATTTTGTGAGGACAATCCTCAACTAAAGAAAGAATACGAAAACTACAAATGGAAAAAGATTGGCGATATGATTGATGACACACCAGTGAAGCTCTTCGATGATGCCATGGATGCCATCCGCTACGCTGCCACGCACATCCGCCAGGAGTACTACACCGATGACTCGTATTTCGCCTTCTAAACATTTGGCTCGCTTTCTGCAATATAAGCATGGCATTTAGAACACAGAAGATATCCCAGATGACTCCCAAGGGAGCCGACCTGGAAGCAACCGACCTCATCGAAGTCTCCACCATTGAGAGTGGAAGCTACGTCACACGATCTATTACTGGTCAAGAACTCATTGATGCGATACCACCTACCACGATTGAATGGGGTGATATTGGCGGCACGTTGTCAGCACAGACCGACCTCAACACGGCATTGAATGGGAAAGTCCCCACGTCTCGCACGCTAACAATAAACGGAGTAACCCAAGACCTATCGGCTGACAGAACGTTCACCATTGCAACAGGCTTAACCATAGGCACTACACCGATAGCTTCTGGTACAATAGGAAGAGTATTGTTTCAAGGTACGGGGAATGTGTTGCAGCAGAGTTCGTCTTTATTTTTTGATTTAGTCA
>Ga0208811_1000378_pt1 | contig 12180 bp, 7 predicted proteins | sample Colrivmet1561A02_FD_187681 | JGI IMG/M metagenome (GOLD analysis project Ga0208811, IMG submission 187681) | Estuarine microbial communities from the Columbia River estuary - metaG 1561A-02 (SPAdes) (version 2) | ecosystem: Environmental > Aquatic > Marine > Intertidal zone > Estuary | place... | reverse complement strand
GGAGTTCAGCTTCGAGGGCATGCGTATCCGTACCGAAGACCACCATCATCTGACCTGGTGGGCGGTGGACCAGCATGCGTTGCCCCAGAAAAGAGACCATCAGGTTGACGGGCGGGCGGCCCTTCGCCGCACCTTCGGACTCATCCAGAATCTCCTCGCGGCAGCGATCGATCAGGGCGGGCTCAACGGGCGCCAAGGGAGTCTGGAACTGGACTGGACCAACCATATCGGCAGCGAAGACCCAGGTCTTTTCCTTGGCCAAGGCCGCTTGGGCGCTCTCTCCCTTGGCTTGGCGTTGCGCCGGTGTGTCCTGATTCCGCGGCCGAATATTAGCATTCGGCGGGGGCGTGCGCGGGCCATTATTACCGGGCACCATATCGTTCACCGCCCCCATGTGCTTCGCCATCATCTCACGCAACTGAAGATCGACGGCTTGCAGCCGGTTCTGGCGCGCGTGTTGATAGAAAGCCACGAGCAGCACGGTCGCCGTCGTGGCGAGTAAGCCGAAGTTCCAGGCGAGGATGCGCCAGCGGATGGAATGGAAGACCATGGCTTAGTTGCCGGCGGGGATTTCGTAGCCCATGCCGCGGCGGGTCCGGATGAGCTCCGTCCCCAGTTTACGACGGAGATTACAGACGTGGACCTCGAGGAGGTTGGAGAGCGTATCCTCATTCTCGTCGAACAAGTGCTCGTAAAGTTCAGCCCGCGTCACGACGGCTCCACGGCGGTGCGCTAGATACTCCAACAAAGCATACTCGCGGCCCGTCAAGGCCTCTGGCTGACCCGCCTTGGTGACGCGGCGGGCCACGGTATCGATGACAACGCCCCCGATGGTGAAAGTCGCCCCACCCACGCTATGATTGCGGCGTACGAGAGCCCGGAGGCGGGCTAAGAGCTCCTGTTGCACGAAAGGCTTGGCGAGGTAGTCATCAGCGCCGAGGTCGAGGCCTACGACGCGATCCTCCACCGAGTTACGGGCGGTCAGCATCATGACCGGCGTACGCTTCACAGTACGGAGACGACGGAGCACCTCTCGCCCATCCATCTCAGGCATCATGTAATCGAGCACAATCGCGTCGTACTCAAAATCCCTCGCCTTCTGGAGACCATCGACGCCGTTTGCCGCCGCATCGACAGCATACCCTTCCTCGCGGAAAAGCTTCGCCAGCCCGTTACGGAGGTCTGCTTCGTCTTCTACGATAAGGATGCGCATCAGGAGCTGGTCCTATATTCTACCCTGACCGCCCTTAATCCAAGATTAAGAAGTGCCCGGACCTACTCGACTTCGATGAACCTACCCCGGGAAATAGCTGCGTAGGCTCCACAGATGAGCGCCGACGCCCCGCATAGCCAGAAAACCTGCCCAGAGGTGATGCCGAAAGCCTCACGTGAAACCCATTGGACGCCGGCGGCAGCCATAATCCCGAGGAAGCTCAGGCTACTCACGCTACCCTGCACCGCGCCTTTGCTCTCGGGCGAAGGGCGGTGCTGGATGACGGAGACGACTGGGACGATGAACAGGCCGGCGGAGAAGCCCAAGCAGCCCATGCAGATGCGGAAAGTATCAGCCGTGACACCTTCCATACCCATCGGCACGGTGCTCAGGGCCAGGCCGAGCGCGCCAAGCGGGACGAGGCGATATTCGATACGGCCGCGGGAGGCATAACCCGCGACGACGCTGCCGATGCCGATGCCGATGGCTAACCATACGTTCATCATACTGTTCTGGGTGTCGGTCAGTTTTAGGATGTCCTTACAAAAGACCACCATGTTCATCATCACCAAGGCCGAGATGAAATAGAAGCCGGTGTTACCCCAGCACGCGCGCCAGAGATCGCGGTCCTGCTTCATAATCCGGAGCTGACGCCAAAGGTCGGTGACGGGATTGATGCGGACTGGGCAGGTCGGATCAGCCGCAGGAACGGGCGTGACTTGTCGGCTGAGCAGCCAACCGACAAAGGCAATGGCCATGAGGATAGGGCCGGCGATCCACGCGCGTCCCTCCTTTAAGAAGGCGTCGGAGAAGATTCCGGCGGCGACCACGCCGAGGATGACGCCGAGAAAAGTAAGCAGCTCAAGGATGCCGTTACCCCACGAGAGTTTATCGTGCGGTAAAATTTCCGGCAGGATTCCATACTTCGAAGGGGCAAAGATGGCACTGTGGCACCCCATGAGGAAGATGGCACCTAACAAAAGCGGCAAGCTTGTGAGCCACAGGGCGAGCCCCGCGAACGCCATGATGCCCATCTCCGCAGCCTTCACGTAGACCATCATGCGCTGCTTGCTGTTACGGTCCGCCAGCCAGCCCCCCAGCATCGCGAAGAGGATGAAAGGCGCGGAGAAGACGGCCGTCACCAAAGAGACTAGCTGATCGTTCTTTGCGTCCGCGGCGGACGCGGTGGCGCCGGCCAGAAGCACGAGAATAATGAGCTGTTTGAGCGCGTTATCGCTAAAGGCGTTCTGGAACTGGGTTGCCATTAGGCTCCAGAAGCCGCGCTGCCAGCCAACATGAGAAATGGCGGAAGGCGAGGGGTTGTGCATGGAGCATCTCACCCCCCTGACAAGGGAATGACAATACTATTAGATACCTAGAACTTTAGCTGAGCGAACAGCTCCAAAGCCGACTGCGAGCGGTTAAGGATGTAAACGTGGTAGCCGGGGACGCCGCGGCCGAGGAGGCCACGCACCTGCCGGACCGCCCACGAGACACCGACCTTGCGCTGGGCTTCTTCATCCTCACCGCAGGCTTCGAGTTCCTGGATGAGTGCGGCCGGAATCTTGGCCTGACAAAAACCACAGAAGCGACGGGCCTGCTTGAGCGAAAGCACCGGCATGATACCGGGCAGAATGGGCACAGAAACGCCCGCGGCACGGGCGCGGGCGACGAACCGAAAGTAGTCCTCGTTATCCAGGAAGAGCTGGGTGGTGACGAAGTCGGCACCGGCGGCAACCTTACCCGCTAAGTGACGGATGTCCGACAAGTCGTCTGGCGAGCTCGGATGGCGCTCGGGGAACCCGGCAACGCCGATGGCAAAGCGTCCTGGACGCTCCCGGCGGATCAGGTCAACCAAGCCCAAGGCATGCGCGAAGCCTTCCGGGTGCGCCGAGAACTCGGTTTGCCCTTTCGGCGGATCGCCCCGCAGAGCCAAGATGCCAGCAAACCCCGCATCGTCATATTTCGCAATGATATCAGCCAGTTCCGCCCGACTGTGGCCAACGCAGGTCAGGTGGGCGATGAGCGGAAAGCCCGCTTGCACGAGCTTGGAGCCGTATTCGAGGACGGTCGAGCGGTCGGAGCCACCGGCGCCATAGGTAAAGGAAGCAAAGTCGATGCCCAGCGGCTGCAACGCCCGCGCGGTGTCCAACATCGCCGCAGCTTCCTCCGGCTTCTTCGGCGGGAAGAACTCCACGGAAACCGTCGGACGATCGGGGGACCGTAGACGGGAGAGGAACGCATCTCTTAACATCGCATCAACCTATCTAGATTTGATGATGTAAGTCAAGGACTGACGGCTGCCTAGCGTTTAGCGTCGGTTTTACGCTGATTAGCAGGGAGTTCCTCGGGTAAAGCTAGATGGTAAGCCATGACCATCCAGCAGAGCATCACCGGGTAAATCAGCACGATAAAGCCGAGCGAGCCAAGGATACCCAGGGCCACTCCCTGCCCCACCGTGAGGAGTTTGAAGACCACCAAGAAGCAGGTGGGGATGATGACGAAAATAATCGCCGCGACGTAACCGATGGAAGTCGTCCCAGAGTAAACGCCTGCGGACTTGGCGAGATCGAGCCCGCAGCCCTGGGCGCACGCATCGTTCAGACGGAACCAAGACTTCAGCAGGCCCCGACGGCCACAGTTCGGGCAACAGCAGATTGCACCACGCATCATGATGTCACCACGGGTGACTTTGAGGGCCGGATCGGACATGAGGTTAGGATTGAAGAATGGAGGGGAGAGTCAGCAATAGAGTTCAGAGTACCGAGTACGGATGACAGAACTTGCACCAGCCGAAGGGGCTTAGGCCCAGTGGTTTCTGTACTCTGTAATCCGTAATCCGTACTCTGTACCCGACTCTCTCCCCCTTCCTAAACCTTCAAAAACACCTTCTTCTCCTTGAGGAACCAGAGGAAGAGCCACTCCACCACCAAGACCCCGATGGCGAGCACCAGCGCAGCCCACCCTGCGGGTAAGGCGTTAGCGACTCCCCCGAAGAGCGCCCGCGCCGTGTAGTCAAAGTTGATGAATTTACCGGCCATGTAGATGAGCACCGAGTTCATTCCGATGACGGCAAAGATAGCGCCGAGGCGCCTGACGCCTTGCACATCAATCACCCAGTAAAAGAGGCCCAAGAGCAACGCCGACCAACCACTGGTCCAGAGCACGAAGGAACTGGTCCAGAGGTTCTTATTCAGAGGAAAGACGAAGCTCCAAAGACCACCCAACAGTAGCAACGCCAAGCCTGCCACCGCCAGCCCAGCGGCCTTACGATGGCCAGAGACCTCGCTATCCGTGCGACGCAGCCACAGGCCAGCCAGGATGCCGAGCAAGGCGTTCCCGATAGCCGGCAGGATGGCGAGGAGACCTTCGGGGTCGTGAATCTTGAGATGCAGCTTACCCGGCAACAGGAGACGGTCCACGTAGCTGGTAAAGTTGCCTTCCATGGTGAGATCGCCCGCCGCAAAGCCCGGCGCATGCCCGAAGGACAGTACCGCCCAATAGGCCAGCAAGACGCCAACGAGCCAGTACCAAAGCCGACGTGGTTGCTCAAAACTAAAGACGAACAAGAGCTGCGCACACATCCCCGCCAAACCGATACGTCCAAGGACGCTAGCGAAGCGCATATTCTCCAGACCTTTCCACTGCAGGCCGTTGTTATAAATGATACCGAGTAACACGAGGACGAGCCCGCGGACGACGACCTTACGAATGACTTCCCCTCGGGCGCCTTCACCCAAGCGACGCGAGAGAGCGTAAGGCGTCGAGACCCCTGCTAAGAAAAGGAAAAGCGGGAAGATGAGGTCCTCGAAATGGAAACCATTCCACTTCACGTGCCCGAGCTGCTCATGCACGACGGCCAACCAAGTCCAGTCGGTAAGCTTCCATAAGGCCGTAATAACCGCATGACCGCCGATGATCCAGAAGAGGTCGAAGCCCCGCAGGGAATCTAGTGACAACAAGCGGTCGGACTTCGGGGCAGGGGTATCCATAGGGGTGAGGAATTCCTAGTCGACCGATGAAGGAGGTCTACCCGGAAGAGCCATCGGGCACCCAAATATCGCTAGAGGATGGGATTCGAAACAACGCCCCAACCCGGGTAGGCCCTACTGACTCGACACCGAAAGGCAGGCTAGGTCAGCGCGCAGTACTGTCCCTACCCGATGCATTCATCGACTCCGCACTCTGAACTCGATCCAGCACTCGATTCAGCACTCGACTCAGCCCCTCCTCACATCCGCTCCACAGGCTCGATGCCGAGGAGCCGGAGGCCGCACTCCATGATCGAGGTGGTGCGAGCACAGAGCATGAGGCGACGGGCCTTTACGGCCGGGTCATCCACCAGCACGCTGTCGGCGGCATAGAAGGCGCCGTAGGCCGCCGCCAGTTCATGCAAGTAAGTGCAGAGGTGGTGCGGGCGGAGGTCTTCCAAGGCTAGGTCCAACGCGGCGGTAAAGCCGAGGAGCTTGCGCGCGAGGGCGATTTCGGTCGGGGTTTCCGGATCCGTTGCCCCAGCTTCGCCCTGCCCGGGCTCGATACCATTCTTGCGGAAGATCGAACGCACGCGGACCACGGCGTACATTAGGTAAGGTGCCGTATTGCCTTCGAAGGCTAAGAGCTTCGTCCACGAGAACGAGTAATCCATCGTGCGATTAGAAGAGAGGTCGACGTAGCGCAGCGCGGCGACCCCGATGGACTTAGCGATGGCCCGGCGCTCGACCTCAGGGAGATCAGGGTTCTTCTCCGTCACCGCGGTGTAGGCCCGCTCGGTAGCTTCATCGATCAGCGCTTGGAGACGGACTGGGTCGCCAGACTTCGTCTTAATGGCCTTGCCGTCCTCGCCGAGGATCGTGCCGAACCAGACGTGGCGGAGGCGCGGGAGCTTACGATTCGTCGCGTTAAACCACTTCGCCCCATTGAGGAAGAGTTGCTGAAAGTGGTCCTGCTGGCGGCCGTCCGTCACGTAGATAATCTCGTCAGCCTTAAAATGTTCGGTGCGGTACAGTAACGTCGCGAGGTCGGTCGAGGCGTAGTTTGAAGAGCCGTCCTTCTTCCGGACGATGAAGGGCATCTTCGTTTCGGCGTGACGGGAGAAGCGAGGCTCCTCGTCGCACCACATGACGAGGGCACCTTCGCTCTCTTCCGCAAGGCCTGCGGACTGGAGCTCCGTGTAGACTTGATCAACCTTATCGCGGTAAAAGGACTCGCCGAGGATGACGTCGGTCTTGAGCCCGAATTGATCGTAGATACGCTGACAGGCCGCGTTCGAGACCGCCACAATCGCAGTCCATAACGCCATGCTGGCAGCGTCGCCTTGTTGCAGGCGAGCGAGCTCGGCTCGGGCGGCATCGAGTTGAGCGGGATCGGCCTTGGTCAGGACGCTCCCTTCCTTGTAGAGACGCTCCAGGTCCTCCAGGGCCGTCGGGCTCTTGGCGTCGAGTTCGAAGCCCGCGCGCTTGATGGCGAGAATCAGAATACCAAAGTTCGTGCCCCAGTCGCCGATATGATTATCGCGGACGAGCTCGGCACCACAGAACTCGACTAGACGAGCGACGGCTTCGCCGATGACAATCGGGCGGAGGTGGCCGACGTGCATCTGCTTGGCGGTATTCGGCGAGGGGTAGTCGATGACGACCTTCCGGCCACCCATGATGCGGGCCGCACCCGCGCGCCACTTCGATTCGTCGCGATACTCGCGCAACCAGGATCCGAGAGCTTTGGGTGTGAGCTTGAAATTAATGAAGCCCGGACCAGCCACCTCGACTTGAATCAAGGTTTCGTCGAGCTCGCCCGTCGCCTTAACCGCATCCACCAAGGCGGTCGCCAGGGCGCGTGGGTTAGCTTTGGCTTTCTTGGCGGCGGCGATGGCGCCGTTACACTGGAAGTCCGCATGACGCGGGTCGGACGGACGCAGCTCCGGCTGGAAGGTGGCATCGAGGCCGGCGACGGAAGGGGCGACCTTCCGCAGCAGGGCATCAAGTTCTCGGGCAGGATTGAACCAAACGGACATGCCTCAAGCCGTAAGCCCCTCCGCTCCCTCGGCAAGCGAAGAAGGCAAAGGTTGGTGCCACTGGCTTATTTCAAGGTCATCAGGTAGGCCAGCAGGTCAGAAACCTGCTCGTCGCCCAAGGCATCTAACAACCCTTCCGGCATGAGCGAGCGACGCAGGTAGCGTACCGAGCGGACATTGGATTTGGGCGTCCGGATTTCTTCGCCACCCGGCTGCCGGAGCACGTAGGCCTTGGCGTCCTCGGTGACATAGAAACCCTCGAGGACTTCACCACTGATGAGCTCGAGGCGGAAGACGCGATAGGCGGCCTCCATCGCGGCATTCGGGTCCATGATATTACGGACGACACCCTCGAGTCCCATAGCGCCCGCTCCACTAAGATTGGGACCAATCTGGCCGCCCTGCCCGTTGATGACGTGGCAGGTCTGGCACATCGCCGCGAGGGCCTTGCCCTTGGCAGCATTCCCGCCCTTTCGGCCGAGCTCCATGTAGTGCTCCTGCTTGCGCGCCAGCACTTCGAATTGGGCCTTAGTGATGAGCGGTGGCACATCCGTCGTCCGAACTACCTTGGCCCCCGGCTGGAGCTTGCCCCAAGACGCATCGCCGCCAGCGTTGAAGAACGCCAGTGCAGCGGGGCGTTCCTCGCCAGCAAACGTGCGGGTAAAGTTGTCGCGGATCTCCTTAGCGGAACGGGCGACATTCCAGACGCGGTATTCGGCCAGGGCGCCTTTCGTGCCGAGCTTCGGCACCGACCACGCCACATTGCAGCCCAAGAAATCCTTAGCGACGGGCACCTTGCCCACGGACTCCAATTCGCCGTTGCCGTAAAGGCGTAACTCGCCCTTCGCATCGCGGGTGATGGCATAGTGCGTCCAAAGGTCCGGCGTGATCGGCTTCTTCGCGACGACAACGTCACCCAAGGGGGCAAATACATAAAGGCGCAGCAACGATCCTGAAAAGTTAATGTCGAGCTGCCCAGGCGAGCCGAGGACCCCGTCGTTATTATCGATACCCGGAGCCAGACGCACCCAAAACTCGAGCGTGAACGGCCCCTTTAAGTCTAGTTTGGTCTCAGCAACGGCACCATCGCTACCGTCCAAGCTGAGAACGGGTCGAAAGACCGCACCTAGCTCGGCCATGAGCGACTTCAACTCGGGGCTTTCGCCCAGCGTGAGCGCTAACTTCTCAGCGATCGGCCCGTCAATCTCATCCTTGGCCAGCGTCTTGGCCTGCAAGGCAGACGCGATGGCACGAGCTCCTTCCTTCGAGGAACTCAGGCCACCCAAAACAGCGCGACGGCGAAGGATATCCAACTTAGGCAGAAGGTTAAGTGCAGCGGCGGGTGCCTGCGGCGCCCGCGAAGCCGTCAAGGCGGCCAAGGCGCGATCGACAACGGTCGGGTCGGCATGCGTGGTCAGGCCCACGAAGAGTTCCACCTCGTTGCTGCGTAAGTCACGCAGGGCTTGGAGTGCGGTGCTGAGCGCGGACACGTCCTTGGTCTGCTGGGTGAACTTAACGAGCTCAGCCTCTAACGAGGACAACTGGAATCCGCCGATAAGGGCAAGACCGAGGGCCTGAGATTTAGCGTCCCCCGCGAGCAGTTCTTTGGCCGCGTCGGTGAGCAACGGACCTACCTTCACAGGGTCGAGTTTGGTGCGAGCCGACAAGAGCCCTTCCGCAACTTCTGCCCGTACGGACGGTTTGCGGAGCAAGGCGCGGATAGCATCGGCGCAGGCCGGGACTTCGGCGGACTGGGCTAGGCTCAGGAGCTCTTCGCTCGTGGGCGCACGCTCCAGGGCGGGCAGGATCGAAGCGAGAACCGTTGCGCCAGCTTTGGGCTCTAAGGCTAACGTGGCGAAAAGACGCTGCTCGGCGGATAGGCCACTATCGGCACGCTTCAGGTAGCCCGCCACTAACGCCGGCTGGCGTTCGAGGTACATCCGTACGAGGAAGCGCTCGAACTCGCGGTAATAAGCTTCGCCCACCTTGATCGGCTTGCGATTGCGATCCGGCGCGACTGGCTCCGCCAAGGATGGTTGTGCGAAGGACAGAAGCGCCGATAGCGCACCCTCGGCTTGAATGGTCTCGCCCAGAGTCTTGATGGCCGCTTGGCGCACTTCGGCATCCACGTCGGTGCGTAGACCAGCGAGGAGGGTGATTTGCGCCGCGTCGAGGGAAGCGGCGTAACGCAGAACGCTCACCGCTTCGCGGCGCACATTACGGTTAGGAGACTTCAGGAGGCCGGCAACGAGGTCCACCGGATACTGCTTCTGCCAGCCCAGCACCCAAAGCGCCTGAATCCGGCGGGCCGCCGGGGCACCTTCATCCGCCGCCACTTCACGCAGGGCTTTAGTCGTCGCGGCCACGGGCGCACGGTCAGCCAAGGTCTGCCACGACAGGTGAGCGTCGCCAACGACGTTACCACCAAGGCGGGTGATGAGCTCCGCCGAAGGAAGCTTAGAGTAGTCGGGTACCGCTGGTGGGACGAAGCCCTTGGGCTTAATGCGCCAGATACGACCCGACTGCTTATCGCGATCGGGGTGGTTACGGGCGACTTCGTTGTGGCTGATAATCTTGTTATACCAGTCGATGACATAGAGGCAGCCATCGGGGCCCATGGTCATTGCGATGGGGCGGAAGAAGGGGTCATCGCAAGAGACGAAGTCGGCCAGCTTCTCCAACGTGTAGCCGGCGCCGTCACGTTCCATCTTGATGGCGTTTACCTTGGAGGTGATCGGATTAGCGACGTACATTACGTCCGCATAACCCTTCGGCCAGACACCATGGTCACTAAGGGCCAGACCGCTCAGACCAGTCCCACCCATCTTGAACTGTGGTGCCTGGACGGGGAACGGGGGCTGATAGGACTTCGCCAAGCGATCAGCGCAACCAGGGTACCAAGCATACTCATGAAACGGCATGACCGGATAGCCGTAGTCATTGGCCTCCTGAATAAAAGCCTCACCCTGCCCGTTCAGCACGAGACCCCAAATATTACAGGGACCCGTACTGGTGGGCTCGAAGAAACTACCATCCGGCCGGAAGCGCGCCATGCGCGTCGACGGAAAATCAACGGTCTCACCCTTCGTCGTCGTCACTTTACCGGAATTGAAAGCCCCTTGCGCGAGCCAGAACCAACCACCCGGCGCGCGGGTAAACTGGTGCGGGAATAAGTGAGAATCTTGGACGCCGAAACCAGTTAGGAGGACTTCGCGCTTATCGGCCTTACCGTCGCCATCCGTATCATGCAAGAAGACCACATCGTGGCCGTGCTGGATGATCGCACCGTTTTGATAAGGCAACACGCCTTCGGGAATGGCGAGGCCATCGGCAAAGACCCGCGGCTGCTGGACGCCCCCGGCGAAGGGGCGATCGAAGACGACGACCTTATCGCGGGCCTTGGATTTATAAAGCGCTTCGGCGGCGGCGGGGTTCTCATTAGCATCCACCGGATACTCCAAGGCGGTGCTCGACCAAGCCCGGCCCTGTTGGTCGAAGATGAGCATGATGAACTTTCCCATCTCCGGCCCTTCCTTGGCGAAGAGCTCGATCTCGAAACCTTCTGGCAGACGGAAGAGTTTCTGCTGTTCCTCCGCCGAACGGCGCAGGCCCTGCACATTATTATAGCCAGTATCCTTCTTCTTCGGGGCTTCCGTGGCCTTAGACGGCGGCGCGGACTTTAGCTTATCCCACGTCATGTCGGCCGGCGTGGCGGGTAACTCCTCGATGACAATGTCCTTCACCTGCACCTCGGCTTTGCCGCCCGAGTGAATCTGAATACCGATTTTTCCATCGGTCGCGATGTTGAGGTCAGCCTCGGTGTAATCGAGTGCGGGCACGCCATTAATCCAGCTTCGAATGCGACGGCCTTCCGCCAAGATACGGTATTCGTTCCATTCGCCAGGCTTGACGGCAGCGAGCACGGCCTTGGGGTCCGCCGAATCAGCGATGACTTTATTGCGGCGGCTTTCGTCGTAAATCTTGCCATACCAGCCGGGGCCATAGTCGATCTGATAACCGCTCATCTCCGTATTATTCGGGACGCGGACGCTACGAATCTGAATGCCGCTATTCACGAAACCCGTGCCCGTGAGGCGCAACTTCAGGCGCAGGTCAAAGTTTTGATACTGCTTCTCGGTCGCGAGAAACTGGTTCCTGGTGACCGTACGTTCAAAGGACCCACCGCGGATCTCACCATCCTGGACGCGCCACCACAGCAGATCGCCTTCCCAACCCGCGAGGGACTTTCCGTCAAAAATTGAAGCAGGAGCGGCCTCGGCGGAGACAGTAGCCAAGCAAGCAATGAGGACGGCCAGGCAGAACTTGATTGGTTTCATAAGAAGGGGGTCCCAGCACCCTACCCCGCCGCCGACAGACCTCAACCCTCGGTGCGGGCTAGGCACGCAACTTTAACACCGCCAAACGCACATCAGCCGCACCCCACGCTTGCCACCGAGGCTTTAAACGACTGTTTGAAGGCATGTCCTCCGTCCATAAGCTTATCCGCGACTGTGCTGCCACGCTGATCCCTGCCGGGGACATCGTCGTTCTCGAGGCGGGCAGCGAAGTCACGGTGAGCCAGGCCCTCGGCGGTTCGGTGACCGTCCGCACGGGCATGGGCCTCTTTCGTATCGCACCGGCGGACCTCGATGCCTTGGGCCAAGAAGCAATCGGCCTCTATGGCGAGCAGCCGAAGAACGAGGCCACTGGCCCGCTCAACCAAGACATGCTCTGGGAGGCACTCAAGGGCTGCTTCGATCCGGAGATTCCCGTGAACATCGTCGACCTCGGCCTCATCTACCACCTGGAGCTTACTCCCGGTGAACGCGGCGGTCAAAATGTCGCCGCCAAGATGACGCTGACCGCGCAAGGCTGCGGCATGGGACCCGTCATTGCCGCGGACGCCAAGTCAAAGTTAGAAGCCCTCCCCGGAGTCGAGACTGCCACCGTCGAGATT
>Ga0208811_1000363_pt1 | contig 12402 bp, 9 predicted proteins | sample Colrivmet1561A02_FD_187681 | JGI IMG/M metagenome (GOLD analysis project Ga0208811, IMG submission 187681) | Estuarine microbial communities from the Columbia River estuary - metaG 1561A-02 (SPAdes) (version 2) | ecosystem: Environmental > Aquatic > Marine > Intertidal zone > Estuary | place... | reverse complement strand
AAGCGCTTGAGTGAATCGATTGTGAGGTCATCAAGGATCAGGGTTTCACCACGCAAAATACGTGCCTTTGCATTACGTCGGATAGAGCCATCCTTAACAAGGGAACCAGCGATGTTTCCAGCCTTAGAAGATTTGAAGATCTCTCGAACTTCAGCGTTACCAACAATAACTTCTTCATAGATTGGCTTGAGCAGACCCTTAAGAGAGAGCTCGATCTCTTCAATTGCTTGATAGATAACTGAGTAGAAGCGAACTTCAACGCCTTCTTGATCAGCAAAGATTGCAGTCTGTGGTTCTGGCTTAACGTTAAAGCCAATCACTACTGCAGTAGATGCAGATGCCAACGTAATATCGCTCTTAGTAATTGCACCAACACCACGGTGAATAACGCGAAGATCAACCTCTGCGCCAACATCTAGCTGTATCAAGGCCTCTTCTAGAGCTTCTACAGATCCACTTACGTCACCCTTAAGAATCAGATTAAGAGTTGTAATCTTGGACTGCTCCATAAAGTCTTCAAGTGAGACCTTCTTACGTGCCTTAGCAAGTTGTGCATTTCGCTCTGCGGCTTGGCGCTTTTCAGCGATCTGACGAGCTGTGCGATCTTCATCGGCGACTAAGAATGTATCTCCAGCACTTGGAACAGATGTGAAACCAAGAACCTGGACTGGACGTGATGGACCAGCTGTTTCAACAGCATCACCATTCTCATCCAACATCGCACGAACGCGACCAAATGCACCACCGGCAACAATTGCATCACCAATTCTTAGAGTTCCACGTTGAACAAGAACTGTTGTAACTGGGCCACGGCCACGGTCAAGGTGAGCTTCAATGGCAACACCACGAGCAGAATCATCAGCAACAGCGCGCAGATCAATTGCTGCATCGGCGGTAAGAAGAATTGATTCGATCAAATCTTGAACGCCTTGGCCAGATTTTGCAGAGACGTTTACGAAGATTGTTTCTCCGCCGTACTCTTCTGCGATCAAGTTGTACTCAGTTAGCTGCTGACGGACCTTGTCTGGGTTCGCACCCTCTTTATCCATCTTGTTAACGGCCACAACGATTGGAACATCAGCTGCTTGAGCGTGATTTAACGCTTCAATTGTCTGAGGCATGATTCCATCATCTGCAGCAACTACAAGAACTGCAATGTCAGTTACCTTGGCACCACGAGCACGCATAGCTGTGAAAGCCTCGTGACCTGGTGTGTCAATAAATGTAATTGCTCGATTAATGCCAGCGTGATCATGGTGAATTTGGTAGGCACCAATGTGCTGAGTAATTCCGCCAGCCTCTGACTTCATTACTTCACTCTTTCGCACTGCATCCAAAAGCGAAGTTTTACCGTGGTCAACGTGACCCATAACGGTCACAACTGGAGGACGTGCAACCAACATATCAGGGTCGATATCACTGAGTTCATCACTTAAGTCAATATCAAAGCCTTGCAGGAGTTCACGATCTTCATCTTCTGGGCTAACAATTTGAATGTCATACCCAAGTTGAACACCAAGAATTTCAAAAGTATCAGCATCCACAGACTGGGTTGCTGTGACCATTTCACCTAAGTGGAAGAGCGCTGCAACTAATGCTGCTGGATCTGCATTGATCTTGTCGGCGAAATCTGCCAATGAGGCACCGCGACGCATACGAATAGGAGTCTTGCCATCACCGTGTGGAACAACTGCGCCACCAAGTTGTGGTGCCTGCATATTGTCGAATTCATCGCGCAATGCTTTTCTAGATTTAGATTTACGACCTGATTTCTTGCTCGCATTTTTTCCAAATGCTCCGCCTGCACCGCCACGTTGTGGTGGGCGACCGCCACCTGGACGTTGTGGACCACCTGCTGGTGCCCCACCTGCATTTGATTTATATGGAGATGCTGGTGCACCAGTTGAAGGAGCTCCAGTACGTGGAGGAAAACCAGCACCTGCTGGTGGACGTGCCCCTGGTGGACGTGCAGCAAATCCTGGACGAACTGAACCTGGACGTGGTCCAGACATTCCAGGTCGTTGTGGTGCACCTGTAGGACGTTGCGGTGCTCCACTTGGTCGTTGTGGTGGACGTGGTGTTGTGCCACCAGTTGAAAATGGATTATTACCTGGACGTGGTGGGCGTGGAACTCCGCCACCAGTTGAAAATGGATTATTACCTGGACGTGGTGCAGGTTTTGGAAGTGCAGATTTTTCTTCAGCGACGACTTCTGCTGCATGTGTCTTTGCAGATTCTGCTTTTGCTGCTTCAACTCGTTCCTGCTGAGCCTTGAGCGCATTAATATCAACACCAAGTTCTGCAGCTAACTCTGCAGCTTGCTCAGCACTTACTTCACTTTTAGGTTTTGCAGCGGCTTTTTTAGCTGCAGCCTTTTTGACAGGCTTTTTTTCCTCTGCAGGTTTTGCATCGGGATACATCTCGATGAGCTTGCGCACAACTGGCGCTTCAACTGTCGATGATGCTGATCGGACGAATTCGCCCATTTCTTGGAGCTTTGCAAGGACGACCTTGCTCTCCATACCGAGTTGCTTTGCTAACTCGTGTACGCGGACCTTTGACACTTTTTCCCCTGTCTTGGCCCGCATGAAACTTCACATGCAAGCCCTAGTTGTACGACCTCATAGTTCTAGCGAGCTCATTTGAGTTTCATATCTTTCTTATCCATTTCTTCGGTTTAAGCAATGCCCTATGGTATCGAACCCGAGGCCCCTTTACATAATGGCCTTAGGCCTCAATCGGATTGTCTGGGTGAATATCGATTCGCCAGCCAGTTAAGCGGGCCGCTAAGCGTGCATTTTGCCCATCTTTTCCAATGGCAAGTGAGAGTTGGTAATCAGGCACAATCACCTTGGCAGAGCGCCCAGCAAGGTCAGTGATTTGCACAGATGCAACTTTGGCCGGTGCAAGTGAGTGTCCGACAAATGTTGCTGGATCATCCGACCAATCCACAATATCGATTTTCTCTCCATGTAATTCATCCATCACTGCGCGAGCACGTGCACCCATGGGTCCAATTAATGAACCTTTAGGACTCACACCAGCTCGGTGTGAGCGAACTGCAATCTTGGTGCGATGACCTGCTTCGCGTGCAACTGCCATGATTTCAACGATGCGATCATTAATTTCAGGAACTTCTAGTGCAAATAACTGTTTAACAAGTGCTGGGTGGCTGCGAGATAACATGATTTCTGGACCTTTTAAACCTTGTTTTACTTCAACAACAAAGCACTTAATGCGATCACCGTGGTTATATTGCTCACCCGGAACTTGCTCCTGAGGTGGAATTCGCCCTTCAAATCGACCTAGGTTCACGAGAATCATTTTTGGATCGCGCCCTTGCTGAACAACACCAGAAATAACATCTCCAACATTGGCTGTGAACTCGGCAACGATTGACGCGTCATTTGTTTCACGCATCTTCATCTTGATTACTTGTCGGGCAGTTGATGTAGCAACACGCGAGAAACCCGCAGGCATATCTTGCTCATCACCGATTTTCTCGCCGATTTCATTGAACTGTGGAATCAATATCTGAATTTCACCTGACTCACGATCTAGCACAGCATGGGCATGACGCTTGGCTTCATCGGTCTGGTTATAGGCAGTAAGAACGCCAACCTCAATAGCCTGAATCAACTGCTCTAGTGGAATGCCTTTTTCATTGGTGAGCTCTACTAAGGCTGACATCTCAACATGCATTAGTTGTCATCCTTCCGATTAAATTCAATTTCAACTACCGCGCGCTTGATATCGGCAAAGGCAACCTCATGGTTTTTCATGCGTCCTTTGATGTTTTCAACTAACTGGGCGTGCGTATCGTTAAATTCACCCAGTCTGGCCGTAAGGACGGTTCCGTCATTAAGGGTTATCTTGATAAGTCGAGTGAGGTTTTTACTCCAGTGACGAGGCAAGGTCAGAGGACGATCAACACCAGGTGAAGTAACTTCTAATGTGAAAGGGTTATCTCCTAATGTTGCTTCATTATCTAAAAGCTCTGAGATCAGGCGCGAAACCGAAGTAACTTCATCCATGTTTAAAGGTTTTAAGCCATCAACAACACAGATAACAGTGCTGTGATTACCGGCTTTTTGCATGAGAACTTCTTCTAAGAAAAATCCCGCATTTTCAACAGCTGGGGTGAGAAGTTCGGTCAGTGAATCCTTGAGTGCCATGAGTGTTTCTGCTTTCTTATTAAGTTGTGGGTTAAGTGTAACTAGAAAGATGCGAAAGTATCAATTCCCACTTTCAGGATTAAAGCCAGCGTGACAATCAGGAAAACCTTGCGGACTAGGGTTGAGCCACCCTTAATTGCTAATCGTGAACCAAAGATGGCACCCGTGACATTTGCTGCCCCCAGGATTAATCCGAGCTGCCAAATGATCGCGCCATTTAAACCAAAAATTACGATGGCTCCAACATTGGTTGAAACATTTACCACTTTAGCGATCGCAGATGCTGTGATGAAGGCATATCCCAGAGAAACCACCAAGATCAACATTAAAAACGAACCTGTGCCAGGTCCAAAGATTCCATCATAGAAACCAATTACTAATCCAGCTCCAATTGATATTTGAATTCGCTGCTTTGGTGCATGGCGTAGTAACTCTATCTTTCCCAAATCTGGCTTAAGCCATGTATATATGGCAACAACGATAAGTAGTACTAAAACTATTGGACGCATTGATTGCGTTGGAATGCGTGAGGCTAGCGATGCCCCAGCGGCCGAACCTATAAATGCTGGCAACGCCATCGCTGCTAGAACTCTTATGTCAGGCTTAATTTGGCGGCGATAAAGGGCGGCAGCTGTTGTAGTACCAAAGACTGAGCCTAATTTATTAGTTCCAAGAACTGTGACTGTATCTGTTTTAGGTAAACCAATGAGTAAGGCCGGAAGTTGGATTAGACCCCCGCCACCTGCGATTGAATCAACGAATCCTGCAAAAAAGGAAGCAGATATGAGAAAGAGCCCAGTAGCAAGGGTTAAGTCAGCAAACATTTTTCTAGGCTAGTAACTTGGTAATTGTTGACACTACATCTGCAACAACAACTTCACTCTTATCCCCGCTCTTGCGAACACGGACTTCGACTTTGCCTTCAGTTAGCGCTTTACCAACCACCACAATTAATGGATTACCTATCAACTCAGCATCCTTGAACTTAACGCCAGCACTTGCATCTCGGCGATCATCGAGCATCACTGAAATGCCCGCAGCTTCTAGCTTGTGGCCAATTTCAAGGGCGGTATCAAATGGCAGATCCTCTTTGCCTGTGGCAACGATATGCACTTTGGCTGGAGCGATTTCTGCTGGCCAATTAAGTCCAATCTCATCGCTGGTTTGTTCTGCAATAGCTGCAACGGCGCGTGAAACACCAATACCGTAAGAACCCATAGTTACTACTTGGGATTTACCGTTGTGATCTAAGACCGTAAGGCTAAGCGCCTCTGCATACTTGCGACCAAGTTGAAAAATGTGACCGATTTCAATAGCGCGATCAATAATAATTTCAGTATTGCACTCAGGGCAGTTATCTCCTGCGCGAACTTCAGCTGCCTCAACGTAAGCATCAGGAGTGAAGTCACGACCATTAACAACATAACGTGCGTGATGATCCTTCTTATTTGCACCGCTAATCCATGAAGTTCCTGGTGCTACACGTGGATCAGCTAGAACTTTGATTCCAGATTTTGCAGCATCCTGTGGTCCGATATATCCCTTAACAAGAGAAGGGTATTTAGCAAAGTCAGCTTCTTCAAATACGCGAAGTTCATGAACTCCACCAAGATTTTCTTGCAGGCGCTTCAAATCAACTTCACGATCTCCTGGAACCAAGACCGCTAGCGGCTTTCCATCGGCCATTAACATAATATTTTTCAAAGTATCTGCTGCGCTATATCCCCCACCAAACTGCGAATTCATGAAATCAACAAGTGAATCAATGGTTGGGGTGTTTGGTGTCTTCAAAACCTCAAGTGCCGGTGTTGCGGAGGCATCACCGGCTGGAACTTTAGTAACCATCGCTTCAACATTTGCAGCAAAACCACACTTAGGACAAAGAACATATGTGTCTTCACCAGTTGAACATGGAGCTAAGAACTCTTCAGATTTCGATCCGCCCATAGCCCCTGAGACAGCCTTGACAATGTTGTATTTCATCCCTAGGCGATTAAAGCAACTGACATATGAATCACGATGCTTTTGATAGGAAATCTCTAATCCTGCATCATCGATATCAAATGAATAAGAATCCTTCATTACAAACTCACGCCCACGGATGATTCCACTGCGAGGGCGAGCCTCATCGCGATACTTAGTTTGGATTTGATAGAGAGAAAGTGGCAGATCTTTATAGGATGAATACTCGCCTTTAACCATCAAGGTAAACATCTCTTCGTGTGTTGGCCCCAGTAAATAATCTGCGCCACGACGATCTTGAAGACGAAATAGAGATGGTCCGTACTCTTCCCAACGATTTGTTGTCTCATATGCCTCACGTGGCAAAAGCGCTGGGAAATGAACTTCTTGAAATCCTGCTTGATCCATCTCTTGGCGAATAACGTTTTCAACGTTGCGAAGAGTGATAACTCCCAGTGGTAGCCAGGAATAAATTCCAGCTGCAATTCGGCGAATATATCCCGCTCTTACTAATAAGCGATGGCTGGCAACTTCAGCATCTGCTGGGTCATCGCGCAATGTACGCAAAAAGAGCGTAGACATCTTTAACATGGATTGAGCCTATCGAACATCAACAGATGGTTGCCCTGAAGCAACGCCAGCGGCCTCCATTTCTTCGGCTAATCGCATCGCTTCTTCAATTAAAGTTTCAACGATTTGGGCTTCTGGAACAGTTTTAATAACTTGACCCTTAACAAATATCTGGCCCTTGCCGTTTCCTGATGCGACTCCAAGATCTGCTTCGCGTGCCTCTCCTGGGCCATTCACAACACAGCCCATCACAGCAACGCGCAAAGGAACCGTCATTCCTTGTAATCCTGCTTGAACCTTTTCGGCCAATGTATACACATCAACTTGGGCACGACCGCAAGAAGGACAAGAAACAATTTCTAGTTTGCGTTGACGAAGATTGAGTGATTCTAGAATTGAAATTCCGACCTTGACTTCTTCAACTGGTGGGGCTGAAAGGGAAACACGAATGGTGTCGCCGATACCTTCAGCTAACAAAATTCCAAAAGCAGTTGTTGACTTAATTGTTCCTTGGAAAATTGGACCCGCTTCAGTCACACCTAAGTGCAATGGATAGTCACACTTTGCAGCAAGGATGCGATAAGCATTCACCATCGTTACTGGGTCATGGTGCTTAACAGAGATCTTAATATCTGAAAAACCATGCTCTTCAAATAAAGATGCTTCCCATAGAGCAGATTCTGCTAACGCCTCTGGTGTTGCTTTGCCATACTTTGCAAGAAGGCGTGGATCTAATGAACCAGCATTAACGCCAATACGAATTGGAATTCCAGCATCTCCTGCGGCTTTGGCAACCTCTTTTACTTTGTCATCGAATTGTTTGATGTTGCCAGGATTTACTCGAACCGCGGCGCAGCCAGCATCAATTGCCGCAAAAATATATTTAGGTTGAAAATGAATATCTGCAATGACTGGAATCTGGGACTTCTTAGCAATTTGTGCCAAGGCATCGGCATCGTCTTGACTTGGAACTGCCACGCGAACAATCTGACATCCTGAGGCAGTTAACTCTGCGATTTGCTGCAATGTTGCATTCACATCTGCTGTAAGAGTGGTGCACATCGACTGCACACTCACTGGTGAATCACTTCCAACGCCAACTTTGCCCACCATCATCTGACGCGTCTTTCGACGCGGGCTCAACGTTGGAGGGGGTGCGCTTGGAATTCCTAGATCAACCATGTCGCTATTGTGCCGTAAGAATGCTGGTTGCGCTAAAGATTAAGTATGACTGGATTAACAATGTCTGCAATCAGGAGCAGAACCGTAAGGGCTGCCAGTATTACGAAGACCACCATGGTTATCGGGGTCAGCAAGGTCACATCAATTGCTGCTGGGCGTGCTCGGCCACGAAGGCGTGCAATGAATGCACGAAGTTCATCGGCAATAGCCACTGCTATATGGCCACCATCGAGTGGCAATATTGGCAGGAGATTAAACAAACCAACGAAGATATTTAAACTAGCAATAATTAAAATAAATGTTGATAGACGTTCAGTAATCGAAAGTGCATCACTTCCGACAGCTTCTCCAGATACTCGTGCAACACCAACAACCCCAACTAAACCATTGGGATCACGTGTTTCGCCACCTACGGCTTGTCCCCACAAAGCAGGGATTTTTGAAGGTAACTTGATAAGTGACTTAACACTTTGTACCAAGAAGTCTTTAGTAACAATCGCTGAGTTCTTTACTGATGTAACAAGGTCAGAGCGCTTAAGCCCGACATCATTAATGATTCCAAGCACAAAGCGCTCTGTGCCATCAATAGTTTCCAGCTTTGCCGAAGCAGTGATAGTCACTTGTTCTCCACCACGCTCAATCAACAAAGTCAGAGGAGCGCCATTGGAGTTACGAATCACTTGAACATCCTTATACCAATTTTCAACTTGCTTGCCATTAATTGCTAGCACTTCATCTCCAGCAAGGATGCCTGCAGATTGAGCCGCTGATCCCTTTACTACCTGGTTAACTGTTGGAAGCAGTTGATTAGTACCCACGCCAGCAAATAGAACAAAGAGAAGAATGTAGCCAATAACAAAATGAAGGAAAGAACCAGCGCCAAGCACAATTAACTTGTGTGAAGACTTAGCAGTATAGAAAGCACGTGACTCTTCACCTTCAGGCATTGCATCACCCGGAGTCATTCCTTCAATCTTGCAATAACCACCGGCAGGAATCGCCTTAAGCCCAAACTCAGTTTCACCGCGCTGTGTTGACCAAATCCGTGTACCAAAGCCTAAGAAGAACTCACTGACCTTCATTCCATAGCGCTTAGCTGTGAGGTAATGGCCAAACTCATGAATCATGACAGAGAGAAGCAAAGCAACAACAAAACCGAGAATTCCGATGATCTGCATTATGGGGCCAATCGTAGTAGATGTGCTTGTGCACGTGTGCGAGCATCATCTTCTAGAGCACTGACATCGGCTAAATCTCTGAGAGTTTTCGGTGAATCTTTCTCAAGATCTTTCACAACAGAGGCAATGACTTCCACAATTGATTTAAATTCCAGCTTCTTTGCAATAAATGCAGCGACGGCTGCCTCATTAGCAGCGTTGAATATCGCAGGTAATCCCCCACCTTTTTCACCGCAGTGGCGAGCTAATTCAATGCTTGGAAATTGTCTGGAATCGATTGGTGCAAAGCTCCATGAATGTGGGACAGACCAATCAATGGGCGCAGTTGAATTGCTCAATCGATCTGGCCAGTTCATTGCATATGCAATAGCGCCTTTCATATTTGGCGGACTGGCTTGTGCAATAGTTGAGCCATCATTGAACTCAACAAGTGAATGAACAACTGATTGTGGATGAATCACTGCTTCAATATTTGAATATGGCAAACCAAATAAGTAATGCGCCTCAATGATTTCAAGGCCTTTGTTCACAAGGGTTGCTGAGTTAATCGTGACAACAGCCCCCATTGACCACGTTGGATGCTTGAGTGCATCTTCGAGAGTAATTGCCTCAAGATTGGCGCGATCTCTAAAAGCTCCCCCGCTAGCGGTTAGAACAATCTTCTTTATCTCAGATTTTTTGCCAGCTAGAGCAGCTTGAAAAATCGCACTATGTTCAGAGTCAACAGGGATTATCTGATGTTCTCTTGCCCTAGACATCACCAAGTCGCCGGCAGCAACTAGTGATTCTTTATTGGCAAGAGCCACCGTGTTACCAGCATCCAAAGCTGCAAGGGTTGGGCCCAGACCAATAGAACCTGTTATTCCATTGAGAACAACATCGCAGTTAATTGCTGCTATCTCTGTTGATGCATTAGCTCCATCAACCACACTCACGCCAGGCAAAGCATTGCGCACCACATCAGCATTGTTTACAACACCAACATGTGAAACCTTAAATTTCTTAGCCTGAGCAATAACTAACTCTGGATTACTTCCGGCAGATGAAATTGCCACAACTCTAAATTGCTGCGGATTACTTGCGATGACTTCAAGGGCTTGAACACCAATTGAGCCTGTGGAGCCCAAAATAACTACATCACGCATTTATCGATCCAGAAGATTTTGTGTTGGTGAGTACTTAGTTCCTGAACGGCGTTTGGCTATTGCACTCAACGCTTCTAAAACAACGCGATTAGCCAAAATTGCAGTTATATCTGCACTATCAAAAGCAGGTGCAACTTCAACAACATCAATGCCCACAACCGGTAGTTCAAGACAGATTCTGCGCACGGACTCCAAAAGTTCGCGGCTCGTCATTCCACCTGGTTCAGGAGTTCCCGTTCCTGGCGCCATTCCTGGATCAACGACATCGATATCAACTGATAGAAAAACGCCATCGCACTCATTGGTCAGAATTGAAAAAGATTCATCTAGGACGGTGTTGAGACCACGGTGGTGAATCTCTGTCATTTCATATGAGCGCATACCTTGATCGCGCATCCAATCCAGAGTCTTTGCATCTGGCCAATATCCGCGCAAACCTAACTGCAAGAAACGATCTCCTCGCACTGTGCCCGTGTCAATCAAGCGGCGCATAGGAGTTCCATGACCTACTAACGCACCCCATTGATCTTCACCAGTATCGGCATGTGCATCAAAGTGAATCATTGAAATCTTACCCATACCGCGGTGGCGTGCAATTCCTGCAACATCTGCAGATGCAATTGAATGATCTCCACCAAGAATGACGGGAATCGCACCAGCTCGTGAAATCTTCTCTGTTGCTTGTGCCAATACTTCTAACGATGCAACTAAATCACTACCAGGCATCAATAGATCTCCGGCATCAACAACTTTCATCTCCTTTAATGCATCAATGCGCAAAGCTAAATGTGGACGCTCAGCATCATGTGGCAAATAGTCGCCTCCACGAATTGCCTGCGGACCAAACTTTGCACCTGATCGATGTGATGTTCCGCTATCAATAGGAGCACCAACTATGACCACATCAGCATCGGCATAGCTAGAAGGAATATCTAGATCACAGCGCTCGATTCCAAGAAATGTGAAGTCGGGGCCATACATATTGCCGTGATTAACCATGGCCTAAGAATAGAGGTAAAGCTTAAGAATCAAAGCCCAAGCCTAAAACATCAAGCAATCTCAGCCATAAATTACGCTTGCCCTGATTTTGATCAGCCCTATTGATTGACCACTGCGTAAAGCGGATAAAAATAAACTTCAATGGCTCAGGGGGAAATGGCAACGGCTTCCTTCTAACCATCTTTAAGCGAGTGCGTTCGTTATCAACCTTATCCAGAAGATCTAACATCACTTGTGCACCAAATCGAGTGGAGCCAACGCCAAGTCCGGTATAGCCCAACACGTATGCCACGCGTCCACCATGGGCCTTACCCCAAAATGGTGAGAATCGTGAACATGTATCAATTGCTCCGCCCCAACCATGTGTGAACTTAATTCCCTTTAACTGTGGGAATGTTTCTAAGAATGCTTGTGCCAAGTGAGCATATGTCTCAGCATCAGTTTCATACTCTTGGCGCACCTTGCCACGGAAGTTATAAATAGCATCATATCCGCCCCATAAAATCTCATTGTCTTTTGTTAAACGGTAATAATGAAATTGGTTCCCAGCCTCTGATAGACCTTCACGGCCATCCCAACCAATAGATTTCATCTGTTCTTTAGTTAAAGGCTCTGTGACTAATTGAAAGTCATATACCGGCACGACATATTTATGAGCACGTTTTACTAGGGATTTAAAAACATTTGTTGCAAGTGCAACTTTTTGGGCATAAACAGAACCATATGGAGTGTGAACGATCATGCCGTCACTTGTGCGCTCTAACCATTCCACATGGGTATTTTCAAAAATCTTCACACCCAGCTTCAAACATGCTTGCTCTAATCCCCATACCAAACGCGCTGGATCAACAAGTGCAGTTCCATCTGGATCCCACAGCGCTGCCTTGGATAATGGTGAGTTAACGCGTGCCTGAATCTCATCTTGATTGAGAACTTCAACATTATCGCCAAAAGAGTTTCTTAGATTTGCCTCTTCTACTAATCCTTCAATCATCCACTCTTCATTAGCGATGCGCAGCTCACCGGTCCACTCAAATTGGCAGTCAATGCCATAGCGCTTAATAGTTGCTTCAATTAAATCTAAATTCTCTCGGCCCAAACGTTCGATAACGGCCATCTCGTCTTTAAATCTGCTGTAACCATTCATAAAGCCATGGGTCAATGAATAGCTGCAAAATCCACCATTTCGTC
>Ga0208811_1000359_pt1 | contig 12454 bp, 10 predicted proteins | sample Colrivmet1561A02_FD_187681 | JGI IMG/M metagenome (GOLD analysis project Ga0208811, IMG submission 187681) | Estuarine microbial communities from the Columbia River estuary - metaG 1561A-02 (SPAdes) (version 2) | ecosystem: Environmental > Aquatic > Marine > Intertidal zone > Estuary | place... | reverse complement strand
GAGGTTGCGCAAACCCAGGAAGTCCATTTTGAGCAGACCCAAAGCTTCAACACCATGCATTTCGTATTGCGTGACAACAGGCGACAATTCGGCGCTTTGACCTGGGTCGGGTTTGCGTTGAATAGGTAAATACTCGGTGAGGGCCTCACGAGTAATTACTACGGCAGCTGCGTGAATGCCATCGGAACGCTTGAGGCCCTCTAAGCCCATTGCCACTTCGACAACGCGCTTCACGTCGGGGTCGGCGTTGACTAGTTCTCGAAGTTCAGAAGCTGCGCGGAAACCATCGTGATGCTTGGGCACATCTTCAAAGCAATACTTCAAAGGAGTATCGCGACCCATCACCAACGGTGGCAGCGACTTTGCAATTTTGTCGCCTAGCCCGTATGGGTAACCCAGAACTCGTGCCGCGTCGCGCACGGCGTTACGCGCCTTAATGGTGCCGAAGGTAATGATTTGCGCCACGTGGTCGCGGCCATATTTTTCCGTTGCGTAACGGATCATTTCTTCGCGATACCGAGAGTCGAAGTCCATGTCGATATCGGGCATCGACACACGACTGGGGTTCAAGAAGCGTTCAAAGAGAAGGTCGTATTTGATGGGGTCGAGATCGGTGATGCGCAATGCATAGGCAACAGCACAACCAGCAGCCGAACCACGACCAGGCCCAACACGAATGTTGTTGTCGCGCGCATGTTTGATGAGGTCCCACACGATGAGGAAGTACGAAGCGAAACCCATGTCGATGATGACTTTGATTTCAAAGGCAAGTCGCTCGACAACTTCCTTTGGCACTTTTTCGCCCCAACGAAACTTTGCGCCTTCGTTGGTGAGGTGCTTTAAATACTCTTCATCGTTAGCGAAGCCTTCTGGCACGGGAAAGTCGGGAAGGTGAACTTGTTCAAAATCGATATTGACGTTTGCGCGTTCAGCGATCCACAACGTGCTGTTGCAGGCTTCAGGGAAGTCGCGAAAGAGCCAACGCATTTCAGCTGCCGATTTGAGGTAATGCTCTTCACCTTCGAACTTGAACCGGTTGGGGTCTGACAGCAGTGCACCGGTTTGCACACACAGCAACGCATCGTGCGCGGTGTGGTCGTGACGTTGCGTGTAGTGAGAGTCGTTGGTTGCAATGAGCGGAGCATTGATTTTCTTGGCAATTTCAATGAGCTTGGGATTGGTTTCCAACTGTGCAGGAATGCCGTGATCTTGCAATTCAACAAACAAGTTGTCGCGACCAAAAATATCTTGCAACCGCGATGCTTTTTCTAAGGCACCCTTGTCGTCACCATGCAAGAGTGACTGCAGCACATGCCCACCCAAGCAGCCGGTGGAAGCAATGAGACCTTCGCTGTACTTCTCGAGCAGCTCCCAGTCGAGGCGAGGCTTGTAGTAGTACCCCTCAAGAAACGCCAAGCTCGATAATTGGATGAGGTTGCGATATCCGGTGGTGTTTTCTGCGAGCAAGGTGAGGTGGTAGTAGAGCTTGCTTCCCGACTCGGTATCGCCACCAGTGTCGTCGATGCGACCGCGCCGCGCAGGGCGCTCATGGCGTGACTCGTGTGCCATGTACGCCTCGGTACCGATGATGGGCTTAATTCCCTGCTTCTTACATTCACGATAGAAGTCGAGCACTCCGTACATGTTGCCGTGATCGGTAATGCCGAGCGCGGGTTGACCATCGGCCACCGCTGCGGCAACGAGTTCATCGAGACGCGAGGCGCCGTCGAGCATGGAGAACTCGGTGTGAACATGGAGGTGGGTAAAGGAGTCGGTCATAGTGGCGTCAGAACGACGAAACTACCAAACCCGTGTGATGCGGGATGAATAAGACCCACCGATTACAGATATTGACCATTATGACCAGTTCCCGCCTCGGGGCCCGGGCCATTTGGCAACTGGCGAATTTCTTCAAATTGCTGACGTGCTGCCATTTGCTGAGCAAAAAGAGTTGCCTGAATGCCATGGAATAAACCTTCGAGCCAACCGACGAGCTGCGCTTTGGCGACGCGAATTTCTGCTTCGCTTGGAATTTCACCATCGGTAAAAGGCAGCGCCAACATTTTCAATTCTTCTTGCAGATCGGGAGACAATGCCTCACCGAGTTCCACAATGGAACGTTCATAGATTTCGGCCATTCTTTCCCGACTCGCTTCGTCGAGCCGAGTGCCATGAGCCTCTTCAAGCAACTGCTTCACCATGGAACCAATACGCATCACCTTGGCGGGAGCTGTAATGGTTTCCATTTGTTCTTCTGGGGCAGAAGTCTCACTTCCAGCAGAAATATTTGCTGGTGTCACGACTTCTGAAACTAACGGTTCATCTGAAGTGCTCATAGAGCCTCACTCTAGAGGGGTGCAGCACTGAAGCAGAACTTATGACCGATGAACGAGTAACGGAACATACATCTCGTCGGCGGTGAGTGAACCATGGCGACAAACGAGCTGAAACGGCCCAGAATCGGCTGGGTCGAAGAACGTCACTGGTTCAAATGGCACAAGGGCCACTTCGCCGAGACGCCTTTGCACCACAGGGCGCACCACGGGCCCAAACCACTGCTCATCGAGTATTTGTTCTTGTGAACGCACCCATGCGCAATGTGAAAACTTCTCGGCGCACACTTCAAGCAACTGCGCTTCCATGCCTCGACGTGCATGGAGCCAACGGAATCGTCCTTCACCACTTTGGATGCGCACAAGGTTCATGACATCGTTATCGAGTCGCACCACATTGTCAAAGACATGCACCTGACCATGGTCGGCAGTGACATACAAAGCGGTATCGCTCGGCAAGCGCGAGATGATGTCTGAAATGAGCGCATCGACGACACGCAGTTCTGCATCGTAAAAAGCACCGAAACCTCGTTCGTGTGCAATTTTGTCGATGCCGTCGTAATACGCGTACACAAAGTTTTCACCAGCATTGAGAAGTTCTTCAATGATGACAGGAATACTCGACGACACTCTCCACCCATGATGACGAACACCTTGAAGATGTGCTTCGGTGAAACCGCTGCCTTCGAGTTCAGCTTTTGAAATGACCGGAACCGACGAACCTAAAAAGGGTGGGAAAGGTTGCACATCGTGTGGCGGGAACTGACGACGCAGGTCGCCTTTTTCATCGGCCCAACGCAAGGAGTTCATGACATATGAATCAATTTGCATCCGGTAGCCAACAATGCCGTGTTCACCTGGCGCCAAACCCGTCGCAATGGAAGTTAACGCTGTCGCCGTTGTGGTGGGTGCAACGCTGGTGATGCGCGATGCCGACATGTTTGCCATGGTGGGCGCGAGCGCTGTGCGCTCCTGAAACTGATTCCACCCCAAACCATCAATAATGAGCACCACAGCCCGTTTTGCCCCAACAGCAGCCGCTGGGATCCAGTCGGGGGCGTTGCCTTGCTGGTGTGCTTGTGGCGACAGCAGGTACGGAATGATGTTGGAAATTGCCCCTCCAGAGAAATCTGGCAAAATGGGGGCAGCAGCAACATTTAATGGCACTACTGCAGTGAACCACCTCACGATGGCTGAACACAACACCATCACCCCGTACGATAGAGGCGTGAGAGTTTCTACCCGTGGCGACTACGCCTGCCGAGCACTCCTCTCTCTTGCCCTGCACGCAGACAGCTCAGGGCCAACTTCGGTGCGAGATATTGCTGAGCGCACTGCACTTCCTCAGCCTTATCTCGAACAAATACTCCTGGCCTTAAAAGGTGCAGGTTTGGTGAAGTCGAAGCGTGGTGTCGGTGGCGGATACGTATTGGCGCGCGACCCAGCAGATATCAAATTATCTGAGGTCATTTCTGCAGTTGACGGACCCATCACTATTGGCGACTTTGGACAACCTCATGAAGATGAAGCGTGCAACCACGAAGGTCAATGTGTGTTGCTTGCCATTTGGGGCGCTGCAGGCGACCACATGAAACAACATCTTGAGCAGTACACACTTGCTGGTATTGCCAATGCAGCACGCGGTGTTGCACCGTGGCCGGCAATTGAACACACCCACTAAGAGGCAGTTACCCCTAAGCCTTCCAACAAGGTTGCAATATCACTTGGCAACGGCGCATCGAATGACATCGCTTCGCCGGTAACAGGATGATCGAAACCTAATTTCACAGCATGCAATGCTGGGCGCGAAAAGGGAAGCCCAGCTCGTGCCCCACCGTATGTTCCGTCACCCACAACGGGGTGACCCACTGCAGCAAGATGCACACGAATTTGATGCGTACGGCCTGTTTCCAACCGACAGCGCACTGCACTCACCGGAATAGGTGTGTCGAATTCTTCAGTGACCTCGTAGTGAGTACGTGCGAATTTGCCGTCAACCACAATGGTCATGCGCATCACATCTCGAGGATCTCTGCCAATGGCTGCATCGACCACTCCCGATGGCGCGTCGAAGTGCCCAACCGTTAATGCAAAGTATTCACGCTTTACGGTGCGATCACTCAGTGCATCGACAAGCGACTCATAGGCCTGTTGTGTACGCGCTACCACCATCAAACCAGTAGTGCCAATATCGAGACGGTGAACAATGCCTGGGCGCATAGGTTCGCCCACGCCCGCCACTTCCGGGTAGAGAGCCAAGATGCCATTGACCAATGTTCCGGTCATGTTGCCGGCCCCTGGGTGCACCACAAGACCATTTGACTTGTTGATGACCACTACCGAGTCGTCTGCATAGACAATGTCGAGCACAACTGACGGGTCGCCTTGAGGAAGTTCCTTTTCCGGCACGCGTGTCGGGTCGATAGATATTTTCTGACCCGCAACTACTTTGACTTTTCCGCTCACTGACACCACATCGTCAATAGACACGCCGCCAACACCAATGAGCGAAGTGGACTGTGCGCGACTGATATCGGCAAGCAAAGCAACAACGCGATCGAGGCGATCGCCTTCTAATGCTGGGGGGAGGATTTCTTCAATCATGACTTCTCCGTTCGAAATGAGGTGAAAACGAGAAGTGCTCCACCAATACAAATTGCCGCGTCGGCAATATTAAAAACCGGCCACCACTGCAAGTCGATGAAATCAACGACGGCACCATGCAGCCACGCCTCTCCCCGAAAAAGGCGATCGACAATGTTCCCCGCAGCACCACCCGCTACGAGACCAACAAAAACAGCGCCGCTCACTGAGGACCTACGCATTCCTATGAGCAAATACACCACAACAAGCATGCCAAGCACTCCGATAATGGGGCCAATACCTGTGCCTTGTGAAAATGCCATACCCCTATTGAACGATAAATTGAACCGCAAGCTACCAAGCACGTCGATGACGCGACCATCGTTCAAGCTACTGACTGCCCAATGTTTAGTGATTTGATCGAGAGCCACTACCCCACTTGCAACAGCAAGTGAAGACCGGCGCAGCGAGGTCACCTGCGACCGAATGTGCCGACTCGCTCTTCAACGAGTTCGGTGGTCCACGGAATTGCCTTCAAGCGCTCCCGTGGAATGGGCTTACCAGAATGTTCTGAATAGCCGTATTCACCCACCTTGATACTCTCTAAAGACAGATCGATTTGTTCCACGATGTGGCGCGCCGAAGCAGACAAGGTGAGGTCGCGTTCGCGTTCAACAACCATGGTGTCGCCTTCGCCACCTTCGTCGTCGAATTGCACGTCTCCCATTTCGGCATCGGCGATGAGAGCATTTGCCTCGTCTTCCAGTCGCGATGCTTGCCCCACAAGGCTGATGCGTTCTGAATGGAGGATCTCACGCTGTGCTTGAAGAAATTTGAGATCGAAATCTTTGGTTGGAGTGATGCCATCTTGTGGCGGCAACTTCACAATGACCGGCTTTTCTAGGGCCTTCGCTTTTTTCTCGGCAGCTTTACGGGCAAGTTCAGCCTGCTTTTCAGCTTCTTTGGCCAGACGAGCAGCTTCTTTCTCTGCCGCCTTACGCTCCAATTCAGCCTGCTTCTCAGCTTCTTTGGCCAGACGTTCGGCTTCTTTTTCTGCAGCTTTTTGCTTGGCAATTAATGCTTTTTCAGCGTCAGCTTTCTTCTTTGCTAACTCTTGTTCCTTCTTTTGCTGGGCAAGAATTTTCTCGCGAGCCTTCTTCTCTTCTGCTGCTGCTTTCGCCTTGGCACGTGCGAGGTCGGCAGCAGCTTTAGCTTTTGCACGGGCTGCGTCAGCAGCGGCCTTAGCTTTTGCACGGGCTGCGTCGGCAGCGGCTTTAGCTTTTGCTGCTTTCTCGCGCTGCGCGGCTACTTCTTTCGCCTTTTTCTCTGCAGCAACTTTCTTTGCCAACTCAGCTGCTTTTTTTGCAGCGGCAGCTTTTTTGGGGTCAACCTTTGGAGCAACTTTTTTGGCAACTACTTTTTTAGCAACTACTTTTTTAGCGGGAGCCTTTTTCGCAACAACCTTTTTTGCCACTACTTTTTTGGCAGGAGCCTTTTTCGCTACAACCTTCTTGGCAGGAGCAGACTTCTTTGAGCTCACAGTTTTTTTCGTCACGGATTTTGCGGATGCTGCTTTCTTTGGTGCGGCTGGCTTCTTTGCCGCTGGCTTCTTAGCCGTCGATTTCTTCGCAGCTGGCTTCTTTGCCGCTGTCTTCTTTGCTGGCTTCTTTGCGACCATGCTCACACCATTTCCGTTTTCCACAAAAGACTTCTCTTGAGTGGTCTCTCTTGACGGTGGATGATACGTCATATTGGGACCAAGTCCCAATATTTCCCCTATTTGCCCGCTAATGCCATCCAAATCTGGACTTCATGACCCTCAAGTGACTCCACATGCTGGGGTTCTCCGCTTCCTTGCTCCAAGGTGAAACGCGTAGCGAGTACCTCGCCGGCCATCATGTCGACATGGACCGATACGGCAGAGATGAACTCAGCAGGCCCAGCAATTGCCACGGAAATACGGTCGGTCACCACAAAACCAAGGCTTCGACGGGTTTGCTGCAGTGCGCGGATGAGGTCTCGTGCCGCACCTTCTGCTTCAAGTTCTGGGGTCAAAGCAACGTCGAGCACCACGACTCCTGGGTGATGCGACAGTGCGGCACTCGCTGCGCCCTCAGCGGCGACCAATTTGAGGGAATACTCACCCTCTTCTAAACGGAACCCGCCAGCAACGGGGGCTCCATCGACAATTGCCCAGTTTCCCGACTTGACGGCAGCAATGACCTTTTGTGTATCTCCACCGAGACGCGGCCCGAGCGCCTTAGGAGTGACCTGCAATTCGTGCTTTGCGACCGCGCCCACATCGGTGCGGAATTCAATATTGCGCACATTGACTTCATCTTTGACGATGTCAATAAAGGCATCGAGACCGGACAACTCTGGCGTTGCGATAGTCAATGTGGTGAGCGGCAGACGCACACGGCGTCCGTTGGCTTTGCGAATAGAAAGCGCTGTTGAGCAAACATCGCGCACCTTGTCCATTGCGGCAGTGAGTTCAGGGTGCGCAACAAGTTCAGTTTGCGACGGCCAATCGGTGAGGTGAACACTGCGCTCCCCGGTGAGGCCTCGGTAAATTTCTTCCGAGACCATAGGCAACAATGGAGCAGCTACACGGCACAACACGGTGAGCGCTGTGTGCAAAGTATTAATGGCATCTTGGTCGCCCGACCAAAAGCGGTCGCGGCTGCGACGGATATACCAGTTAGTGAGAACGTCGAGATAGGTGCGGATGGTGGCACATGCCTCAAAAAGATCGTAAGCATCGAATTGCTGAGTGAGCGCCGCCACAAGATCGTGTGTCTTTGACAAAATGTATTTGTCGAGAACATTCGTACTATCGGTTGACCACTTGCCTTGCTTACCTTCAGCATTTGCGTACAAGGTGAGGAAATACCACGAGTTCCACATGGGAAGGAGCACTTGTCGCACCGTTTCACGAATGCCAGCTTCTGTGACCGAGAAGTCTCCACCTCTCAAAATGGGAGACGACAACAAATACCAACGCATTGCATCGGCACCATACGTGTTGAACACTTCCATGGGGTCTGGATAGTTGCGCAAGCTCTTCGACATCTTTGCGCCATCATCACCCAATACCACACCATGACCTACACAAGTAGAAAATGCAGGGCGATCAAACAACGCAGTTGCCAGCACGTGCAAGGTGTAAAACCAACCTCTACTTTGCGCCACGTATTCCACAATGAAGTCACCTGGATAATGGTTTTCAAACCATTCTTGGTTCTCAAATGGATAGTGCACCTGCGCAAACGGCATTGACCCGCTCTCGAACCAGCAGTCAAGCACTTCAGGCACACGGCGCATCACCGATTCACCCGATGGGTCATCGGGGTTTGGTCGCGTGAGATTGTCGATGAAAGGACGATGCAGGTCGTTTACTTCCACTCCAAAGTCGGCCTGCAATTGCGCAACGCTTCCATATACATCTACACGTGGAAAAAGTGGGTTGTCGCTTTTCCACACCGGTATGGGTGAACCCCAGAAGCGGTTGCGACTAATAGACCAGTCGCGAGCATTAGCAATCCATTTTCCAAATGAACCGTGCTTCAAATGTTCTGGAACCCAGTGAATGTTTTCATTGAGTTCCACCATGCGATCTCGGAACTTTGTGACTTCGACAAACCAGCTCGACACTGCGCGGTACACCAGTGGCTGCGCACAACGCCAACAATGTGGATACGAGTGGTTGTACGTGTCGTGGCGAATAACTCGCCCTTCATCTTTGAGTTGACGAATGACCAATGGGTTTGCATCAAAAACATGTGTTCCGACCCATGTGGAAATGAGTTCGGTATAGCAACCTTGGTCGTCCATAGGGCAAATGGTGGCAATTCCTGCACTGGCACATACCAATTGGTCGTCTTCACCGAATCCGGGAGCAAGGTGCACGACACCGGTTCCGTCTTCAGTAGAAACAAAGTCTGCGGTGAGCACTTGGAATGCATTTTCCGTATCGGCGAGGAACGGGAAAAGTGGCGTGTACTTGCGACCCGCCAACTCGCTTCCCTTGATGGTTGCTACCTGTTCTGCGTGAACGAATTCCTTTTCATAGGAGCCAAGTCGCGACTCGGCCAATATGTATTTCACGCCTTCAGTGTCTTGCATGACTGCGTAATCGATATCGGCACCCACCGCTAGCGCAAGGTTCGATGGCAGGGTCCATGGCGTTGTGGTCCAGGCCATGATGCGCTCACCAGATTCGAGCAAGAACCACACCGACAGCGCCGGGTCTTGACGATCTTGATACACATCGTCCATACGGGTTTCCGTATTAGATAGAGGTGTCTCGCATCGCCAGCAATACGGCAGCACACGAAAGCCTTCATAGATGAGACCCTTTTCCCACAACGTGTGAAAAGCCCACATCACACTTTCCATATAGGGAGTGTCGAGGGTCTTGTAGTCGTTAGAGAAGTCGACCCACCGCGCCTGGCGTGTTACATAACGTTCCCACTCACTGGTGTAACGCAATACGCTGGTGCGACATACATCATTGAATTTGTCGATACCAAAGGCAGCAATTTCTGGATGCCCAGCAATGCCAATTTCTTTTTCCGCTTCAACCTCAGCAGGAAGCCCATGGCAGTCCCAACCGAATCGGCGTTCTACACGACGACCGCGCATTGTTTGATAACGAGGAACTGCATCTTTTACAAAACCAGTAAGTAAGTGTCCGTAGTGCGGTAGTCCGTTGGCAAAAGGAGGTCCGTCATAAAAAACGAATTCGTTAGCGCCTTTTTCTCCGGCACTACGCAATTGCACCGATGCCTCAAAGGTCTGATCTGCAGCCCAAAAGGCGGAAACAGCCTCTTCGATAGCTGGAAATTTAGGTTGAGACTGAACATCGGGGTATGCCACGGCAAGGAACCCTACTCAGATAAGTGACTCATGTACAGCACACAGAGTGCGGTTTCGTTTTAGCAGCCCAATATGAGGCGGCCGACGACCATTTGCAAAAACAAGATGACCACGATGGGCGACAGATCGAATGCACCCATCGGGGGAAGGATTCTGCGTGCAGTACCCATGATGGGTTCAGTTGCTCGAAAGAGCCATTGATTGACGGTGGAAAGCATTCCGCCTGATCGAATAGGAAACCACGACAAAACGATGCGGAGAAAAATGACGAGCACGTAAAGGCTCAGCAATTGACACAAGAGTTGACGCATAAAAACTACTCGTACTGCGAACGTGATGCAGGAGGCTTCAACAAAAACACATCGGTCGCAACTCGCTCCATCGAACCGTTCATTGCGTAGCAAAGACCGCTTCCAAAGTCGATGAGTCGGCGAACAACTTCTTTGTCGCAACTCTCGAGGTTCATGATGACTGGCTGACCTTCTTTAAACCGATCGGCAATTTCTTTTGCTTGTTCGAAACGCAAAGGCTTCACTGTTGCAGGCTCAGCGCCGCTCACTGTCAATGGACGCACAGTGGTGCTCTGACGTGGCGAGCCAACAGGACGCAGTTGCAAACCGGAGTCGTCGATACCCCGGCGATAGCCGCCGGTGTCTTGCGGAATTGCTCCACTGTGGTCGTCGTATTCAGGCTCCATACGTTGACGAGGCAAACGACCAGAAGGATCGGCACCATAACCTGAGCGCACATTGCGTTGGGGACGGTCTATCTCCATTGACTGGTCATAGTCGTCATAATTTTCATCGGCCCCTAGACCGAGATAATCCATAGCGCGTCTCCACATCGACATGTCCATAGGTTATACGACATGACGTTCTCTATTGGGGACGTTCACCGAATATTGCAGATCCGACACGAATCATGGTTGCGCCCTCTTCGAGGGCAATGCGATAGTCATGCGACATTCCTGCTGAGCACTCTAAAAGACCCAATTCATTACACATTTTGCGTGCCTCACGAAAGGTCTGTCGCGTCACTGTGGGGTCTGCATTTGTTGGACCCATCACCATGAGCCCACCCACATTCAAGTGATTTGAAAGCGCCAGTTCCACCAACTTCTCTACATCACGTGGGTGGCAGCCCGATTTCTGTGCCTCATCAGCAATATTGACCTGCAAAAGAACCGAGGGTGCATCTCCGCCGTGGGCGGCAAACAACTTTGCGAGGCCCAAGATGAGAGATTCCCTGTCGATGGTCTGCCACGTATGCACTGTTCCGTACAACGCGCTCAGCTTATTTGACTGTAAATGCCCAATGAAATGAAGGGGCAACCGGTTGACCGTGTCGGCGTTTCTTGTCTTCGCCAGCGCTTCTTGCGCATAGTTCTCGCCCACCGCATCACAGCCAGCATCTCTAGCCCAGTCCCAGGCATGTGGCCCAAAATTCTTGGTGACTGCAACAAGTTGCACTGAGTTCGCGGCATCACCGCAGATGTCTGAGATAGCCGAACGCACAACGCCAACGTTGTGAATGACTTGTTGTTGAGAAAAGGATGAAGCGGCGCTGGACAAGAGCTACTGCAAAGTTATTTCAAAAAGGAAGGCACATCGAATTCGTCGTCGTCACCACTTGTGTCGAGTGGATCTGAAGCGAACACACTGCGTGGTGATGAGCTAGAAGACGGACGAGAGTCGACCGCACGCAATGGTGTGCGCTTTTCGTTGCCATCCCAGCGCTCGAACCCTGCAGCAATAACGGTGACTCGCACCTCGTCGCCAAGTTCGTCGTCGATCACAGTACCGAAGATGATGTTTGCGTCGGGGTGAGCAACAGCATGAACTACTTCTGCAGCAGCATTCATCTCGAACAGACCCATGCTTGACGGGCCTGCAATGTTGAGCAAAATTCCACGCGCACCATCGATTTGAGCTTCAAGAAGCGGGCTGGTGATAGCTGCTTTTGCAGCAGTCACCGCACGGTTGTCGCCACTTGCATGACCAATACCCAGCAATGCGGTTCCGGCATTAGCCAAAATCATCTTGACGTCTGCAAAGTCGGTGTTAATGAGGCCAGGTGTGGTGATGAGGCTTGTAATGCCAGCTACACCGTTCAACAAAATATCGTCTGCCATTTTGAAAGCATTGATTGCTGACGTTTTATCGTTAGCAACACTCAGCAGTCGATCGTTAGGGATAACGATGAGCGTGTCTACTTTTTCCTTGAGCTTGGCGATGCCGTTTTCCGCTTGTGTTGAACGACGACGACCTTCAAAGCCAAATGGGCGCGTAACAACACCAATAGTGAGCGCACCAAGTGAGCGTGCAATTTCTGCGATGACTGGAGCAGCGCCAGTTCCTGTACCGCCACCTTCTCCTGCGGTAATGAACACCATGTCGGCGCCGGCCATCATCTCTTCAATTTCAGCACGATGTGACTCTGCAGCGGCTTGACCCACTTCGGGGTCACTACCGGCTCCAAGACCTCGTGTGAGATCGCGACCGATATCGAGTTTGACGTCGGCGTCGGACATGAGCAGCGCTTGCGCATCGGTATTGACCGCAACGAACTCAACGCCTTTGAGACCAGCGTCGATCATGCGATTGACGGCATTGACTCCACCGCCGCCGACTCCGACGACTTTCATCACTGCTAGATAATTT
>Ga0208811_1000345_pt1 | contig 12751 bp, 12 predicted proteins | sample Colrivmet1561A02_FD_187681 | JGI IMG/M metagenome (GOLD analysis project Ga0208811, IMG submission 187681) | Estuarine microbial communities from the Columbia River estuary - metaG 1561A-02 (SPAdes) (version 2) | ecosystem: Environmental > Aquatic > Marine > Intertidal zone > Estuary | place... | reverse complement strand
TTTAAAAATATAATACAATTATTTATAAAAATTTTATTATACTCAATCTTTTTAATTATTTTAAAAGATTTTTTTTCTAAATATTATTTTATATTATTCACAAATATTAATATAAATTTTTTTTTATTTTTTATAATTTTTTTTTTTTTTTTTTTTTTTTTTTTTTTTATTTTTTTTTTTTTTTTTTGTATCATTTCGTGCGTTTACTTTTTATTCTTATGCTGTATTACCATTTATTTTAAATTTTATATTTTTTTCTAAAGCGGTGAATCCTAAAGCCCGTACTTTTCACATGTTTGTATCTATTTTTTTACTTACGTCTATTCTTCTCAAATTTCAATTTTTTCAAAATTTTTTCTATAACCCTACTATATATAGCAGTATTATTATTACTAAACATTTTTTTATTACTATTACAAAATTTGGTAATTTTACTGACTTTTTTCTTGTGGCTAATAACTTTTTATTTAAAAAGGGTTTATTTTTTATAACATCATCACTTTATTTTAATTTTGATACGCTTATGTCACAATCAGATATTTTAACTAATTGTGTAATTTACTTAAATTTTTTTTTTTTATCTTTTACTTGTTTATCCGACTTTTGTAATTTACTTCCTAGCATAATTTGTATTATACTGTTATTTTTTGTTGTACTATGTTCTTTTTTTTTTGCATTTTAAGCTATTCTTATTATTAAAAAAAAAAAAACATATAAGTAGCCTTAAAAAACACTTATTCTCTAAATTAGTGCTTACTTCTGAAACTGATTTTAATTTTTCTTATGAGGTTCCTGTAAATACAATATATTGTGAGGGTATAGAATTTTTTACGTTATAAATTTTGTACTAAGAATTCAAAAATTTGAATTTACTTATGTTACTTGTTTTAGCTGTTAAAACATTAGTACTTGGAGGTTGTATGTTACCTATCGCATTTGGTGCACTTGGTGTTGGTATTTTATTTGCAGGTTATAATTTAGCACTTTCTCGCAATCCAGAAGAAGCAGAAACTTTATTCAACGGCGCACTTATGGGTTTTGCCTTAATTGAAACTTTTATTTTTATGTCTTTTGGTGCTGGTATTTTAATTTACTATATTTAAATATTTTTAATTTAACTTACTTGATAAGTATTTGATTTTTTTTATTTATCATCTTTTGACATACGTCATATTATTTTTTAAAACGCTTTGCGTAACCCTTTTAGGAATTTTAATACGTGGTACATTACCTAGGTATAGATTTGATCAACTAATTCAGTTTACTTGAAAACATTTTATTTTTTTATGATTTAGTTTTTTAATTTTTAACATACTTTTATTGTTTATTTTTTTAAACTTTTAGTAATTTTTTGTAACTTATTGACAAGTTTTTTATGAGCTTAATAGTTTGTTTTTTTACCAGGTCTTTTTAGTATAAATTGTTTTGTGAATCTTAAACCTCTTTTAGTAAATCTATTAATTGGCCGTATTAATATAACCATTCTTTTAATTTTGTTTATTCTTTTTTTATTATTACTAATAAAAAAAAGTCTAAATTTTGATAATTTCTTAAAAATTAACCCACCGCTAAATACATAAGAAATATGAGACTTTCCAAAGTAAAATTTAAAGCTTTTTTTTTTTTTTGTTTTTTTAACTTTATAACCTTTTCCAGTAAATCTCATTTTAGCGAAATAGAATAAGCCAGATTTTCATACAAATTTTTTTGTTATTATATTACAAAATTTAATTTTTTGTATATTTTTATTTTGATATATTGTTAAGCTTTGTGATGTTATATCTCAGTGAACTTCCTCTTTATGTTCTTTTAATAAATTTGTATTGTCTCCTAAATAGTAGTTTTTATAATTTGTAAAAAAAATTAGTTCTTGCGTTTTTACTATAAAAAAATCATCAAGTATTATACAATTATATGTAATGTATTGCATCAAATTAAAACTTATTAATATTTTTTATTAAATTTGGTAAAATTTGAGATTGTTTTAAATAATTAAGCTTTACTTTTTTTTTATGTACGCAAACAATAACGTTTAGTGATACAAGTTTTTTTACTTTATTAGTATTTTTTATTGTTATTTTATTTTTTTTTTGTTGTAGCCCATTTTTTACGTTGTTTAGCTCAATATTTTTTTTTATCATGATCCAACTCTTATGTTCGGTAGTTTATTTTGTAAACCATACCTTTTTGTACTATGTCTAGATAAACCTAACAGATTTACAATTCCTTTCGCTCTACCAGTATGTATGCACATGCTATTTTGTTTAACAATTGAATTAAACTTTTTTGTTTTATCTAATAACTTGGTAAAAAAAATTTTTTTTTTAAGTTCAATATTTTTCGTGTTTATAATACATTTAAGTAATATTTTTTTTGTTTCAATTTTTTTATATTTTTTTCTACCTAAAAATTCTATAGTTAAATTGTTTATTCTATTTTTCATTTTTACCTATCAATTTCACCAAATACTATGTCAATTGTACCTATTAATGCTGCTAAGTCTGCTAAATAGTGACCCTTCGATATTTTAGGTAGTGCTTGCAAATGATGATAAGCAGGCGATCTAACTTTACATTTATACGGTTTATTACTACCATCAGATACTAGTGTTACACCAAATTCACCTTTTGGTGATTCTACTGCTTGATAAGTTCAATTTGGTTTTACAACGAAACCTTCACTTCAATATTTGAAATGTTTAATAAGCTTCTCCATAGAACTGTATTCAGTTTTGTCTATTTGAAAGTTGCTATTTTTTATACTTAGACTTTTTAGTAAGTTTAAAGGATTTAAATTTATCTTTTTAGTTTTTTTACTTATTAATTTATGAGTTACTTGATTTATTATATACAAGCTTTCAGCCATTTCGTTCATTCTTAATAAGTATCTATCATAAGAATCTCCATTTTGTCCTGTATATGTTCTAAAATTAATGTGATAGTAATTTGCGTATGTTTCTAACTTACTCATTCTTATGTCTCTTTTAATACCTGTACATCTAGCCATAACACCGGTTAATCCATAATCCAAACATAGGTTATATGAATATGCACCAATATTTACTAATCTTTGTTTTCATATTTTATTATACGTTAGTACATTATGCATTTCATTTAATGTTGTAAAACAGTTTTTAGTAAATTCTATAATATCTTCAATTAAGCAATTTGATAAAGCATATATGTTAGCTTCATTTGGTCTATAAAATGCTGCATGCATACGTGCACCGCTTACTCTTTCATAAAATTCCATAATTTTTTCTCGTTCTTCAAAAGCTCAAAATATAGATGACATACTTCCAATATCTAAGGCATGGCATGCTATAGCTAGCATATGATTTAAAATTCTTGTTAGTTCATCGAATATAGTTCTAACTAATACAAAATTTGCTGTATAGTTAGTAGTTTTTAGTAAACTTTCTATTGCTAAACAATATGCGTGTTCTTGCACCATCATAGATACGTAATCAAATCTATCAAAATAGGGTAAAGAGTGAAGGTACATTTTACTCTCCATTAATTTTTCACTACCTCTATGTAATAATCCAATATGAGAATCCATTTTTTCTATAATTTCACCATTTAATTGTAATATTAATCTTAGTACACCATGTGCAGCCGGATGTTGTGGCCCGAAATTCAAATTTATTGTTTTAATACTTTTGTTCAATTTTAGAGTTTCATTATAAGGCTTTCATGATTGAAATATATTTCTATTCAAGTATTTTTTTATTACTGTATATTTATTTTTTGTACAAATGTATTACATTAATATTTTTTAATTTTCTATTTTAAAAACACAATCTTTTAGTTATCTTAATATTTATTCGAGTTTGAATTTATTAAAACACTTGTAGTTTAAATAAACTTTTGTAAGTATTTATTTTTGATGGCAGATTACGTAAAAACAAATTCCGCGTCTTTAATTTCTTGAGCTAGGCAAGGTTCTTTTTGACCTTTAACTTTTGGTTTAGCTTGTTGTGCTGTTGAAATGATGCATGCTACTGTTAGTAGGTATGATTTTGATAGATTTGGTGTAATTTTTAGAGCAAGTCCTAGACAGTCTGATTTAATTATTGTTGCAGGTACATTAACTAATAAAATGGCTCCGGGTTTACGAAGGTTATATGAGCAAATGGCAGACCCTAAATGAGTTTTATCTATGGGAAGTTGCGCTAATGGTGGGGGTTATTATCATTATTCTTACTCTGTTGTGCGTGGCTGTGATAGGATTATACCTGTAGATGTTTATGTTCCTGGTTGTCCACCAACAGCGGAAGCTCTTATGTTTGGAGTTATACAACTACAAAAAACACTTACTTATCAAACTAGTGAGAACATTAAAAAAATTTAAAAGCTTTACTTTTTGCAAAAATTATACTTTAAATCACATATATTGATTACAAAACTATTTTACTCGATTTTTTTTTTATCAAAATACGCATGCTCTACGTTTTAATATGCAGTATTTAGGATTCGGTTTTTCTGCTTGTATATTTTTCAGTAACCTTATTACAAAAGTGCTTAAAAGCTTGATTAAAAAGCGTTTTTCACTTTCAACTAAATTGATAAATCCTTTTTTTTGTGCTCGGCTATCTTTAAAAAATTATTTTCTTCTTGAAAGTACCACAAATTATTATTTTAACGATGGAACTCTTTTTTTTACCTCTTTTGTACCTTTTCAAGACTTTTTTTCATCTTTTTTTAGTACAATTAGTATTTTCAATAGTAAATTTTTTTTTAATAATTCTTTACATTATCTAAATCAACTATTTTTTTTTTCTTCTATTATTAAAAAGCAAATTACATATTTCTTTCTAAAAAATAATTTTTTATTTTTAAAAAATTTAAAAAGAGTTGTTACATCACTTTGTTTTCTTCGTTACTTATTAAATCAATAATTTTTTAGTAAAGCATTTATGCATACGGTTTTTATATTAAATACTTTTTTCTATATAGCATGTCATCATTTTACACTTTTTTATTATTTTTATTACTTTTTAAATACATAATCTGTTTTAATGTGTAAGTCTAATAAAAATTAATAATTTGAATTTGTACAGAACCAAAATTTATTTGGCTGTTCCAAAAAAAAAGAGATCCCTTAGAATTAAAAAAAATAGATTACTAAGTAATTACATTATAAAAAATAGATGTAATTATAAAAGAAATTTTATAAACAACTTATTTTTTATTGTCTAATATTACTGTTTACTTTTTAACTCTATCACTTATACAAATAATTATTATGTCTTTAATAATTTTTATTATGAAATACTATATTTAATTTCATATTATTGATTTCTGTTATACACTATTATTAAGACTTATATGTCAAATTACTTTTTGTTTATATTTTACAAGTTATGTACAAATTTACTATACTTTATATTTATTTTTTAAACTTTTATTATGTTAAAGACGTTTAACCACTTTTTAAAATCGTATATCTTAAATTTTCAGTATTTAAATAAAAAAATACTAACTTATTTTTTAAAATCTTTTGTTTTCTATTTGCCTTTTTTATATTTAATTTATTCATTTAACTTTTATATATATATATAAACGTATACAATCGTATATATATATATATACGATTGTATAAATATATATATATATACTTTTTATGTGTAAGTATAATAAAACTTAATGCAGAACTATTTGAGTGAATAAAAATATGGTGAATCCATCAAATTTGAATCCGTCAGATCCAGGAGTTCCTTTTATATATGGTGTTGTATCCGCTGTTTTTAAAATGTGTTTTGGTTTACTATGTTTTGCCATTATATTATTTATCCTATTTTTGTTTATAGTATTTATAAAACATGCATGCTATCAGCGTCCCTTACGTGATTATTTTACTATGTTAAGAATTATTATATCTACTATATTTAAATTATTTATCAAGTTTTGTAAAGGTTTCTTTTGTGGTTTATTTTTAGCAAACTTAGTTTTAATCGTAGCTATAATTGTATTTGTCTTTACTCATTTTTTTTTAGTAAAAGCTGGTTTTGTTGCAGATTCTTTTAAACTTACTCATATAAATATTGAATTAAACTCAGAAAATAAAGTTTATTCTATTGCACATTTAATATTTTTAATTTTATTTTTTGACTTTTCACTCTTTTCACTTATTTTATATGGTTTGTCTAGAATCATTATTGTAATTAGTGTATACGTGCACCATTTTTCAGTTTATTTTTTAACAGTATACGTTTATACTTGTACTCCTGATTTTTTTTTTGATATTACTACCCGTTTATGTAAATATATTTTGTATACAAGTATTAAACCATTTCATATGCTATCGCTTTTTATTGTAGATTCACTTAACTTTTTTTTTTACTTTGTTAACGACGTTTTCCAAAACCTTTATGGTCTTTTTTTTTCACCTATCCAAGTACCTACTTTGTTTCCTTACTTTTTTAAACGTCTTGGATTTAAACCTAGTGACACTTATTCACAAATTGATTGATCAGTTTTTATTGCTGATATTTGCGTGACTCCAATTTTTATTTATATGATTATTTTTAGTGAAGATAAACTTGTACTTAAAACTAAAGGTAAAACATATACTTGTTTAGTTATTATACTTTTTTTAATTATTTTATTTTTCATTTCATTTCATTTAATTGGAATTGGGTCTTTTTTATTTTCCTGTATCGCACCTGATCAACTTTCTAATTTTTCTGATTTTGTTGATTATTTTTCTAAATACGCAGCAGATAAAAAATCTAAATATAGAGAAGGTTCTAGTGTTATATTTTATACAATGACCTTAGAAGAATTAAAGCAAGAAATGGAAGTTTTTTACGATTTATCAGAGTCAATTATTTTATATTCTTTACTTTTTTTTTTCACTAGTATTATATTAATGTTTTTTTTTATTTATCTCGGTTTTCCATATTATTGTGCAAAAAAGTTTAATTCTAACCATTCTTTATATAAAGTTAGCTATCTTCATACTTTTCCTTATGGTTATCCTGTTTGTTTAGATTTTCTTAAAAAACGTGCTAGTCTTAATATATTTTATGTACTTTTTGTAATCGCTTTATTTTTTTTACTTTTAAATGTTTACTGTGGTTTTTACGCAAAACATATTTTTGTATTTTCTATGGATAAGATAATTTCTTTGTATGCGCAATATTGTTATGCTATTTTACATGTTCTTACTTTTTTTGCGTTAGGTCCTTTTGTTTTTTATTCTTCCGGTTTAGATATTTTTCTTTCTTTTATTGTTCTTATTTTTGTTATTTGTCCTTCATTTTTTTTTACTATGTTTTTACTTTTTCACTTTTTTTTAATTCCAAGTACGGGTTTATTTTCTCCTTTTTACGATGGTAATTGACGTTATAATAGCTAGTTATTTTGGTAATAATTTATTAGTATTTTTATTTTTAGGGTGTAACTATTTTATTTTATGTGTGTGATCTTGGCTTTGGTTTAACGCTAATCATATGCATAACACATGCAAGTTTGGCTTTACTTAATTTCTTTTTAGGTATAGCAGCGTAATGGTGAGTAAAACGTGTATTTTTTTCTTAAATATACTCAAAAAGTAAAGATTAATTTTTATAGTAATTTATTGGTTAAAATAATTAACTACGGTAAATTACAATGTTCTATCGTTTTAGAAAAAAGTGTACGCAGTATTAGATTTTAGTAAATTAGTATGCTATTTTTAATAAAATAGTAATCTACAATACTTAGTTGATCTGAGAGGGTGATCAACCACCTATGGGTATGAAAATGACCCTATCTATTTGACAGCAGTGAGGAATTTTAGGCAATGCGCTAAAGCGTGACCTAGCGAAATGATGGGGTTGACGAAGACTATGGTAGTTGTAAAGACTCGACGCAAATGAAAAAGTTGATAATTTATTTGTTGAGAAGCTATGGCAAATACATGTGCCAGCAGCCGCGGTAATACATGAGTAGCAAGCGTTAACAGTCTTTACTGAGCGTACAGGGTGCTTAGATTGTTAAAAATTTAAATACGCAATCGAGTGTACGGTTTATTTAATAAAAAGAACTAATTTTTACTTAATATGAGTTGAAATAGCTAACTAGTGATAAAATGCTTAAAGTTTGCTAGTACAACCAATTTGAAGATAACTAATATAAGTAAAATGATATTGAAGCACGAAGGTGTAGGTAACGATGAGGATTTGACACCCTAATAGTCTACACAGTAAAATATGAGTATTGATTATGTAAGTTAACGTATAAATACTCCGCTTGGGTAGTACAGTCGCAAGGTTGAAACCTAACAGAATTGGCGGGAACTTTATTAAACGGTGGAACATGTGGTTTAATGCGATAATCCACGTAAAATCTTACCAGTACTTCTGTTACTTAAATAACTTTAATGAGTTAATTTTGTAAGTATCGTAAAGTATTGCATGGCTGTCGTCAGTTCGTGCTTTAAGGTGTAAAATTAATTTTTTATAACGAACGCAACCCTTACAATTATTTCTTAATAATTGTTTGGCTTAATTTTACATATTTGTTTTTATTAAGCTTTAGGTCAGAGGCTGAAGTCAAGTCCTTATGGTCTTTATGTACTGGGCCACACACGTGTTACAAAGGCTAAGACAAAGAAAAGCAAAGATGTAAATCTTAGCAATTCCAAAAATAGCCCCAATTCGGATTGTTTTCTGTAACTCGAAAGCATGAAGACGAAATCGTTAGTAATCATAAATTATTAAGTTATGGTGAATATTAAAAAAAGTTCTGCACACACTGCCCATCACGCTCAGAGAGTTTATAACGCTGGAAGCCCTTAATTACAAATGAGTATTATATTTTGATAATGCTGTATACTATTGTATTTTTAAAGTTTATTACTTTATAAGTTATAGTAGTATATTATTTTTAATTAGTAGATTTTGCATGATGAGGGGTGAATGCGAGGTAGGTTATTCGAGTGAAGTTGACACAAGGTACTGGTATGGGAACTTGCCGGTGGAATATTTTATTTTTATTTTACAATTTGTTATAGTTAGTGTATTCTAAATTTTTTTGATACATTTTTTAAAGTCTTAAGTTATATTTTTTTTAATTTTTTGTTACATTAAGTTTTTTTAATATATTATATATACATATATATAATATAAACACTTATTAATTTGCATAATTCTTTATTTATATGTGTATGTATAATAAAAATATAGTTTTTTACTACTTGTAGGTTATACTTTTTTAAATTTTTTTTCTTTATGCTAATTTTAATATATATATATGTACTATTAAAATTATTAATATGAAGGTTTAACATATTATTTTTATTTTAGGGTGTAACTATTTTATTTTATGTGTGTGATCTTGGCTTTGGTTTAACGCTAATCATATGCATAACACATGCAAGTTTGGCTTTACTTAATTTCTTTTTAGGTATAGCAGCGTAATGGTGAGTAAAACGTGTATTTTTTTCTTAAATATACTCAAAAAGTAAAGATTAATTTTTATAGTAATTTATTGGTTAAAATAATTAACTACGGTAAATTACAATGTTCTATCGTTTTAGAAAAAAGTGTACGCAGTATTAGATTTTAGTAAATTAGTATGCTATTTTTAATAAAATAGTAATCTACAATACTTAGTTGATCTGAGAGGGTGATCAACCACCTATGGGTATGAAAATGACCCTATCTATTTGACAGCAGTGAGGAATTTTAGGCAATGCGCTAAAGCGTGACCTAGCGAAATGATGGGGTTGACGAAGACTATGGTAGTTGTAAAGACTCGACGCAAATGAAAAAGTTGATAATTTATTTGTTGAGAAGCTATGGCAAATACATGTGCCAGCAGCCGCGGTAATACATGAGTAGCAAGCGTTAACAGTCTTTACTGAGCGTACAGGGTGCTTAGATTGTTAAAAATTTAAATACGCAATCGAGTGTACGGTTTATTTAATAAAAAGAACTAATTTTTACTTAATATGAGTTGAAATAGCTAACTAGTGATAAAATGCTTAAAGTTTGCTAGTACAACCAATTTGAAGATAACTAATATAAGTAAAATGATATTGAAGCACGAAGGTGTAGGTAACGATGAGGATTTGACACCCTAATAGTCTACACAGTAAAATATGAGTATTGATTATGTAAGTTAACGTATAAATACTCCGCTTGGGTAGTACAGTCGCAAGGTTGAAACCTAACAGAATTGGCGGGAACTTTATTAAACGGTGGAACATGTGGTTTAATGCGATAATCCACGTAAAATCTTACCAGTACTTCTGTTACTTAAATAACTTTAATGAGTTAATTTTGTAAGTATCGTAAAGTATTGCATGGCTGTCGTCAGTTCGTGCTTTAAGGTGTAAAATTAATTTTTTATAACGAACGCAACCCTTACAATTATTTCTTAATAATTGTTTGGCTTAATTTTACATATTTGTTTTTATTAAGCTTTAGGTCAGAGGCTGAAGTCAAGTCCTTATGGTCTTTATGTACTGGGCCACACACGTGTTACAAAGGCTAAGACAAAGAAAAGCAAAGATGTAAATCTTAGCAATTCCAAAAATAGCCCCAATTCGGATTGTTTTCTGTAACTCGAAAGCATGAAGACGAAATCGTTAGTAATCATAAATTATTAAGTTATGGTGAATATTAAAAAAAGTTCTGCACACACTGCCCATCACGCTCAGAGAGTTTATAACGCTGGAAGCCCTTAATTACAAATGAGTATTATATTTTGATAATGCTGTATACTATTGTATTTTTAAAGTTTATTACTTTATAAGTTATAGTAGTATATTATTTTTAATTAGTAGATTTTGCATGATGAGGGGTGAATGCGAGGTAGGTTATTCGAGTGAAGTTGACACAAGGTACTGGTATGGGAACTTGCCGGTGGAATATTTTATTTATAAGTTGTTTAAATTTTTAGTAAGCTATTTTAGATAGCTAAGTATTACAGTAGTTTGCCCTATTAGATTTTTATAATCTTTGTTGTTTCATTACTAAAATTTTTTTTTTATTCGTATGCTGCTTTTTTGCATACATACTTATTTTACATACTTATATTTTTTTTTATTTACTTTAGTATTGCAATAGTTTCTTTTAATAATACTTTTATTATACTTTTTTTTTGGTCGCTTGCTTTTATCTTGCACTTTAAGCTTTACGCGTGTTGTTGATCTGATATTATTTATGTTGTTTTTTTATTTTAAATTTTATAATTTACGTATACTTTTGATCAAAATTAAACATTTAGTTCATTTATTAAACTATTAGTATGTTTTTTAGTTATACTACTATTTCACCTAATGCTGTTTATTTGTTAGAATTTTTTTCAAGAATAAATTTCTTATACCTTTTATTTAGTACTTTTTTTTGTTTAACGCTTTTTTTGTTTAACAATTATTCGAAAAAAACGTTATTAGCTAATTTTTCTTTTATTTCTAAAAATGTAAATTATTTTTTATTACTATCTATACTTACTTTGTCTTTTTTTTTTATAATAAATTTTTTTTTATATATTAAAGTATTAAATAATTTTCTTTATTCTTCTATTGATAATAATTTTTTATTTGATAAGAATTTTGGTGCATTTTTTTTTTTTAACTTAAAGTTAAGTATTGATTTATATGGTTTTATTTTAATTTTTCTTGCATTTTTTATTGGGTTTTTTTCTTTATTAGCTAGTGATAACAAAATAAAAAATACTAATAGTAATTTTTTTTTTTATTTTCATTACTTTTTACTTGTAGTATATGCTCTTGTTTCTATAGAAGATGTTGTATCTATTTTTATTTTTTATGAGTTACTTCTTATTCCTTCTTTTTTTTTTGTATACTTTATTAGCTATACCAGAAAAGCAATGCAAGCTAGTCTATATTTTGTTATTTGAACCCAGTTTGGATCAATTTTAGTTCTTGTTGCTATTCTTTATATGCTTAGTATTACTGGTGGTTCTTCTTTTTCTTTTATTCGTGCTTTTATTTTTAAAGATCATGAATCATACGCTATTTATACATTACTTTTTTTTGGATTTGGTTTCAAAGTACCTATCTGACCTTGTCATTATTGACTAACTAAGACGCATGTTGAAGCTCCTAGTGGTTTTTCTATTTATTTAAGTGGGTTTTTAGTTAAAAGTGCTTTATTTGCATTTTTTAAATTAACAAATTTAATATCTTGCGAAATTGAAACAGTTTTTTTTAGCTCTATTGCTTTTATCGGTGTTATTGATGCTTCTTTAAAGATGTGAGGTCAAAGTGATATTAAAAAATTGGTAGCTTATTGTACTATACAAGAAATGAATTTAATTTTACTTATGCTTTTGTTAGGTGATTCAAATGCTTCTTTATGTGCTATCATTTTTAGTGCAGCGCATGCTTTTTTGTCCTCTCTTATGTTTTTTTTAGTTGATTGCGTTTACCGTAGATTTCATTCACGTTCAATATATAATATTAGTGGTTTGCTTCATTTGACTCCAAATTTAGGAATTTCTATTATTTTAATGTGCGTTCTTTATTCTGGTTTACCTGGTACTATTAAATTTTCTTGCGAGTTTTTTATTTTTTCTACTCTTTTTGAAAATTCATGAATTTCTTGTTTAATTTTGATGCTTACAGTAAATGTGTTTGGTTTAATTGGTTTTAGTAAACCTTGATTTAATGTACTTTTTGGTCTTAGTAACTATACAATATCTCAAAAAGTATTAGATTTATCTTGAAAAGAAATATATGTTATTGTTTATACTTTTTTTTTTTTTTTTTTTATAAATTATTTTTTTTTTTTTTT
>Ga0208811_1000341_pt1 | contig 12841 bp, 13 predicted proteins | sample Colrivmet1561A02_FD_187681 | JGI IMG/M metagenome (GOLD analysis project Ga0208811, IMG submission 187681) | Estuarine microbial communities from the Columbia River estuary - metaG 1561A-02 (SPAdes) (version 2) | ecosystem: Environmental > Aquatic > Marine > Intertidal zone > Estuary | place... | reverse complement strand
GAGTGCGTCGAAGTCCTCACGGCCCTTGGCCAGAAGGACGACTGGGACCTGGTCAAGTTGTTCTGCTTCCACTCCGGTCTGCCCGTGCGCAAGCGTGCGCTCACACCGAATCATCATCTCGTCGTGAACCTGACCCGCACGACCTCGTCCGCCGCCTACGTCGTCAATCGCCGGGCCGCCGAGACATTATTGAAGTCCATGCGGCCCATCTCGGAGCAGGTTGACCACGCGCTCGAACGCCCCTGGGAGACCGGCCTGCGCGTGCGTGGTGTTCGCCCCCTCCCCGTCGTCCTCGCGCCCGTCGCCGCCACCACTACGATTGGCTACGAAGGACGCCACGCAGTGCGTACCCCTTGGCGCCGCGCCGTTCGACTCTTCTTCTCGCGAGCCAGTAAGGAGATCCTCCGCTTCGCCAACGGAGTGACGGAAGGCTTCCTACGCTAGTCTCGAGCTTCTGACGACTAGCAGGGCTGCGCCACCTCGCGGAAGTGCTTCGCCACGTAGGCGATGTCTTCCGGCGTGATGTTCGCGTGGTTCGGCAGGTAGAGGCCGAAGTCATGCACCTTGTCGGCGACCGGCAGGTGCGTGACGCCGTACTTCTTAATCCAAAATGGCTGGCGGCCCATCGAGCCACAGACGAGCGGACGGCATTCCACGCCTTGGGCGAGGAGGTGCTTCGAGACCTCGAGGCGATTCTTGGCGTAGGTGCCGAAGGAGAAGCTCGAGACGAAGCCTCCCTCGCTCGACTGGGACCAGAACTCCGGCAGGGCCTGGCGGTAGAGTTCGAAATTACGGGCGCGGGCCTGGGCGATTTCGGGCAGACGCTTCAACTGCAGGCGGCCGAGGTAGGCATTGAGATCGGTCGAGCGCAGGTTGTAGCCGGCGTAGTAGAAGCTGTAGAACTCACGGAAGTCATCGATCTGGAATTCCTTCTTCCAGGCCTGACGATCGACCTCCGGGACGTCGCGCGACCAGCCGTGCGACCGGATGGAGAGCATGATGCTGTAGAGCTTATCATCACTGGTGGTGATGGCGCCGCCCTCGATGGTCGAGATATGGTGGCCGTAGTAGAAGGAGAAAGAGCCAGCGAGGGCGAGGGCACCAGTCTTGATACCCTTGTATTCCGACCCGAGGGCTTCACAGGCATCCTCGATGACGAGGCAGCCATGCTGGGCGCAGAGACGGCGGACCTCATCCATCTGGTTCGGATGGCCGAGGATGTGGACGAGGATAAGGAGCGCTGGCTGCTCCTTCTTCAGGAGCTGCTCGAGGTGGTTAAGGTCGACGCCGAGGTCCTTGGCGTCGGAGTCGCATAGGAAGCACTCGAATCCCATTTGCACGAACGGCGAGAGTGTCGTAATCCACGAGACCGCCGGGACGATGACCTTCTTATTCCGAAGATAGCCGGACTCGAGGAGGCTGTAAGCCATGAGAAGGTTCGCGGACGAACCGCTGTTCACCATGATGCTATACTTCGTACCCGTGTAGGCGGCGAACTCAGCCTCGAACTGGCGAGTGAGCGGACCCTTGGTGACCTGATGGCCTTCCTTTAGCCAATCGGCGAGCGAGGCCATCTCTTCGGCGGAGATGGTATTGTCGGCTAGTTTAACGGTGCGGCGGGTCATGGTGTTTCGCGGGTACGTTTGCGGTTAAAGAGACTGTGGAATCCGTAGGCGATGCGTGCACCAACCCGGAGGATGAAAAGCCCGAGCCCGGCTAGTAAGTCGAGTCGCAATGCCTTGATTGCCCGGGCAACCACGTAATAACGCCGGGCGGCCTGATACGCCGCCTGCAGCGCCTTTTTCTTGGCCTTGTCTCGCTGAGCATCGACTGTAATCGAGCCTTCGTGGGCGGAAAATACCGCCAAAGGCTCGGCGATGAAGCCGACCTTCGGATAACGTAAGGTCGCCATGGCCGACATCAGCCAATCCGGTCCGACGCCCCGATATTCATGTTGGGCAAAAGGAACCCGGCCCACGAACAGAACGTCGAGAATATCCTGGCGGCGCAACAGGATCGCGCCAGGCGAGACCAGGCCCTTAATCTGCAGTGTCATGAAACGAGAGGCGGAGTAGACGCCGGTCTGTCCGAATCCAGTGAAGCATTCCTGCAGTTTTCGGCCGGAAGCCTCATCGCGGATTTCGGCCACGGTAAAGCATAGCGCGACGTCGTCGGACATGAGAGCCATGCATCGCTCGACGAAGGTCGGCTGCAGGAAATCATCGTCAAAGTTCAAGTGGATGAATTTTCCTCGGGCGTTGATGACGCCGTCGAGCCAGCAGAAGTGCACGCCGTGATCAACGTCGCGACGGAGGTAACGAATGCGGTCACCGAAGGAGGCAGCCACGGCCGGGGTGTCGTCGGAGCTACCATGGTCGACGACGATGACTTCGCAGACCTGAGTCTGAGCGAGCGCCGATTCAACGCAGCGACGGAGCATCGCCGAACGGTTAAAGGTCGGGATGACGATGGTGACTTGCGGGACGGTCATCGGCCGAGAATCTGGCGAAGCTTCGTGGTATCGGCAACCAAGCAGGTCGGCGTGCCGGTCGAGGCCGGGGTAATCTTCAGCGGCTGAGGAGCCAGCGACTGAACAAAATCAGAGATGCGGGTGCCGCGACCGGAACCGATATTGATGATGCCAGCGGCCTGGTGCTCGGTCAGATCGGCGATAGCGGCGACCAAGTCGTCAGCTAACGACAGGTCGCGGACGTCGTCCATGCCGTGCAGCGGGAAAGGCTGCGCGAGGTCCTCGGTCGCAAAGCGGCGCTGCAGCGTCGGATAAAGGAACGATCCGGTCTGCTCGGGGTGATAGAAGCTGAAGATACGGCCCACGCACCACGGCAGACCGGCTGGGCCAGCGGACGTCTCGGCGACCTGTTCGCCCATGCGCTTGGATAGGCCGTAAGGATTGATCGGGCTCACCGGAGCGTCTTCGCAGAGAGGTTCCGGCTGCGGGCGATACACGTGGCTACTACTCGCGTAGAAAAGCCACGGCTTGCGGCCGCTGGCAGCCAAGGCCGAGACAAGGTTGGCCGTACCACCGACATTAACGCGGAAGGCGCGGGCTGGGTCGGCCTGAACCGTCTGGGTCGGGACCACCGCCGCGAAGTGCAGGACCGCTTCCGCCTGGGCCTCGGTGGCCCAAGCCTGCAGGGCGGACAGGTCGCAGACATCACCGGCGAATGAGCTCACTTCATGCCCCCTCGCGAGCAGTTGCTTGATGGCAATTCGGCCCAAAATACCCCGCCCTCCAGTGAGACCAATCCGCATGCGTTCAGCAGAGGCTCGAGTGGGTCTTCTTTCAACCAGAAAGGCTGCGGATTGACCACTCTTGTGCCTCTCATCATGTCTCGTCCCTCGGCCGGCTCTAGTGCAACAGGCCTCTAACGACTTCCCGACCAACGGGTCAACTACGCTACACCGTTCACCACCGCAATGACCTGACCTACCTGCTCATCGGTCATCACCGGGCTGATCGGCAGCGAGACGACTTCGCGATGCAACGCTTCGGTCAGCGGCAACTTCAGATGGCCGAGCTCCTTGGCATAGGCCTGCTGGTGATGAGGGGGAATCGGATAATGGATGGCCGTGTGCACGCCACGGTCGAGCAGGCGCTGCTGGAAGGCGGCGCGATCGGCGACGCGCACGACGAAGAGGTGCCAGACGTGGGAATCCTCGCCGGTGCGGACGGACGGGAGGCGCACGGCCGGGCTCTTGATTTCGCGGCGATAGCGGGCGGCAATCTCGCGACGACGGGCGTTATCGGCGTCGATGTATTTCAGCTTCACGCGGAGTAAGGCCGCCTGCAGTTCGTCGAGGCGGTCGTTCGGGCCTTGGACGAGGTTCTTGTATTTCTCGTGCGAGCCGTAGTTACGGAGCGCGCGGACCATGTCGGCCAGTTTCGCGTCCTTACAGGTGAGCGCGCCGGCATCGCCGAGTGCGCCAAGGTTCTTACCCGGGTAGAAACTGAAGGCCACCGCATCGCCCCAGGCGCCAGCCTTGACGCCGTTGATATGCGCGCCGTGCGCTTGGGCTGCGTCTTCAAGCAGAAGGAGTCCGCGCTCGCGGCAGAGCTGGGCGATCGCCGGCATATCGGCCAGCTGACCGTAGAGGTGTACCGCCAGGACCGCCTTAACGTTCGGCGTGAGCGCAGCGGCAAGCTTAGCGGCACCCAGGTTGAGCGTGTCTTCGTCGGGCTCGACGAGGACCGGGCGCAGACGGTTCTCAGTAATCGCGAGGACCGAAGCCACGTAAGTATTGGCCGGGACCGCGACCGCGTCGCCGTCCTTGAGCAGGCCCAGCTCCTTCCAGCCACGCAGGGCGAGGATCAAGGCAGAAAGTCCGTCGGAAGTGCCGACGCAGTGGGGCGAGCCGACCCAAGCGGCGAACTCGCCTTCGAAGGCTTTCACCTCGTCGCCGAGGATATACCAGCCCGAGTCGATGACGCGGGCTGCGGCAGCCTTCAGTTCGGCGGCATGCCGGGCATTGATCGCCTTAAGATCGAGAAAAGGTACGTTCATGGCTTGGTTGCCACGACATAAATCTCTGCGGCAATTTCTGGATACTTTTCACCCAACGTCATGAATGATGAGAGCATTTCCGGCGTCCAACTTTTCTCGATCTGCGCGTTAGACAAAGGCTTGAGCCAATATCCTCCGAAGTGTTCGATGTTTAGTCCGGCCCCAGAAAACGCGGCCCTGAAGCTGGTTGGGTCGAAGACCCTGCGGTGACCGTGGTGCCTGTCCATTTCATTCAAGGAATGCTCCGTTGGCAGGATGCCCATCAAGACAGCGGCCTGGCGATGAACGGAGAGCGCGTTGGGTACTGCGGCGATTATCTTCCCCTTTGGACTGAGCCAGGAGGTGGCTCGCTTCAAGATAGCCACAGGGTCCTCCACATGCTCCAAAACGTGCCCTAATACGATCCTGTCGAATTTCTCCGATGGGGAGTAGTCTTCGAACAGACTATGGACTACTTTAGCCGCAGGATACCTTCGGGCCAAATCTAGGCAAAAATGCTCAGCCCCCTCAAGCAGGGTAAGCGTGCTGGCCTTGGTGAGGAGCAAGGGTGTCATGACACCCTCGGCTGGCCCCATTTCCAGCACAGAGCCACCATCTATGTGCCTCGAGAAGACCTCGAAACTATACTCCACCATCTTGGTGCTGACTCCCTTGGCGTACCAGGAGTCTTTCGCGATTTCCTGCAATCGTTGTAATTCTTTTTCAGACATGGTATTTTTGGATAAGTTCGATCAAGAGCATGTTCGGCATCATGACGAAAGAGATTTTTCTGCCTCCGAATGCAACCGCCGGGACAGGCGTAACCAACACCTTGGAACCTTGAAGGACGGCTTCCTGCAGGGCGCTGTCCATGCAGTCTACGAAATAGGCCATGTGGTAGATCTTTGCCCCGGCCTTAAGCCAAGGCCCAAGCGGACCTGGCGTGCCGTCGCTTCGAACGAGCTCAATCCTGGGACCGCCTCCGACAAGAAAGCGGACGTGGACTCGCTGGATTGGATCGTGGACGTCCTCGGACTCCTGTCGGTAGCCCAAAGCCTCCAATCGTCGCTGGTCTGGCTCAAACGAACGGCAGACCAAGCCAATATGGTGGAATTCGGCTCCGTTAAGCATGGCTATTTATCCTTTTCGCGATTCGAAGAGCCTTGGTCGCCAAGTGCGGCTTTATCTCTTTCCACTCGTCGCCGGTACACTCATGCCTGATCGCGTCGTGCACCTGGTCGTCGATCTTGAATCTTCCTCGCTGAAGCGCGCCCCTGCGAAAGCCGCAGCCATCGTGGAAAGAATTGACTGCCGCATTGCCCGCGATCGTGTTGGAATAAACCTCCGCGAGGCCGAGCCGCGTAAACGCGAAATCCAATAGCAGCGTGACGCTCTCTAACGCGGCCATTGAGGCTGGGGCGACGATCCACCGCCCCCACTCGGCACGGCCGACACGGACGTCGACATCGTAAAGGGAAATGAGCCCCTCAGGCGTGTTGTCCCTCTTCTTCTCTACGACAAAATAGTAGTCGTTCTCCCGTCCGTAGTACGCGCTGAGCCATTCAAGCTGGCTTTCTACGCTCAAGGAAATGCGGTTGAGGAAACGGGCGCGGATATCCTGCCCACGCAATGCGACGATGAAGTCGGCGTCGGCATCGCCGATCGGCCTAAGACGATATGCCTCTCCTTCAAGCTGATAGCTATGCCGCATCAGCCTTTCATGGTTCTTTCAGCCAGGTCCTTCACCGAACGGAGGGACGCCATCTCTGATTCCGTCAGCCTGAGTCCGTACGCCTCTTCAAAGGAAAATATGACCTCGACGTGCCTGAGCGAATCCCACGACGGGACGGTGTCCCTCGCCCCTTCGATGCCGACCGTCTCGCCGAGGATATCAGAAACCAACTTGGCGATTTCCAATTCAAGAATGCTCCGGTCTTTCATTCCCATGGATGTTGATGCGGACAGGCATATTCGCAATCCCCGAAAGCAGGGGGAGGTTTATCCGAAGGCCTCCTTCGGCCTCCATCGAGCAACCTGAAACCTTAGCCAACCATTCTCGTGCGGGGTTGTTCCGCGGCCCTAATCTATAACTAAACAGCGCCGTCTTGCGAGAGCCGGCGGCCGCATCCAGGGCCGAAGAAGCCATGAGGCCTTCCAATCCTCGGCCGAGGGCGCGGCAGCTGATCACCCATTCGTCGACGATTACCTTATCGTCATCGATACGGCCAAACATCGCCGCGATGATTCCGCTGTCGGTCAAGCTATCCCTAAGGCCGATGCCGACGGCAAAGCGTCCGGCGTCCTTAACATATTCGTTGACCTTGAGTTCGTCTAGCCGGCGCAAGGACAGGTTGAATTGATTAGTTTTCTGAGAAAGCTCGGCAAGCCTGCTGACCAGGCTTTCAGGATTCATCCACAAATCGACCTCCGGAGCCAACTCGCGCAAGTATTCGACCTGGTCGGAAGAACGATCTCTGATGCGCTTACGGGCCGCCTCCGCGCCCAGATCAGCGACTCGCAGGATATCATCAGAAGACACCCCCCAAGACCAAAGTCCCGGGTAGAATTCAAGCTCACGCGCCGTCCTGCATACGTCGGCGCCTGCATGTATGAGCTCGATCCCAGGCAGGTGACCGGACACCTCGGCCAACTCGCCCGGGTTATCATCGATGAATAATACGGCCGAAGGATCGATACGTAACTTTTGGCAAGCCTTGGATATGGACTCCGATTTGCTACCCCAGCCGATTTCATTCGCCGAAAAATCCTCCAGACGAAGCGGGAAATCCGGACGCTTGGCGAAAAGCATGTCGACATCGGCCGGCTCATTTTTTGAGACGACGGCCAGGAATATTCCTGATTCTTTTAACTTCAGGAGCAACGCCTGCAAGGATGCATGGGCGGGCGTAAGAGTTACGCTAACGCCGTCTTCACCGAGCACTCCGGAGTAGATCGTCTGGTCGAGATCGACGACGATCGCCTTGATTCGTGGAGTCAGTATGGCGGGCAGCCAACGACAGGCCATATGCTTCGCCAAGGCGAGGTTGGCCTCCTCGCTAAGTCTCGCTCCGGATATCTTTGCCAGCCGGCTATCGAAAGACGTCCGCACAGAACCTAACATATCGCATACGGGCGCGATTCGGACGCCAGGTAGTGATTTTGAGGCCTCGGTCAGTTCGCGCTCCTGCTCGATCCCGAGTCCGACGAGGACAACCAATATGGGGGCGGCGGTGGAAGCACGAAGGGCATTGATGCGGCCTTTCAGCCATTCCAGTATTTCATGCCCTAGTCTGGCTTGGATCGCTTCGACGTCGTACCAAATAACCTCCAGATCGGGGTCTTCGCCGGAAACGTTCATGGACAAAGCGTCGTCATACGGCGCTTCTTGAAATTTGATGCTCATCCTAGCGTATCCAGCCCATGCGGCGGAAGCGGCGACCACGTGTTCGAAGCTATGATTACGATGGAACCTCACCTTAACATCGCGGCAACCCCAGGTAGGCTTGAGGATTGCCAATTCCCGCCTAGTGATGCTCTCCTTGAAGAGAGAATTTGCGTAAGATATTCTCTCTAAGAAAAGGCCGGGGTTGAAATCATTCGCCATTTCTTTGTGAAATGAATTTCTGACGGTCACGGATGTAGTCGGCCTCGTCGTATTCGGCGTCGGCGAAGACCATTAGGACGCAGTCGGGAGAGAAGTCGTGCATCTCGCGCCAGAGTCCGGGCCCGATGTGCAGGCCCTTGGCATGGGAATCCAGTACGACGCTTTCCTCGCGCCGGCCATCGAACAGGCTTAGGCGGACGGAGCCGGCGACGCAGACGCAGAGCTGGCGGAGCTTCTTGTGCGCATGGAAGCCGCGGCAGACACCTGGCTTGGTGCCGTGGATCCAATAGACGCGCCGGACCGGGAAAGGCAGCGCTCCACCCAGTTCGGCGACGGAGAGACCGCCGCGGGCGTCGCCACGCTGCGGGATGTCGACGAGCTGGACCAGAGGCGAATTCATCGTCCTTGGGTGATAATGGTCTTCAGGTAAGTGCCATAGCCGGACTTGGCGATGGGCTCGGCGAGCTTGAGCAGCTGAGCGTCGTCGATGTAGCCGCGACGCCAGGCGATTTCTTCGATGCAGCCAATCTTGAAGCCCTGACGGGCTTCGACAATCTGCACGAACTGCGAGGCCTGCAGGAGCGAGTCAAAAGTGCCGGTGTCGAGCCAGGCGGTGCCGCGCGGCAGGACCTTCACGCTCAGTTTACCCTGGCGGAGGTACTCGCGGTTGACGTCGGTGATCTCGTACTCGCCGCGGGCCGAGGGCTTCAGGGTCTTGGCGATGCCGACGACGGAGTTATCGTAGAAGTAGAGACCAGGGACGGCGAAGCTGGACTTGGGCGCCTTGGGCTTCTCCTCGATGGAGATGGCCTTTCCGGCGCCGTCGAACTCGACCACTCCGAAGCGCTCTGGGTCGGTGACGTGATAAGCGAAGACGGTGCCGCCCTGCGGATTACGGCACGACTTGAGCAACTCGCCGAAGCCGGCGGAGTAGAAGATGTTGTCGCCGAGGACGAGGCAGACGTCGTCGGAACCGATGAACTTCTCGCCGAGCACGAAGGCCTGGGCGAGGCCGTTGGGGACGGCCTGCTCGACGTAGTCGAAGCGGCACCCGATGCGCGAACCGTCGCCGAGCACCTCGCGGAAGCGCGGCAGGTCCTGGGGCGTCGAGATGATCAGGATCTCCCGGATGCCCGCGAGCATGAGCACGGACAGCGGGTAATAGATCATCGGCTTGTCGTACACCGGGAGGAGCTGCTTGCTCATGACCTGGGTCAGAGGGTGCAGTCGGGTGCCGGAGCCGCCAGCGAGGATGATGCCTTTCATGAGAGTCAGATTTTGCCGAGCCGCTCGAGGCGGTAGGAGCCGTCGAGGATGCCTTGGATCCAAGCGGGGTTATCGAGATACCAGCGGACGGTCTTGCGGAAGCCGCTCTGAAAATCCTCCTGTGGAGACCAGCCGAGTTCGGCACGTGCTCGGCGCGCGTCGATGGCATAGCGCAGGTCGTGGCCCGGTCGGTCGGTGACGTAGGTGATCGCCGAATCGTGCGGCTTGCCGTCAGCGCGCGGACGGAATTCGTCGAGCAGCGAGCAGAGCAGCTTCACGAGGTCGATGTTCCGGCGCTCGTTGTCGCCGCCGATGCAGTAGGTACGGCCGGGGCGGCCCTTCTCGACCGCAGCGAGGAGCGCGCGGGCATGGTCGTCGACATAGAGCCAGTCGCGGATGTTCTCGCCCTTGCCGTAGACCGGGATGGATTCGCCGCGCAGGCACTTCAGAATGACGACGGGGATCAGCTTCTCGGGGAACTGGTAAGGGCCGTAGTTATTGGAACAGTTGGTCACCACGACCGGTAGGCCGTAGGTGTCCATCCAGGAGCGGGCGAGGTGATCGCTCGAAGCCTTACTGGCGCTATACGGGGAGTGCGGATCGTAAGGGGTCGACTCGTTGAAAGCCGGATCGGTCGGACCAAGGGAGCCAAAGACTTCGTCGGTCGAGACGTGCAGGAAGCGAAAGGCATCCTTCGCGGCACCTGAAAGGGAGCGCCAGTGACCCAGAGCGGCCTGGAGGAGCTGGAAAGTGCCCGTGACGTTGGTGGCGATGAACTCACCCGGGCCGTCGATGGAGCGGTCGACGTGGGATTCGGCGGCCAGGTGCATAACCACTTCGGGCTGGGACGAAGCGAAGGCCTGGCGCATGGCCTCGGCGTCGCAGATATCGGCCTGGATAAAGGTGAATCCCGGCTTGCCCTGGAGTTCAGAAAGGGAGGACAGGTTACCGGCGTAGGTAAGCTTATCGATGACCGTGACGGCATGGCCGCCCGCGACCAGAAGGCGGGTCAGATTCGACCCGATAAAGCCCGCGCCGCCAGTGACCAAAATACGCATAAGCAGTGGTGAGTAATTTCGGGGAAGCGGGTGTTTTAAGCCAGAAAAAAGGCGGCCGAAGGCCGGGGAACACATCACTAGTTGATCCGTTGATCAGTTGGCCAGTTGGCCGGAGCGATACACAGATAGTTGACCAGTTGAACGGTTGACCCGTTGGCCAGAGGGGGTGAAGCCGGTTGGCCAGGGCTTACGCGGCCAGGGCTTATTTCTTCTCGCCCAGCTTCCGAAGCTCTGGATCACGCATAAGTGGCAAATCCACCGGCGTTCCGCCTGCCTGCGCAGACTGATAGAGGGCGAGGATGAGTTCGACCGCCTTACGACCTTCAGCCCCGTTAACGGCGGGCTGCCGTCCCGCTCGGATTGCGGCGACGGCTTCTTCCAGATTTGCGCGATGCCAGGCATGGCCAATAGCCTTCGGATCGTTGGCGCCAGCACCACCGCCTTCGGTCGCCGGAGCGATGACCGTGGCGTCCGCGGGCAACGGCTTCTCGAATTCGAAGGCGGTCAACTTATCGTCGCGCAAGACGGCGGCTCCGGTCGTACCGTGAATGCGGATCTCGGCGGGGAAGCCCGTCGCGGACCAGCACGCGGTCGAGCTGGCGAGCGTTGCGCGGCAGCCGTTGGCGAATTCAATCCAGCCAGACGCGATATCCTCGACCTCGATACCCTCGTGAGCGATCAGGCCCGCGGTAGCGGAAACGCGCTTAGGCGCGCCGAGTAGCCAAAGAAGCAAATCGACGGTGTGGATGCCTTGGTTCATCAAGGCACCGCCGCCATCGAGGGCGAACGTGCCGCGCCAGGCTGCGGAATCATAATAGGCCTGAGTGCGCCACCAAGGGATGAGCGCGCCGGCCATGGTCAGACGACCGAAGCGGCCCGCGCCGAGGGCGGACTTAAGCGCGACCGCACCGGCGCCGAAACGGCGGGGCAGGATACCGGCGACCGTCACGCCGGCCTTGGCACAGGCGGCGGTGAGTTCATCGCAACGGGCGAGGGTCACCTCGAGGGGCTTCTCGACGACGACGTGCTTGCCGGCTTTGGCGCAGGCGAGCGCCGGGGCGAGGTGATCGCCGCTGGGCGTGCAGAGGCAGACGATGTCGACCGCTGGGTCTGCAAGGAGCGCTTCGGGCGTCTCCGCAAAGACAATGCCGTGCTTGGCGGCGAACTCGCGCCCTTTGGCGGCCGAGCGATTATAGGCTGATGTCAGTTTCACGCCGGCGATCTCGGCGAGCGCCTTCGCGTGGAACTCAGCAATCATGCCGGTTCCCCAGATACCGAAACCAAGAGGCCGTTGGGACATGCGGGTAGTTAGGGGACAAGTGGGCACGGGAGCAAGGGGACAGCGACAGAGACAACACTAGTTGAACGGTTGGCCAGTTGGCCGGAGGGGGAAGCACCTAGGGACTAAGGAGTGGGCAGAGTCAGGCTTAAGTCCTCAGATCAGTTTTCGTGAAATAACGAGAGTGTGATAGATGATGGGTACATGGATAAACCGCCGCCTAACACCGAGCCTTTCACATTCCGAGACCTGATGGTCTGGAAGCAGTCACGGGCACTCGCTTCCGATATCTACCGGCTGTGCGCTACTTCAAAACTGCGAGGCCACTATGCTTACTGCGACCAACTGGGCCGAGCTGCTTTATCCGTTCCCTCGAATATTGCTGAAGGAAACGACCGCGGGACTAATAAGGAGTCCCTGAGGTTCCTGCTTATCGCTAGGGGTTCATTAAGTGAACTGGAGACACAGCTTTGGATAGGCCACGATCTCGGCTGGATCGAGATGGCGGAGTATCAACGCCTATCGGAAAGGAGAGCTGAAGTAGCGAGGTTGCTCGGCGGCCTCATCCGCATGCGACAAGAGCGCCTGAAGTCATCTGAATCCTGACTCACCCTCTGCCCGGGTCTGCATCTGGCCAACCGGCCAACCTTTCAACAGTTCAACTAACTCTTACTTCTCTCTCTCTGGCCAACTGGCCAACCGTTCAACCGGTCAACCAACGCTGTATCTCTCTGGCCAACCGGCCAACTAATTACTGCTTCTCCGCTCCGCGGAACTCTTCCAACGGCGGCGCGTTCTTATCGCGCTCCGCGCCGCTGCGCGCCAGGACCTTGAAAAAGGTCATGACGACGATTCTCATATCGAGCCAGAAGGAGCGGTGATCGATATACCAGACATCGAGGGCGAACTTCTCGTCCCACCCGATGGCGCTTCGTCCGTTGACCTGCGCCCAGCCGGTGACACCGGGCTTCACTTCCATACGGCGGGCCTGGAAGGCGCTGTAGCGCGACACATAGCGCATGAGCAGCGGGCGCGGGCCGACGACGCTCATGTCGCCGATCAGGACATTCCACATCTCGGGGAATTCGTCGAGGGAGGTGGCGCGCAGGAACTTGCCGAAGGGAGTGAGGCG
>Ga0208811_1000325_pt1 | contig 13119 bp, 11 predicted proteins | sample Colrivmet1561A02_FD_187681 | JGI IMG/M metagenome (GOLD analysis project Ga0208811, IMG submission 187681) | Estuarine microbial communities from the Columbia River estuary - metaG 1561A-02 (SPAdes) (version 2) | ecosystem: Environmental > Aquatic > Marine > Intertidal zone > Estuary | place... | reverse complement strand
CGGGGAGAGGCAAATGTAGGCGCAATTTCATGAAACTAGCAATCTCGCCCCATAACCAGGCCACCGTGAGCGCAACTGAGGTGATTCCAAAGGCGGTGCGATCGATGGTGGAGCGATCGGTGAACTTTGCAATTGCCCAGAGCAAAAGGCCTAAGGCAAATAATTTAGCAAAGTAGGAAAACAGCGCCATCGCCATGGTTGAAATTGGATCTAGGTTTCTTGTCATGCGTGACACAGCGATATGGATAATAAAAAAGATAATCACAACAAACTGTGCAAGAACAGCGCCAAGAAATCCAGGAAGCCCACGAACAAAAGTAGAAATCAAAATGGCAAACCCGCTCGTTAAAAAGGTTGGGATAAAGGCAGCGCGAAGCAGCTTTGATTCGTTGCTGCTCATGCTGAGACCTTTTTAGGTTTTCTAGAGACTGTAACTGAGATTGCAACTAAAACCGCTGCAGTAATTAATGCAACCCACCATGGTTGAAAAGCTAAGACTGTTACTGGAAAAGCAATCGTTGCTGTCCACATATACAAAATAAATGCAGTCTTTAATTGTGAGTTACCGGCACTGAGCAAACGGTGATGCAAATGTTCGTTATCGGGTGCAAAGGGAGATTTACCTGCTTTCACACGACGTGCAACTGCAAGCAAGAGATCAACAAGTGGAATTGCAAGAACTGCAAAAGGAAGTAGAAGAGGAAGCAATGTTGGTCCCCGTGATTCAGCAGAGATTGCATTGGGATCAACTTGGCCGGTCAAAGTAATTGCAGCTGAGGCCAGCAATAAACCAAGGAGCATTGATCCGCTATCTCCCATAAAAATGCGTGCTGGGTGGGCGTTATGTGGCAAGAAACCAATGCACAGCCCTACTAATACAGCTGTTGTCAGCGATGGCGCACCTGCGCGGCTAAAGCCGTAATCAACAGCTAAGAGGTAGGCAAAGGCAAAGAATGCAATTCCAGAGATAGCAACAATGCCCGCGGCCAGCCCATCCATGCCATCAATGAAGTTCACAGCATTAATAATGACTAGAACGATAAGTACGGTAACTAACTGACCAATACTTGGTGGCAAAGTAATCACACCGTTAATTGGCAGCCACAAAATCTGAATTCCATACATCAACAAAATTCCTGCAGCAAAGACCTGCCCAGTTAACTTTGTGAGCGCATCTAATTGAAAGCGATCATCGGCCATTCCGAGCAAAACAATGGCAGTTGCGGCTAAAAAGATGCCTTGTGCTTCATGTCCAAAAGATTTACCAACAAGAGGTAAGTGATTAACAATCATGAAAGTGATTGCCATGGCCAGCCACATTGCAACCCCGCCCCAGCGAGCTGTGGGAGTTGTGTGAATATCTCTTCCACGAATTCCAGCTACAGCCCCAAAACGAATTGCTTGGGTGCGAACAAGCGGAGTAATCAGATAGCACAACGCTGCTGATATCAGCAGCGTTACTAAATACTCGCGCATGAAGGCTGCTTAAGCCTGGTAGATAGGAAAGCGTGATGTCAGAGCATGAACTTCACTCTTAATCGCAGCATGTGCTGAGGCATCATCAGTTGCAATTGCCCGTGCAATCAAAGTTGCAATCTGCTTCATCTCTTCAACGCCCATTCCTTGGGTAGTTGTTGATGGTGTGCCAACACGAATACCGCTTGTAATTCCTGGCTTTTCTGGATCATTTGGAATTGAGTTCTTATTCATGACAATTCCAGCTGCTCCGCAACGCTCATCAGCAACTTTTCCAGTTACGCCTGTGCTTCGAATATCCATCAGGGCTAAGTGAGTTTGAGTACCACCTGATACTGCTCGCATTCCTTCTGCTTCAAGGGCTTTAGCTAAAGCCTGGGCATTAACAATTACATCCTTGGCATACTTTTGATAGGCAGGAGTTGCACACTCAGCCAAGGCAACAGCTTTACCTGCCACCATAGACATGATTGGTCCACCCTGCATTCCTGGGAAAACAGATTTATCAATTGCAGCTGCGTGCTCTGCTTTAGTCAAAATCATTCCACCGCGTGGTCCACGCAAAACTTTGTGTGTTGTGAAAGAAACAACATCAGCATAAGGAACTGGGGACGGAATAGCTTTTCCTGCCACTAGACCAATGAAGTGAGCAGCATCTACCCACATAATCGCTCCTACTTCATCACAGATTGCTCGGATCTTCTCGAAATCAACTAGTGATGGGTAGGCAGTTGCACCTGAACAAATCATCTTTGGCTTTGTTGCAATTGCCTTATCGCGCAGTTCGTCATAATCAATTAATTCGTTATCGCTGCGCACGCCATATGACTCAATGTTGAACCATTTGCCTGAAAAATTAACTGGAGATCCATGAGTTAAGTGACCACCATGTGCCAAAGACATCGCCATGACGGTATCTCCTGGCTTAGTAAATGCTTGATAAACGGCGATGTTGGCACTTGCACCGGAGTGTGGTTGAACATTTGCATGGTCAGCACCAAAAAGAGATTTAGCGCGCTCAATTGCTAAGTTCTCAGCTTTATCAACTTCTTCACAACCGCCGTAGTAACGCTTGCCTGGGTAACCTTCGGCGTATTTATTAGAAAGTGTTGAGCCTATGGCTGCCAGCACTGCACGTGATGTGAAGTTCTCCGAAGCAATTAACTGCAAGTTCTTTTGCTGACGTGTCATTTCAGAGAGCAAAACTGCAGCAATCTCTGGATCTTGCTTGCTTAATGCGTCGAAATCTGGGCCATAGTAAGTAGACATAGCCCCAACCTTATCGTGAGAGCCTAAATAAGGCGCGCGCTCGGTGATATTGCCTGTATCTCAGCCAGCGAAATGGCTCCTTCGCGCAACACTCGGACACCTTCAGTATCGGCTTCTACAACCGTTGTTGATGCCCCTTGGCGCAGTTTTCCGCTGTTGAACTGGAAGGCAAGATCAGAGTGCAGAACAAAAATATCGCTGAGCTCTTTTGGTGCAGGCATTCCTATTCTTGAACCACTTGTAACAGCCAATGGCCCACTCTTTGCAAGTAGCGCTTTAGCAAATTTACTCTTTGGAACTCTGATACTGATTCGATCAAGTTGGTTGGCATCTCCGAGATCCCAACTCAAACCTAACTGTGGTTTGAGATTTAACGAGAGCAGGCCTGGCCAAAACTTCTTCATCAAGGCAGAAATCTCTGGAGTGATTTCACGGACAACGCCTTGAGCAGTCTTTGCACTTCCTACAAGAACCTGCGCCGAAGTAAATAAAGGTGATCCATGCAAAACATTCATTGCACGAACTGAGTCATGCTTGAAAGCATCACAGGCAAATGCATAACTATGTTCTAGTGGAATTGCGATGATGTAACCATCAGAGATCGCCTTGAGCGCTTTATTAACGTGACGGCTGAGTTCGCCTTTTTTAAGATCTACTTCTTTACCCATGATTACCTCCTCACCGCACTAGTCCAACGGGGACGACCTACGAGGTCATCATGGAGTGCAATATCTTCGAAATCTACGGCTAACTCCCCCGCAATTGCAATTGCTTGCTCTTCTGTATGTTCAATGACCAGTACTCCTGCGGGCTTTAACAATCTGGCCGCGGCTTGGATAAAAATCCGTGGAAGTTCCATGCCAGTTGGCCCACCAAAGAGGGCGATATGTGGCTCAAAGCCGGCAACATCTCGTGGCAAGGTTTGCGAATCTGGAATATATGGCGGGTTAGCAATGACAACATCGCACTTAACCCCTGGCAACACATCTGCGACATCGCCTTCAACGACTCGAACGTTTTCAGCAATAACTGAGACGTTTTTCTTCAGCCACACCAGCGCCTCTGGTGATTTTTCAACTGCAATCACTCGCGCAGTTGGTGCTTCAGTTGCAATGGCCAAAGAAAGTGCACCAGAGCCTGCACCTAAATCTATAACGCTAACTGGGGCTGGCAAGTTAGTAATGTGTTGTAAGACTGCTTCCACCAATAGTTCAGATTCAGGGCGGGGAACTAAAACTCCTGGACCCACTTCAATCTCGAGGTAGCGAAAGGGTGCAACACCAGTTAAATACTGCAGGGGTTCATGGTTGATTCTGCGATCAAGAAAATTAAAGAACTGCTCTTCGATGACGTTGGTATCACCAATGGTTGCAAGAGTTGATTCAACTAAAACCGGATTATGTAGATCCATGCGAGATAAACCAAGAACATGAGCTAGTAGGTGCTCAGCATCAACTTCACTGATTCCAGATTCTGCTAACTGTGCTTTAGCAACACGAAGCAGAGTTTTGATCTCCATGTGCTTAGTTCGTGCTCGCCAAACGTGCAGCTTTATCTGCATCCAGTAGCGCCTGAATCATGTCATCGAGATCGCCATTCATAACGGCATCAAGATTATTTGCCTTGTAGTTCACGCGGTGATCACTGATGCGGTTTTCTGGGTAGTTATATGTGCGAATGCGCTCTGAGCGATCCACTGTGCGCACTTGGCTCTTGCGCTCTGCAGATGCGGCAGCTTCAGCCTTTTCTTGGGCATCGGCTAATAGACGAGCACGCAAAATACGCAGCGCAGACTCTTTATTTTGTAGCTGGCTCTTTTCATTCTGGCAAGAAACCACAATGCCTGTTGGAACGTGGGTTAAACGCACTGCAGAATCCGTTGTATTCACTGACTGTCCGCCAGGACCTGATGAGCGATAAACATCTACGCGCACATCATTCATATTCAGCTCAACATCTACTTCTTCAGCCTCAGGCAAAATCAAGACACCGGCAGCAGAAGTGTGAATACGTCCAGCGCTTTCAGTCTCTGGCACGCGCTGCACGCGGTGCACACCTCCCTCAAACTTTAAACGTGCATAAGGAGATTCTCCAGGTGCTGCAGTCCCCTTTGATTTAACTGCAACTGAAATATCTTTATAGCCACCCATTTCACTTTCAGTGGCATCAATAACTTCAACTTTCCAGTTGTGCTTTTCTGCATAACGCATATACATGCGCAGTAAATCACCAGCAAAGATTGCTGATTCATCTCCACCTGCTCCTGCTTTGACTTCCAAAATAACATCACGATCATCATTGGGATCACGAGGCAATAGCAGCTCTTCTAACTTCTCAGCAGCTTGGGCACATGTTGCCTCTAGCGCTGGAATCTCAGATGCAAAATCAGCATCAACTGCTGCTAACTCTTTACCTGCCACTAAATCATCTTCTGCAGATTTCCAGGCTTTAAAACCTGCAACAACTGGACCAAGTTGAGCATAACGACGACCCAATTTGCGGGCATTGTTTTGATCTTCATGGATAGAAGGATCAGCCATCTTGGCTTCAAGTTCGGCGTATTCGCGCACCATTTCATGGGCGGATGCGAAACGATCACTTGTCATTGGCTTCTCCTTTCAATTCGAGTTCCTGTTTGTGTTTAAAGTGAAAATAAAAAAACCGCGACCGCAACCCGATAAGGGCTGCGATGCGGTTTCTTTAGAAAGCTACTTAGCTTCTTTTTTACCGAAGCGCTCTTCGAACTTAGCTACGCGACCACCAGTATCAAGGATGCGCTGCTTGCCGGTGTAGAACGGGTGGCATACAGAACAGACTTCAACATAGATTGAACCGCTTGCAACTGTTGAGCGGGTAACAAACTTCTCACCGCAACCACAGGTTACTTGGGTCTCTTTGTACTCTGGGTGGATCTCTGGCTTCATGGTTATTCCTTCTTTAATGCTTGGGTCCCTTATCGGGTGAACCAAACGGGCGGTTAACAGAGCTAAATCGTAGGCGATTGCCCGCGATTTACGAAATTTACGCTTACTTTGAGTCGTCAGGTCCAGAGGTTGTCTTCTGGATCTGCATCAAGAACTCGACGTTGGACTTAGTGCCCTTCATCTTCTCAAGAAGAAGTTCAAGTGCTGCTTGTGGCTCTAGTGCGTGCAATACACGACGGAGCTTCCACACAATATTGAGTTCTTCTGAACCCATAAGGATTTCTTCCTTACGTGTTCCAGATGCAACAACGTTAACCGCAGGGAAGATGCGCTTATCAGCCATCTTGCGATCAAGGATGAGCTCCATGTTTCCAGTTCCCTTGAACTCTTCGAAGATAACTTCATCCATACGAGAACCTGTGTCAACGAGCGCAGTTGCAAGAATCGTTAGTGATCCACCATCTTCAATATTACGAGCTGCACCAAAGAACTTCTTAGGTGGATAGAGAGCTGCTGAATCAACACCACCAGAAAGAATTCGACCTGATGCTGGAGCTGCGATGTTATAGGCGCGGCCCAGACGTGTGATTGAGTCAAGAAGCACAACTACATCGTGACCAAGTTCAACAAGTCGCTTTGCGCGCTCGATTGCCAGCTCTGCAATTGTTGTGTGGTCATCTGCTGGGCGATCAAAAGTTGAAGCAATAACTTCACCCTTAACTGAGCGCTGCATATCTGTAACTTCTTCTGGACGCTCATCAACGAGAACAACCATCAAGTGACACTCTGGGTTATTTGTTGTGATTGCGTTAGCAATTGATTGCAAAACCATTGTCTTACCCGCCTTAGGGGGTGAAACAATAAGTCCGCGCTGACCCTTACCAATGGGTGCAATCAGATCGATAACACGTGTGGTTAATACATTTGGCTCAGTCTCAAGGCGCAAACGCTCTTGCGGATAAAGCGGAGTTAACTTGCCGAATTCAACACGGTTACGTGCTTCTTCCGGTGTCATTCCATTGACTGTTTCAAGAGTGATGAGTGCGTTGAACTTCTGCTTAGTTTCACCTTCGCGTGGTTGGCGGACTTGGCCTGTTACAACATCGCCCTTACGTAGTCCGTTTTTGCGCACTTGCTGCAGTGAAACATAGACATCGTTAGGTCCTGGAAGGTATCCAGCTGTGCGGATAAATGCATAGCTATCGAGAATATCGAGCAGACCGCCAACTGGTACCAAGACATCGTCTTCACCAATTACTGGTTCGCGCTCTTCGCGTGGTCCGCGATCACGGTTGCGATCGCGGTTGCGATCGCGCCCACGGCCATGACGGTCGTTGCGATCAAAGCGATCACCACGGTTGCCACGGTCTGTGTTGCTTTGAGGTGCTGATGGTGAGTCATCGCCATCATCATCTGAATCTTCATTTGAAGCAGAGTTATTTGAGCTCTTAGCTTCCTTCTTGTTCTTATTGCGGGCTTCGCGGCGGGCTTCGCGTTCAGCTTTAGCAGCTTCGCGGTTGCTTGCCTGTAAATCAGCGATCGCCTCTACAAGAGCGTCCTTCTTCATCTTTGCTGCGCCATCGACACCCAGTTGTGTTGCTACTGTCTTTAACTTTGGAAGGGTCATTGCAGAAAGTTCAGGACTATTTGAACGTACAGGTTCAATTTCTGTTGTCATCTGTTTCTTTTCTATATAGGTCAACTTCGTTGTTAGATATCGACGTTGAACCGTGGATGATGTTTTTAGATTTACCTGATGTGTTGCTGGCCGCTAGAGAAGGGCCGTTCAGATAGGTCAAAGTTTAGCACCCCATGGCGCTGATAGGCAAAATCACCAAAATTAAGCGGAGATTACGTTGGCTCCTTGGCGGGCAACACCCAGTTCAGTTGCAATGAATTTATCTCCAGCAGCTCTGCGTAGTTCCTCGGCCTCAGAAGGGCCGCCGGTGTGAAGTACCAAAACAGTTGGACCAGCACCTGAAATAAAGGCTGCAACACCAGCGTTGCGCAGCTTTGTCAGTAGCGCAAAAGATTGTGGCATTGCCTCTTGGCGATAAGACTGATGTAAAAAGTCAGCAGTTGCAGTGTGAAGAAGATCTGGGCGATGCTCTAGAGCGTGCACCAAAAGCGCTGCATTTGAAGTATTTCTGACCGCATCGGCATGAAGCAAACTCTCAGGCAACATCTTTCTTGCCTTTGAGGTTGCAACTGAAGTCGCTGGAATAAATGCAAGGGCGCCAATGCGTGTATCTACTTCAATATGAACAGATTGTGCCACCACGTGTCCCCGATGTGAATCTTGCCAAGCAATATTTGCACCACCAAAAATCGCAGCTGCAACATTATCTGGGTGGCCCTCCATTTCATTAGCCAGCACCAACATATCTTCTAATGACATGCGCTCGTTGCCACCAAGAACAAGGGCGCGAGCAAGAGATAGTCCGCCAACGATTGCGCTGGCAGAAGAGCCAAGGCCGCGACCATGTGGAATGACATTTAACTGGCGAAGTGCAATACCGCGAGGTTTGCCACCAAGAAATTCAAAGCCTTTATACATCGCCTTAATGACTAAGTTTTTATCATTTCTAGCAACATTCTCTGCTCCCTCACCAGTGACATCAACATCAAAGCCCGGTTCATCTTGAACTTGAGCGATGTAGCGATCAAACATGCTCAGAGCTAAACCAAGGCAATCAAAGCCGGGACCTAAGTTGGCACTGGTTGCAGGAACTTGCACCTGCATTGGTTGGGCTTTAAAAGTTGGCTTCATAGTGAACTCTTAGGAAAGACCCAGCGCTTTTGCCGCAACTTTAAGATTGACTGGAACAACAACAGGCTTCTTTGCAGAATCAAGGGCGTAAGGAATATCTTTCAAACCATGACCAGTAACAGTAATAACGATTGTCTTTCCTTGAGGCAGCTTTCCAGCCTTTTTATACTTAATCAGTCCAGCTAATCCTGCAGCAGATGAAGGTTCAACGAAGATTCCCTCTTTAGCTGCAATTAAACGATAGGCAGACAAGATCTCTCTATCTGTGACTGAATCGATCACACCACCTGAAAGATCGCGGGCTTCAACGGCTTGGGCCCAAGAAGCAGGATTACCAATGCGAATAGCAGTTGCAATGGTGTCTGGATTCTTAACAATCTTGCCTTTAACAATAGGAGCTGCACCGGCCGCTTGGAAACCATACATCTGTGGCAATTGTGATGACATGCCGTCTTTGTAGTACTCCTTGTAGCCCTTCCAATACGCAGTGATATTTCCTGCATTACCAACTGGCATTGCATGAATATCTGGAGCATTGCCCAACATGTCCACAACTTCAAAGGCTGCAGTCTTTTGTCCTTCAATGCGATAAGGATTAACTGAGTTAACTAGTGCAACTGGATAGTTCTCAGATAGTTCGCGAGCAAGAGTTAAGCAATCATCGAAGTTGCCATTGACCTGCAAAATTGTTGAGTCATGGATAACTGCTTGGGCTAACTTGCCCATTGCAATCTTTCCCTTAGGAATTAACACCGCTGGTGTCATGCCCGCTTTAACGGCATATGCCGCAGCAGATGCTGAAGTGTTTCCAGTTGATGCGCAAATAACAGCCTTAGCGCCATCTTCTGCCGCCTTGGAAATCGCCATTGTCATTCCGCGATCTTTAAAAGAGCCTGTTGGATTTAAACCTTCGTACTTGATCCAAACATTGTTACCTAGTAATTCTGAGAGGTTGCATGCATAGATAAGTGGTGTGCCACCTTCACGCAAAGAGATGATCGGAGTATTTGCGTTAACAGGTAAGCGGTGGCGATATTCCTCGATGACTCCGCGCCATTGATGAGCTCCGCTTTTCTTGTTTCCAAAAATCCCCATTTAGGCAACTACTCCTTCAACGCGAATCACTGATTCAACTTTGCTGACGATATCCATGTCAGCCAGTTTCTTTATGCAACCCTTGAGCGATGATTCAGTCGCAGCATGTGTGACAACAACTAGCTCAGCATCACTACCAAGTCCTGCTTGGCGCACAGTCTGAATAGAGATACTTTCACTGGCAAATACTTGGGCAATTGCAGCCAAAACACCTGACTTATCGGCCACATGTAAGCGAACAAAGAACTGTGATTTCACATCACCAACAGGTGCGATATCAAGGTCGGCGTAGTCAGATTCACCATAGCCAACAGTGGAATAAGCACGGTGGCGTGTAACAGCAACTAAGTCACCCAAGATTGCAGATGCGGTTGGTGCACCGCCCGCCCCGCGACCATAGAACATGAGCTGTCCAGCTGCCTCTGATTCAACATAGACGGCGTTAAAGGCGTTGCGCACAGATGCCAATGGATGTGAACTTGGAAGAATCACTGGATGCACGCGCACAGAGATCTCATCTTTGAGTGTGAGTTCGGCAATTGCAAGTAGTTTGATGACAGAGCCCATGGCTTTGGCTGCATTAACGTCATCAAGTGAAATGGCAGAAATACCTTCGCAATACACCTCATCAATTGTCACGGTGCTATGGAAAGCAAGGCTGGCTAGAAGAGCTGCCTTTGCTGCAGCATCATGTCCCTCAATATCTGCAGTGGGATCAGCTTCGGCATAACCAAGTGATTGTGCCTCTTTTAATACATCACTAAAGGCACGGCCTTCTTCATGCATTTTTGTCAAGATGTAGTTAGTTGTTCCATTCACAATTCCCATCACGCGAGTGATTTGATCACCAGCAAGTGATTCACGCATTGAGCGGATAATTGGAATAGCACCAGCAACTGCTGCCTCATAATACAAATCTACTTTTGCAGCATCGGCTGCGTTAAAGAGTTCATGCCCGTGTGTTGCAAGCAGCGCCTTATTAGCAGTAATAACAGATTTCTTATTCTTAATTGCTTCTAGGATCAGTGTGCGTGCTGGCTCAATCCCACCCATCACTTCAATAACAATATTGATCTCTGGGTCATTAACAATTGAGTTTAAATCTGTTGTAATCATTGAAGGATTAATACCTTCGCGGGCAGCGTTGCTGCGAACACCAATTTTTTTAAGAACGAGCAGTGCACCCGAGCGCTCAGAGAGCTCTTGTTCATCGGATTGGAGCAGGCGGGCAACTTGACTGCCGACCACACCGCAGCCGAGCATGCCAATAGATATTGTCTTTAGCTCTGCGCTCATGCGGTCTATTCTTTCACAGATGCCTGTAACGGCGTTAAATATCTAGCCCTAACAGATCAGCTTCAGTCTCACGGCGCAGAATCACGCGGGCTTTTCCATCTTTTACTGCAATTACTGGTGGTCGTGGCACGTGGTTGTAATTAGTTGCCATGCTGCGCCCATATGCACCGGTTGCTGGGGTGGCTAATAAATCACCAGGAACAATGTCGCTCTCTAATTCAATCTCACGAATGAGAATATCCCCGGTTTCACAGTGCTTTCCAACAATGCGTGAAGAAATCTTTGGCGCACTGCTGGTGCGGTTGGCAAGTATTGCGAAGTATTGAGCATCATATAAAGCAGGGCGCAAATTATCGCTCATGCCGCCATCAACGGACACGTAGCGACGGTTAGCACCGTTTTCTAAAGTGACATCTTTGATTGTTCCCACTTCATAAAGCGTGAACATTGTTGGCCCAACGATTGCTCGTCCTGGCTCTATTGAGATGCGTGGGATAGAAAGTTTGTGAGCTGCGCATTGGGAGCTAACAACATCTGCCAAAGCCTTCATAGTTGATGCTGGATCTAAATTAACTTCTCCGGGTAAATATGCAATGCCATATCCCCCACCTAAATCAAGTTCAGGTAGCTCTACTGAATACTCATCGCGATATTTAGCAAGCAATGCAATGAGGCGCTGGGCGCTAATTTCAAATGATTCTGTCTCTAAAATCTGTGAACCGATATGAGCATGGAAGCCACGAAGTTCTAGGGATGAATGAGTGCGCACCTGAGTAATTGCATTCCACGCAGCACCACTTGCTATTGAAAAACCAAACTTCACATCTTCATGAGCCGTGGCAATTGATTCATGGGTGTGGGCTTCAATGCCTGGTGTAAGACGCAGCAAGACCTTTTGAACGACACCATGCTTGGTTGCAGCCGCGCTCACTCGCTCTAATTCATAGAGTGAATCAATAACGATTGCGCCAACTCTGGCCGCTACCGCCTTTTCTATTTCAGCCACAGATTTGTTGTTTCCATGCACTTCAATCTTGGCGGGATCAATTCCACCTTTAAGTGCAACAGCTAACTCACCGCCGGTGCAGACATCGATGCCGATACCAATATCTTTGATCCAACGTGCAACTTCAACACAGATAAAGGCTTTGGCTGCGTAATAAACAGTTCCAGCGTTGCTTCCGAAAGCGTTATTCAAAGCTGTGTTCCAGGCTGCTGCGCGATCTCTAAAATCTGCTTCATCCATAATGAATGCTGGTGTGCCAAACTCTTTAGCTAACGCTGTAGCTGGGATTGAAGAGATAGATAACTCTGAGCCAGTCTTAACGTGAGAGGACCACATTGCTACATCCTCTCCGGTGCACTAACGCCCAATAAATCCAAACCATTTTTAATTACTTGTTTCGTAGAAGCACAGAGTAATAGACGGGCAGTATGTAGTGCCGTTGGATTTTCTTCTCCCATGGGCAGAACTCGGCAATCGGCATAGAAGCCGTGATAGGTCCCAGCTAACTCTTCAAGGTAGCGAGCAATGCGGTGAGGTTGGCGAAGTTCAGCCGCGCTTTGCACTACGCGTGGAAACTCAGCTAATGCGCCCAGTAGTTCGTTTTCACGATCATGGACTAACTGCGATGAATCAAAGGCGCTCAAATCCACTGGGATATTTAACTCTGCGGCATTTCGCAATACAGCAGTGATGCGGGCATGAGCATATTGAACGTAGTAGACCGGGTTCTCATTGGTGTTGCGCTTCAAGATATCGATATCCATAACCATCGGTGTATCAACTGGGTAGCGGATCAGTGTGTAGCGGGCAGCATCAACGCCTACTTTTTCAACTAACTCTTCCAAAGTGATAATCGTGCCGGCACGCTTAGATAATTTAACTTCTTCGCCGCCCTCCATGATTTTTACTAACTGCCCAATAAGAACATCGATGTTGTAGTCAGGATCATCACCAGCACATGCAGCAGTAGCTTTTAAGCGATTCACATATCCATGGTGATCTGCGCCCAGCATGTAGATACAGATATCAAAGCCCCGCTCGCGCTTATTGATGTAATAAGCGGTATCGGAAGAGAAATAAGTAAGTGAGCCATCAGATTTGGTTAATACGCGATCCTTATCATCTCCAAAGTCCGTTGTGCGCAGCCATATTGCACCTTCTTCCTCAAAGACATGGCCCTGCTTGCGCAACTTCTCTATGCCATGCTCAACCGCGCCTTGGTCATGTAATGAACGTTCTGAAAACCAGACATCAAAATGTGTTCCAAAAGTATCTAATACTCT
>Ga0208811_1000314_pt1 | contig 13478 bp, 11 predicted proteins | sample Colrivmet1561A02_FD_187681 | JGI IMG/M metagenome (GOLD analysis project Ga0208811, IMG submission 187681) | Estuarine microbial communities from the Columbia River estuary - metaG 1561A-02 (SPAdes) (version 2) | ecosystem: Environmental > Aquatic > Marine > Intertidal zone > Estuary | place... | reverse complement strand
AAGAAAACATAATACCAATGTTTAAACTTCTTGTAATCTGACACGAAGTTCAACCCTTTAATTTCCTGATCGTCACATACTCAATCATAGCATTATAGTTGCATCTTTCGAGGAAAAGGGGAGTGGTCGCTATTTTTCTGTTAGTTTTAAAAAGGTTAAGTCCTGAAATAATTTGAACAAGTACTGCAATTAGTAGAACTGTTTCAAAGAAAATATTCCGATAAAATAGTCTCAAAGTATTCATTATTTCAATATGTGTGTCAGAACCAAAAATGCTTAAAGTGTGATTAAACAAATGTAGTCCAACAAAAACTGTAATTGTAAGTCCTGATATAAAATGAATTTTCTTTGTTGTCATTTTTTTGTCTGTTCAAATAAAAAAGGAGTCGATTGCCAGCAAAGGATGGACAATATGATAATTTCTTTTAACAATTTCATGTCTCTCATTAGTGGTTTAATGCCCTATAACGTTTTCGGGCTTGGCGAAGGTGGCGATTTTCACCACAAAGGTTGATGCGGAGAACCAAACTTTGATTAACCACAAATGTGTCTGCGGAGCACTGAACCGCCACTTTTGCCAAACCCGTGTTATGTGCCGTTTTTCTTATTTCGCCAAGAAGTCATTTATAATTTTAAGTGTTTCATTTGGTTGTTCCTCATGTGGTGTATGCCCACAGTTTCGCATAATCGTCAAATCCGATGTTTTGATTTTTGCCGCATAAATTTCAGCATATTTTACATTCAAATAATTGTCTTTGTCGCCCCAAATGATTTTTACCGGAATAGTTAAGTTTCCCATTTGTCTCTCGGTAATTTTCCAATCACAATGCCGTTTTATTTTGTAAGTGGCTCTCTGATTTTGCTTTATTTGTAAAGGCTTGTAAGTTTCTTCGATGAGTACACTATCTACAAATGATTGATTTACATATACTTTCTCGTATGCTTTTCTTACAGCATTTTTAGTTACCATTTTTGATGCTAATTCACCAAGTAATGGATATTTCAAAATCTCCCATTCAAAAACATCTTTTACATCAAGACCCGATGGGTCGATAAGTATTAGTTTTTTAACTTTGTCAGGGAATTTCTCTGCATAATACAAAGCCCAACCACCACCCCAAGAGTTGCCGATAATGTTTATTTTGTCAATTTTAAAATGAGTAACAAATAAATCAATGAAACTCGCAAAGTCATCCAAATTATATTCTGGTTCATCTTTGGCAACTGTATAGCCGTGTCCTGGCATATCAAAAGCATAAACTGTGTGGTTTAGCGAAAGGCTATCAATAATGTTTCGCCAGCTATACATCCAAGTTCCACCTCCGTGAATTAAGAAAATAGGGTCACCTTTCCCCTTTATTAAGTAGTGAATTTTATAATTGCCAAGTTCAATGAATTTTGTATCAAATTGCTTACTGAAGTCGCTCGGGTTTGAAGTCGCATTTCCGCAAGATGAAGTCAAGATTATTGTCAAAAAAAGTAAAAATTGTCTTTGCATTTTAGATTATTCTGGATTTATAAAATGGCACATAACGTTTTGCGTGTATGAGACGTAGCGGATTAAAAAGCACTTCACTATCAGTTTTGCACAAAGATAAATAAAAGCACAGACCTTCGAATTACCACTTCACCCGCTATTTCTCATACACGCTGTTAGGTGCTGGCGTTATGGTCTTTATATTCTTCCACCTGCTCCAACAGTTCCATAGATTTCATTAATGGTGTCCATTCTTTTCCACTAAAAATAAGTTGAAACCATTTCTTATTTCTGTTCTCATATTTAATGTTGAAGAATAGCCAAATAGCAATCACAATAAATGAAAGTGTAAAAAACAAAGTCATTATCCATTGCAAAATACCCCAATCTGTTAGCATAGTTTCGTTCCACCAAAAAGTTGTCCAAACAGGAAGCTGAAGAAATAGAAGACGAGTTACCCAAAGCGTTGATATTTTTAGGTTTGACAATTTCTCTTGTGTCCTAATAATCGGTTCTGTTATATCTATTTGGTAAATAGTGATAAGCTGATAAAGGTAAATATATAATGAAATGGCGGTCAGCCCTACTTGTATTGAAGCCGAAAACAGAAAGAACTTATTCGCATCATTAAATGAGTTTAAATAAATTGAGCTCAAAGCAATTCCCCCAATACCAACCCATAAAATACCAACAAATAGAGCAAAAACTTTAATTGGTTTCATTGAGCCTAAAATGCTATAAATCTTTACACGGGCTATCTCTTCGGTGTTTTTCTTGTCGATTACAAAGCTCTTTTCCAATTTATCATTGGTAGTTTGCCAAAGTTTTTTTATTTCTAGTTCGTCCATTGCTTTAAGATTTTAATTGTGAGAATCGTGTCTTTAATTTGTCTTTGATACGTCCTATTTTCGTTCCTACATTGCTTACCGAAATTCCTAATATCTCAGCAATTTCAGTGTGGCTTTTGTCTTCCAAATACAAAATCATCAATGCTTTGTCTATCTCTTTTAGTTCGCTGATAAATTGGTCCAATAAATACAACTGTCTTTCATTTTCCGATTTGTCTTCGACTGGGGTTTCTATCAATTGCTCAGTCAGCTCGGTATATTTATTTGCTCTTGTTGTATTTTTTCGATAAAACGAAATGGCAACATTCAACGAAATGCGATAGAACCAAGTAGAAATTTTGAACTGATTATTGTAGCGGTGTATGGAAAGCCAAACCTGTATCATCATTTCCTGAATGAGGTCTTGCCTATCGTCTTCATTTGGACAATATGCGCGGGCAACCTTGTGCAAAATACCTTTATGTTGCTCAATGATATTTTGAAAATGCTGCTTTTGCTCTTTCTCGTTCATTTAATTTAACAGGTTTTCAGCCTTTATACCAATTATTCGCACAAGGGTCATAAAAATCACAGTATGAAAGAAAAAAACTTTTTTCTGAAGCTTCTTAGATTGTCAAAGGTCGGTTGTTCAGATTCAGCGCAACTGTCCGACACGCTTGCACCTAACTCCCTTATACCCGAAACAAACCTTCGCATATACACCCAATTTCAACGGCAATGGCGAAATTTTGTTTCGTTTTTAGCAGAATGCAATATATTGTTTTTTTCTAAATCATCAGAGGGACTCTTAATTTGTTGTAAGCTTTTTATACCAACATGAGTATATTTCGGTTATTAGATTTTTCTTCTAGATTTTTTTCTATGATTAATTAAATTTTAAAATTAATATAGGAAAACTCCATCTAGCCTAGTACATATTATTGTTCCACTTTTTGCTGACGATTTACATCTTTGACCGGATTTAGGATAGAAAAACCAATCAATAATATCCGTAAAAAGAAAAATTGATGAATACGTTGAAAGGAGTACTATTCTTTAGCCAATTCCACGAACCAGCATTATTAACTAAAATTGCAGTTATCATATACAAAATCAATGATTTTTTAAAAATATTGGCGCTTATTTGATCAAAATTAGATGTTAACGTTTACGCTATTTTCGGCAGTTTCTAAGGACTATTTACACCATAATTATGGGGTTTATAAGGGGTTTCTACGCATTATTAAACTCCAATATCGTTTCATTTAATTGAGCCTTTCGCTGCTCCCAATCACTCATATTCTTATTGAGGATTTGTATAAATTGCTTACCGTGATTACGAATTTTTAGGTGCGCCAGCTCGTGCATAACAACGTAGTCTAAAGCATAATCATCAACCTTAGATAGCTCCAGGTTAAACCAGACTCTCATTACTTCTTGGTTACACGATCCCCATTTGGTTTTCATTTTCTTGATCTTACATTCTTTTGCTTTAACACCAAGCTGGTTTTCCCATTTTTCAATAAATGGGATTAGTCTTGATCTTAATTTTGCTCTCAGCCACGATTCTAGAATTTCCTTTCGCTTTTGGGTGTCATACTCCGCTTTAAGTTGAAGCTGCATGATGGTTTTCTTCAAAACAACAGAATTCTTATTTTTAGGATCCACATTTAGCTTAAGCAAATATCTTTGTCCTTCAAAATAATGACTTTCTCTATTAATGTATAATCTTGGGCTTTGACGTTCCTTATTTTTAAATTTTCGCTGGTTTTTACGAATCCAAGGAATTTTAGAGACAATAAATAATCTTATTTTTTCATTATCAGAAGATAAAGGTGCAGACAATCGCACCCGACCTATCGGTGGATATACACCAAGATGAATATTCTTGATATTCTTTTTTATAACCTCTATCTCTAAATCACCAACATTCACAATACTCATCTAGTAATCACTTTGATTTTTAATAATGTCGAAAATTGAATCGATGTCCTCACTTGGCAAATGATCTTTTAATACATTTATGATCTCTCTCTCCTTTAGCTTATCACCGCGCCAATTATGTTTTTTAGTATATCTGACAGCTTCATCAAGAACCATTGTTAGGTTTTCATCTCCATCCAGATTATCATATAACGCTTGCTTTGCTTTTGTATTAATTGATGTTGGATAGCTTCTGGAATGCTCTGGCTCTGCTACGTTTTTAGCTAATTCTATGATCTCTTGAAGATACTTTTCATAATCTTTCACCTCATTTTTCCTGTCTTCAATCAAAGAATTTAGAACCTCAGCCATGGTATCAAAATACTTTGGATTAGTTGGTCTCTCCTCAATAATAACTTTTCTAAGATTGTGCTCAATTGTTTCAGCAACTGCTTTTTGATCTTTTCTAATCCCTTCAGGTAGATCGTGAACAAAAGCCTCTCCCTTAAGAACTATCAAATTCATTAGAGTCATATCCTCATCGTCAAATGCTGATATTTTGGTACTTTCCTTTGCGTTAATGTATGTATCAATCAAATGGCGCATTGCTGGCTCATATGCTTTGAGATCTATGTAATCCCCGGATGCTAATTTTATTTCATCTCGAATGCTAACAAACTGATTAATTTCTACTTTCAACTTATCAGCATCAGTAGCGGAATAACCACATTGATTTAATTCATTTGCAATGTTAGCGAAGGCCCTAACAGCTTAATCTTCTTTGCTCGTTGTCATTTAGGTCTTGACTATTACTTGTGTCACCACAAAAAAACTTTATAAATTCTGGTGTTCTTTTAGGCGGCTCAACTGGTTCGATCATTCTTCGACCTTGCTCTAAAAGATCTTCTAATTCATCTTTAGCTTCCTTGAATCTATTTTTTAATAATCCTTGAATATCGCTTTTATCATACTTTTCAAAAGCACCAGAAGTATACTCCTCCATCGCCCTTTTTATGTTACCAAATAGATCTTTATAATCAACTATGTAGCCATAAGTCTTGTCTTCTGCCTCCAATCTATTAACTCTGCAAATAGCTTGAAATAATCCATGGTCTTGTAACGACTTGTCAATATATAGGTAGGTAGCTGTTGGTGCATCAAAGCCAGTTAATAGCTTATCAACCACTATTAACAACTTCATTTGAGCTGGATATTTTTTAAAGGTCTCTTTAGTGTCTTTATCGAATTGTTCTATTGTTTTCGTCCCCAACATTTTCACGTAGGTTTCGTACTTCATTACATTTTCTGTTTCTTGCTCCTCTCCAGTAGTTTCTCCTTTTGTATCTGCAATATGAGGTGAATAAGAAGTCACAATAGCGCACTTCAATAATCCTTTGCGTTGAAATATTTCATAGTACCTACATGCCTCATAGATTGAACTTGCTACCAACATTGCATTACCACGACCATTCATTAAACGGTCTTTTGTCTCAAAGTCAAATATAATATCGTTGGCTATTTTTTCTAATCGATCACTACTAGAGAATACTTTTTGAAGAGTACCCCAGCGTTGCTTTAAACGCATTTTTGCCACATTGGTCAATCCACTTGTTTTTGTTTCAAACCATTGGTTGATTTTGTCTTCAGAATGAATAGCTTGTTCTACATCTCTTGCTTCATACCGCAAGTCTAACACCACCTTATCTCGTACAGCTTCATCAAATTTATAGGTATGAATAAACGTGCCAAATATCTCCATGGATGTTTGCTTATCCTTCGATAAAAGCGGTGTACCCGTAAAACCAATGAATACCGCATTTGGTATAATGGCTTTCATTGCTTTGTGAAGCTCACCAGATTGAGTTCTGTGACATTCATCAATGTAAACGTAGATATCTCCCTTAGCTGAATACCCAGGAGGCAAACTATTTTTTATCTGCTCTAAATAATCATCAAAAGCTTCATCTTCATTGTTTCTTCTTCCAAACTTGTGGATCAATGAACACATCAACCACGGTGAAGTAGAGTTCAACATATCAATTAAACCAATTCCATTTTTGGCTCGAATAATTTGTTCCTCAACACCTTGAAAAACACCTTCAATTTGACCATCTAATTCTTCACGGTCAGTTATTATAAGAACACGTGAGTTGGTGATGTTTTCTCTTATCCACTTCGCCAGTAACACCATGGTAATAGATTTACCAGATCCTTGTGTGTGCCAAATAATCCCACCCTCACGATTGCGAACTTTTAATTGTGCAGCCTTTATGCCAAAATATTGATTTGGTCGAGGAAGCTTCTTTTTCCCAGCATCAAAAATGATAAAATCATGCAGCAGCTCAATTATTCTTTCTTTGTTACACAGTAATTCAAGTTGTGCATCCAGTGGGTAGTCATGTTGGTTAGTTTGTTCAGTCCATCGTAGATATTCTTTCTCCGGTGTTTCAATGGTACCATAACGTAAGTATTCAGTGTCGTTACCAGCGAATAAAAACTGGGTGGTGGTGAAAAAATATCTAATGAAATTGGAGTGCTGGTTGTCCAAGTTTTGACGAATGCCTTCACTAACTGATACTTTAGATCTTTTTAGTTCAATTACACTCAACGCGATACCATTGATGTATATAACGATGTCTGGTCTTTTATCATGAACACCTTTTACAGTTACCTCTTCTGCAACTGCAAAGTGATTATTTGTTGGATTTTTAAAATCAAATAAGAAAACTGTTTGAGTAGATGTGCCAGCTTCCATTTTTACAGGAACGCCATAGCGGATCATCGAATAAACATCTTTATTTACTTCATATAGAGATCTTGAAGAATCAGATGCTGTTTTTATTAATAAGTCTATTGCTCTGTTTGCTAAGTCGGTTTCATAACCCATAGTTTTGGTCAAAAAAGGGAATAAATAATCCCTTTCAACATTACTGTTGTTTTCTCTATCAGACCATTCACCCAAATAATCATAACCCAGCACATTCTTGAAGAATTTTACCACACGGTTATGAGTAATGCGTTCAATTTCACCAACTCCAGGCATAACTAGTTATTTAATTAGTTTAAAACTTATCTGGTACTTGAAGAATTCAATGTTCCTTGTAACTACCAAAGCTCTTTTAATTCTAAGGTCATTATCAGACCCAATAATCACTCCTTTTACAACTTGGCTAGGTTCTGCTAGTTCCTCTTGAACATAGCCCATATAACGCTGAATTTGACCTACAACAACATCGCTCACCCGTCCTCGTTTTAGCTCTACTACTAGTAACTCTTTTTTGTCTTTGCTAATCGCCAAGATGTCTATCGGCCCTGTATCACTTGGATATTGCTGACCTACAAGTTGACCATCCTCTTCATAGATATCATACTGCTTTCCCAATTCTGTATTTTTCCAATTTGCAACCAAGAAATCTTCCAAGTGACGCTCTAAAGCAAATAGACTTGGGTCTTCAATAGTAGAGTCAGTCGAGGTAATCGTTGCAGGTTTATTTCCACCAATTAGAGTTTCGATTTCTCCTGCATACTTGGTGATATCACTAACGGTACCAATTGAACCAGTAGAGTTTCTTAATGATTCACTCATTCTAGTTCTGTCAATAATTATATCAAGCCACTTAACAGAACGCTTATGTGGGAGATTTGTACCGGGTTGATAGTAATAATTTGTTGATACTTCACCAACTAAATAACCACCTGTACCATTAGGACTTAATATTAGATCCCCAATCTTAATTCCTTTTGATATAGTCCATAATGCACCACATGCTAAACCAGCTGATACTTTGCTTTTTTCTGGACGAGGTTTTAGCCAAACAGGAATAAACTTATGATTAAACTCTCTCCAATTATCTGGTAATTGATTGGTTAGATCTTGATTGATATCAAAGTCAGCACCAATGAAATGTCCTTTGAAGCATTCATCAGCATAGACACTTTTTGCACCTAACATGATGCGGTAGTAGTTTCTCATATTAATCTTATTTTACCTGTTAGAAGATTTTGCAACATGCCATCTTTAATAGATTTAGCTTTTTTAAGTTTCTCTTCCAAAGCATGCACTTCTATATCAATATCTGAAAGAATTTGTGCAATTCTTTCTTGCTCAATAATTTTTGGATACGAAATTTTAAAACTTGACAATGCTTCTTTGGTGATTGTTTTTATAATACCTCCAGGAGCTAACTCTTTTTCAATTTCAAAAATTCTCCAAATAGATATCATAAAGAAGAAACTGTTGAATGGGATTTTAAATGATTCAAAAATTAATAAAGTCCTGTCAACATAAGCATCATATTGTGTTAGGGCTATTCTACCTATTGAACCCTGTATTGTTAATATAATTGAGCCCTTTTTTACAAAAACACTCATTTGCTGAGCAGCTTTACTAATATACCTCTTCGTTTCATCTTTTAACCGATTGTTATCATCAACATCAAATACCTGAACAAATGGAAATCCTGATATGTCATCATACCACTTATCTAAACCATATGGTTGAGGAAAACTTCCTCTTCGATAAGTAGCAACTTCTTTTATTGTTTTAGTTTCCCAGCCATCTTTTGGCTTTAACAACTCTTGCATTGCACCTTGTTTGATCTGGCTCTTCTTTTCAATTAATTTTTCTAAGCTGTTGATGTATGAGTCTGTATCTGAAAGTACTTGGGCAATGGCATTTTGTTCAAAACGTGGTGGGAGAATAAAATTGAACGTTGAAAAATCTTTTTGATATAAATGAGTTATTGTAGACCCAGCTGTGATCTTTGACAGGAAGATATCAAAATAGGAAGACATTAGAATATAATAGAAAAACCTCTCATCTATATTTGGATTTTTTGGTCTAACAACAAAAATGCCACTATTTAAAGTAGTTGGATTTGGCAGCTTGTTTACAAATGCTACTTTGCCAATTGTTCCATCTTTTGTGACCAAAACATCATTAACTTTTAATTGTATATTTTTATCTTGTACGTATCTAATTTTTTCTACGTAAACACAGTTGTCCCAATCTATATATCCATCTCTAAAATCAGTACCGGTTACTAAACCGTAATCTCCTGTTGAAAGGTACTCTTCAGTTGTCAATCCTTGCCAACCTATTCTTGCCTTTAATGTAAAGTTGTCTAATAAGTTTTTTACATCCCAATCCATGGGAATTACCCCAACCTCAGCTTGCTTATACCCTTTCTTTATTTCCATGAATAACCCATTTTAGTAAGATGAGCATTTACTTTTTCTTCAAGTAATTTGACATCATTTAAGACGCTTGGGAGAGCTAATTCATAGCGTTCGGCTAATTCCTTAACTCGAAGTGTTAAACGCTGGCTAATGCGCTGCATTTCATTTTTAACACTATGTTCAATAGTGGCTATCCACTTATCTTCAACCACTAATAGTTTTATTTCTTCTACTGTTAAAGATTTATACTTAATTAATAGATGCTTATCTAATCCAGCAGTATATTCTTTTAACTTCTTATTTGCTTCTGATAGTTGCTCATTTAACTTTAGATATAGATTTAAGATATCCACTTCTTCTTTTGCTTCTTTATCTGCTTTAATATCTTTTAAGCGCTTTGCAACGGTTCCTTTGTTCAACTTATCTAATGAGGTAAAATAGCCATCCTCCCCAGAATGTTCCTCTTCTATGGATTCTAGTTCTGATGAGCAAGTGTCTCGTTCTGCTTCAAGATTTTCAATCTCTAATTTCAAATCATTAAAATACCTGGATATCAAAATTGATTTGGGAATCAACTTTCCTTCAAACTCTTTCTTCTCATATTCCACTTCAGTTCCTACTTCCCAACCATCAGAAACAATTAGGTAGGAATCATCTTGCATGGTCTCTAACCAATATACCATTAGATGTTGGTAGAGGTCATACTTATCTATCAATTTTAGGCCGGTAAATGATATCAGCAAATTTTCACTCAATGAGTGGATAAACTCTTTAGGTTTGGTGGTAGTGGTGTCTATTGACTTACAAAAATCAATATTATTAATCTTCCATGCATTGAATATATCTGAGGTTTGTTTAGAGTATGTATGAAATTCTGGATGGCCAAATATGGTTTTCTTGATATCGTCTTTGATAATTTTCAAATCACTAAACCCATCTCTATTACTCTTAATGAATAAATCAGCTTTCATGGATGGATATACATCCCAGTAGCTCTGAAGTGCCTCAATATCTTCATCGGGAATACCGCCATTGAGATGAGCATCAATATTTTGTAGATCTTCTGGTTCAGTATTGTCAATGTATCTTGGGATATTAAGATTATAACCCTTTTCTTCTATCTCAGCCATGGGAACCATTCTGCTGAACTTTGGTATTTCAATGTGATTATTAAATACATCTACAATTTTATGGATATCCTGTTCGCGCAAACGATTCTTATTACCGTCTTTTATAAACCCCTTTGAAGCATCAATAAAAAATATACCCTTCCTAGCAGCTGCATTTTCTTTGTCTAACAGAATAATACAAGCTGGAATCCCTGTACCAAAGAATAGGTTGGCTGGAAGTCCAATGATACCTTTCACATAGCCACGTTTTATGATGCTAGTTCTTATTTGTTGTTCAGAATTTCCTCTAAATAAAACACCGTGAGGAAGAATGACTGCACCCTTACCATTTGATTTTAGGGAAGCAAGGATATGAAGTAAAAATGCATAATCACCATTCTTGTCTGGAGGAGTGCCGTAACCTAAAAATCTTTCATACACATCACTAGAAGGGGTAAAACCATCTGACCAATTCTTTAGCGAAAATGGTGGGTTCGCGACACAGAAGTCAAAGGTTTCAAGCTGACCACGAGTATTTAGAAATTGAGGATTAGATAAAGTAGAATAACCTTTCTCAATTCTAGCTGTTGCATTATTGTGCAAAATCATATTCATTTTTGCAAGGCCAGCTGTAGCCACATCTTTTTCTTGGCCATAAATTGTAACCTGAGAGAGGGCTTCATCTGCAACCTTAAGCAAAAGGGAACCACTTCCGGCCGCACAATCATATATGGTTTGCTCTTGGCTTTTAACTTTATTTATTCCTATCACTTTAGCCATAATTCTACTCACCTCAGATGGTGTATAGAATTGACCTTTACTTTTTCCACTCTCAGTTGCAAAGTGTTTCATTAGAAACTCGTATGCATCACCTAGTATATCATCTCCACCAGCTTTGTTGCTACCAAAATCAAGTTCCGGCTTATTGAATATCTCGATTAGATCAGATAACTTATCAACCATTTCTTTGCCCTTACCCAGCTTATCGCTATCGTTGAAGTCAGCTACATCAATTATCCCCTTTAGGTCATTTTCTTCAGCAATGCGGCCAACAATTTGTTTGTTGATCTTGTCACCAATATCAGCCTTTCCCTTTAGCAGCAGCATATCATCGAAAGAAGATCCTTCTGGTACAAAAATTAAGGATCTAGGGTCTGCTTTAGCTTTATCAGATACGTATTTTATGAACAATATCACCAACACATAATCCTTGTATTGTGAACTATCCATACCACCTCTTAATTTGTTACATGATTCCCAAATACTCGAATAGAGCTGACTTTTTTTAACTGCCATTATCTGTTATTTTCTTCTATTATTAAATCCGAAATTTTAACCTTTAGAATCTTTGCAATTGAAGCAAGTGTCTTTAAACTTGGTTCATTTTTCTTCTGACACCAATTATTAACACTAACGACACTCACACCAAGCTCCCCAGAAAGCCAAACTTGGGTTAGGTTCTTTTTTTCTAGAATTTCTTTTAATCTCAACATATTGATTAATTCTAATACAAATTAAAGTAATTTTTTAAGACAACAGAGAAATTATGGTAAAACTTAAAAAGGTATTAAACGCCTAAAAAGCTTTTATTCTTGATTAATCAATAATATTTTCTTGATATCCTAAAAACTTTCAGAGAAAATGGCTGCAGATTTTTTTTAGCAAAAAAATTTATTTATTCTAGATAAAAACGGAAAAAATGAAAGTAGCTATCCCTGCAACCATTGATCTAGCTAAACTGCTAAAAGATCAGGGTTTGTCTAAAACGAGAATGAAATCAATGAGAGATAAAATTCATTATTTTTTATCTCTTTTAACAAGAACTAATGACAATGCTAAATTTCTATTGGATGATGCAAATTATAAAAAATTATGCTCTACTATTTTAAAAAATTTACTTGGCAATGCGGACTATTATGAAGTAAGAAAAATTCTTGAATCAAGCGATGATCCTATCCTTGAAAAAAATAATAAATGGAAAAATTCTAATACTAAAAAAAATACCAAAGACAAAAACTCTAATGATGATGAAGGATATTGCCAAGGATATAGGATCATTGCAAAACATGATACAGGTAACATCAAGTATGTTAGAATAAATAAAACTTTATCAGATAGAATAATAGAGAGCTCAAGAAGTGATATATCAAAATCATATTCATTTTTAACAAACCAATTTAAAATGCACAAAGTAACTCTAGACCAAAGAGCTTATGTGTACTTGGCAAAATATTATAAAGAATTAAAGCTGTTAACAGGAGATAACCAATACCAAATAAAAGTATTAAAAAACCACATTGGTAGATGGTTATATTATATAAGTAAAATAAATAAAAATGATTTATGGTACAGTGTATCAAACGAGAACCATAGATTAAGTTCAACTTTCACCAGTATTCCCAAGGAATTAAGAATGTTTATATTAATAAATGATAAACCATTAGAAATGATAGATATTAAATCTAGTCAACCCTATATATTATCAACAATAATAAAAACTAGATTCTTCTTAGAAAATAAGGTTGGTTATAATCTTAAAACTATACACCTAAATGCTTATAAAAAGATATTATCAATAATCAACACATCACGTTATTTATTCACTAATAATCCTGTAATTCCATCAACATCTCCATACAAACAATCAATAACGCGCTCGTCATTATATATGTGGTGTGAATTTTTAAGTGAAAATGAGGCTCAAAGTCTTACTGAATATGCATTATATCCATTTAAAATGGATTTTTATATGGATATAATAGATAAAAGTTTGACTAATTTCGATGACCAAAGCAATGAAAATAAGCGTGTTTTAAGGGAAAAACTCAAAGGGGTAATGATGTTTATCCTTTTTGATGACAACTTCATGAATAGGAATAATAATCTATATATGAAGCTGTTCAAAAAAATTTATCCTGGTGTAAATGCATGGATAGAAAAAATGCATGGAATGATTGGGAAAAA
>Ga0208811_1000309_pt1 | contig 13593 bp, 10 predicted proteins | sample Colrivmet1561A02_FD_187681 | JGI IMG/M metagenome (GOLD analysis project Ga0208811, IMG submission 187681) | Estuarine microbial communities from the Columbia River estuary - metaG 1561A-02 (SPAdes) (version 2) | ecosystem: Environmental > Aquatic > Marine > Intertidal zone > Estuary | place... | reverse complement strand
ATTAAATCGGAGCGCATTCACTCCGTGAGCCAACTTTTGCGCGCCTACACGCTTTTCGAAAAAGAAGTGGAATACGTCATCATGGACGGCAAAGTCAAAATTGTCGACGAATCTACAGGTCGTATCATGGAAGGTCGCCGATATTCTGACGGTTTACACCAAGCCATTGAAGCCAAAGAAAACGTGACCGTAGAAGCTGCCACCCAAACCTATGCCTCCATCACCTTGCAGAATTACTTCCGCATGTACCACAAACTCGCTGGTATGACCGGAACAGCAGAAACTGAAGCGCGCGAATTCTGGGACATCTACAAACTAGATGTAGTGGTGGTCCCGACGAACCGTCCTATTTCTCGCAAAGACCAAGACGATTTCGTCTACAAAACTGCTCGTGAAAAATACAATGCGATCATCCTAGAAATCGAAGAATTGGTAGCCAATGGCAGGCCAGTTTTGGTGGGTACCACCACCGTCGAGATTTCTGAATTGTTGTCGCGCATGCTCCAAATGAAGAAAATTCCGCATCAAGTTTTGAATGCGAAATACCACCAAAAAGAAGCAGAAATTGTCGCCAACGCAGGTTTAGCTGGCACCGTCACTATCGCCACCAACATGGCGGGCCGCGGTACCGACATCAAACTCGGCGAGGGCGTCAAGGAAGCGGGCGGTTTGGCCATTATCGGTACCGAGCGCCACGATTCTCGTCGCGTAGACCGCCAGTTGCGCGGTCGTGCAGGTCGCCAAGGTGATCCAGGGTCTTCTCGCTTTTTCGTCTCTTTAGAAGACGACCTCATGCGCAAATTCGGTTCTGAGCGCATTGCCGCCATCATGGACCGCATGGGCCTCAAAGAAGGCGAAGTCATTACCGCAGGTATGGTCTCAAAATCCATAGAACGCGCTCAGAAAAAAGTCGAAGAAAACAACTTCGGAATGCGCAAAAACCTCTTGGAATACGATGACGTCATGAACGCACAGCGCAAGGCTATTTACCGCAAGCGTCGCAATGCGCTTTACGGCGATCGCCTCGACATCGACATCGACAACATGTTCTACGACCTCTGTGAAAACACCGTTGCTAACTACGCCAAAGCGCCTTTCCAAGAATTTGAAATGGAAATCTTGCGCTTACTTGGTGTGGAAAGCCCCGTGAGTGAAGCTGAATTCCGCGACATGAACACGCAAGACCTCACCGAAAAAGTCTACAGCTCTATGCGCGAATCCTACGACCGCAAATGCGACAAAATTGCGCGCATGGCCTACCCGCAGGTGAAACACGTCTTTGAAACGATGTCTCAGCAATACAAAAACATCGTGTTCCCACTCACCGACGGACGTCGCCAAATGCAACTCATCGTCAACCTCGAAGAAGCGTATCAATCCGAAGGGCGTGTCATTAGCAAGTATTTTGAGCGCAACGTTTTGCTCAGCAAAATCGACGACGAATGGAAAGAACACCTCAGAGAAATGGACGACCTCCGCTCTGCCGTGCGCAATGCCCAATACGAGCAAAAAGACCCATTAGTCATCTACAAATTGGAATCCTACGAGCTCTTCCGCAATATGCTCAATCGCCTCAACGAAGAAGCACTTGACTTACTCATGCGCATGGATGTTCCGCTCGAACAACAAATCCAAAGCACCAACCAAGAAGACCACCAAAACAATTACGAAAAAGCACAAACGAGCAACCAGGAGGCCATTGCCAATTCTGCGCCCACGCCACCTGCTGTCGAGAAAAAACAACCCGTAGTTGCAGAGGTCAAGATCAGTCGCAACGACCCCTGTCCTTGCGGAAGCGGCAAGAAATTCAAACAGTGTCACGGTCAATAAATGACAGCGCCAAAAATAGGAATCGTCGGTTCGGGAAAAGTAGCGCAAATGCTATTGCGTTTGGCGAGTTCGGCACAAATTCCTGTGGAGGGTATTTATGCAAGGTCTCCTGAAAAAGCCGAGGCTTTGGCTGCCAAATTCCAATGCAAAGCCTTTGCCAACCTGCAAGACCTTCGACCAGATCTACTCCTGATTTGCGTTTCCGACGATGCACTGCCAGAAATCATCAGTCAACTCCATCCGCAGCAAATTGCCGCCTACACTGCCGGGAGCCCGAGTATCAAGCTTTTTACGCATCAACAACTTGGCGTGTGCTATCCTTTCCAAAGTATTTCAAAAGGTCGAGACTTGCTCGCTTCTGATATCCCCTTCATGATTGAAGGAAAAAATGACTTCGTCCTCCAAAAAATCACAAGCTTTTTACAGCACCTCGGAGCTCAATTTCAAGTATGTGGCTCCGCTCAACGTGCTCAATATCATATGGCGGGGGTTTTTGTCAATAATTTTGGCAATTTGTTGCTACTCGAGGCCAGCAAAATCTTGACTGATGCAGGGCTCGACCTGACCCCTATTTACCCTTTGCTCAACGAAACCATTGCCAAAGCCATATTGTTGGGTCCAGAAAAAGCCCAAACTGGGCCTGCACTGCGCCATGATCAACAAACGATTGATCGCCATCGCGCCGTGCTCAATCCTGAACAATTGATCGTTTACGATTGTCTGACTAAAAGAATACAAGACCTCTTTTCACATGCTTAGCTACAAACAAAGGCTCAACCAAATCAGCACCTTTATTTTTGATGTCGACGGCGTATTTACCGATGGCAAGGTTTACCTCATCAACGATGAAATAGTACGCGCACTCAATTCCAAGGATGGCTATGCGGTACAATATGCCGTCAAGATGGGTTACAAAATTTTCTGTATCACGGGGGGGTCTTCACCCGAAGTTAAAAAAAGACTCATGGGCTTGGGTGTGCACGACGTCTATCTTTCCGCGCACAACAAACTAGAGCGCTACGAGCAAATCAAAAAAGAATACAACCTTTCCGATACCGAGATCGCCTACATGGGCGATGACATTCCAGATATTCCTGTTTTGCGCGTGGCTGGTCTTTCGGCATGTCCGCAGGACGCCGTAAGTGACGTCAAGGCAAATGTTCACTACCAAAGCCCCTTCTTGGGTGGTAAAACTTGTGTCCGCGACCTCATCGAGCAAACCCTGCGTTGCCAAGAAAAATGGCTCACTGACCTCGCTTACGAGTGGTAGTCCAATAAGCTTGAAGCGCCGTCGCTAATTCCAATTGATTCGTTGCTCTGCGGAGGTTGTGTTGCGCATCCTGGACCTTATAATAAACATCTCCATTTAAATAATCGGTCAGAAAACGCAAGGCTTGCACCGTAATGACGCCCAGAGCTGCCGTGAACAAATTTTGCTGTTCACCAGCAAAAGTGGAGAGCAATGCCTCAAAGATATCCGCTCTGAACAGGCCATCCTTTTCGTCGGCATCTTCGCCATAACTACAAAAAGACCGGATCATGTCGCCATAATCGTAATAGGGCGTACCATATTGTATGGTATCCCAGTCTATCAATCCCCGCACTTGTTTGCCATTCGGATGAAACAAAAAATTACTGAGTTTGGGGTCAGCATGGATCAGCACCCTCTCTGCTTGATCCGAAAGTGTTTTCCAATCCAAAAGCGCTGCCCAGTTTGCTTCTATTCTTGACATGGCTTTAGAGGCAAGCGCTAATCTTTGAAGTGGAGCACTTAATTTGGCACTTTGATAAGCTTGCATCCGCAAATCAATATCCAAAAAATGATCAATTGGCGGGCGCCAATTAGTCAGCGCCTGCCTTCGCAGAGCATCGTGAAACTCGAGCAGCGCCGCAGCGGCAAGTTGCGCATTCGCTACAGTCACTTCATTTAAGGTCTTGCTCGGTGAAATTGCCTTTAGTAAACGAAAAGTCTTATCCTCCACCTGAATAAGCGCAGATCCCAAATGGGTTTTACAATATTGAAGTGGAACCAAGGTATCGAGTTGGATCGATTTCGATAGGGCAACTAATTGTTGCTGAAGCTCGAGAGGATGTTTGAAAACTTCCGTATTGATCTGTTGCAGCACATAATCTGCTGTTGAAGTACGAACCCACCAACTCTGATTGATCAAGCCCTCTTGAATGACTTGGACTTGTGTAGGAGCAATACCCCAGTGCGCTTGTATGATTGTTCTTAAATCCAAGTAGGAAATTGTATGGGATAATGCTGGCCTTCTAGTGCAGCAATCTTTTGTTGAGCTACATCGAGGTCAGCAGCGTAGGTGATGCCAAACCAATTTGCTGGCATGGCGGCAACCTTGATGCGAAGTTGATGGCCCGCGATCATTTCATTGAGCACCTTTGGCAAGTAAATTTCGATGGTCTCATGATCAGAATTGTCTTCTAAAAACGCCTTTACCCGCTCACTCAAAAGTGAAAGAAAAGAGCCAGACAACAACCACGCGTTCATCGAAATCAGGTGGTCAGGAGCCCACATGCGGTTTTGCTCATCTATAATTTGGCCATCCTTGTATTGTATTTTCAAGACTTCCTCTATGGAGCTCAGGTAGTCGTCATGGATTTGACACAAGCCTCTAGCCACAGGGCCATTCGGACTCAGTGTTGGTCCTAATTCATAAACCAATGCTGCTGCCACACCATCTTGTGCCAATTGAAAAGCGCGCTGGCAAATTTGGGGGCCGTAATAATCATCGGCATTGAGTACTAAAAATGAACCACTCCATTTACCGTATAAAAAATGCAAAGCATGGGCTGTACCCCAGGGTTTACTGCGCGTTTGTTCTTGGGTTAAGATCTCAAAACGGTCTGCGGACATCCACTTCGCTAATTGTGTTTGAACAACAGGCTCCATACCAGACTTCACAATCACAAAAACCTTCTTGAAACCAGCTTGCATCGCATCATAGCAAGCATATTCAAATAGAAAATGCCCTTCAGCTCCAAACGGTTGGATTTGTTTGGCACCGCCAAAGCGCGACCCCAAGCCTCCAGCTAAAATCACGAGTGCGGTCTCAGTAGTTTGCATCGAGGGCAAATATGGGTTTGCGGGTTTTCCAGCTGCCTTTGGTAAAATCCGGAATCTCTTGAGGTGCACCATTTTCAGCAATCGACTTTTCGCTCAGGGGCGTAATGGCATACCAAGTTGCTAAATCATAGACATCGAGCGGAAAGGGCTGGTTTTGCTTGATGCATTCGATAAAGGCGTTGTCTACGAAATAATCCATGCCACCGTGGCCTGAACTTTCTGCAGCCGCTGCATTTTGTTTCCAAAGCGGGTGGTCGTGTGTTTCGAGCCAAGATTTGGTGTTGTCCCAGCGGTGGGAGTGTTTCATGGCATCTTCAAAATAGATATGGCCTTGTTCAGGGTCGCCCCAACCGAAGTCTTGCCAAATTCCTTTGGTGCCTTGCACCCTGAATCCTAGGTTATAAGGGCGCTGCAAACTAGTGTCGTGCGTCAGGATGATCGTTTCGCCGTTGGCGCATTGCAAATGCGTGGTGACGACATCGCCTTGCTTGAATTCAATTTGCGCATTGGGATGGTCAGCGCCACCTTTCGGATGCTTGACTATATATTCGTGTAAACCACGGGCCTTGCTCGAAAAAGAACTGAGGCGCACCAAACGATTGCCGCGATTGAGGTCGAGCATGGTGGCAACTGGACCCAAACCGTGTGTCGGGTAAAGCTCTCCATTGCGTTTGACATAATGATTGGTGCGCCAAGCGGCCTCGCTGTAGCCTTTGGCGCCAAATTCGACGCCAGAATTGTAGGCGCTCTTGCCGTCGTTGAAGAGCACGCCGCGCAAGTCGTGTTCATAGCCGCCTTGGGCGTGTACAATTTCTCCGAAGAAACCCTTGCGCACCATATTCAGAATGGCCATGACATCACGGCGGTAACAAACATTTTCTAATGGCATAATAGGCACTTTGGTTTGCTCAGAGGTCTTGACATAAGCCCAGCAATCTGACAATTTCATGGCGCCGCCGACTTCCATTCCGACAATTTTACCTGCCTTCATGGCGGCCAATCCGTGTGGCAAATGCCACTCCCATGGAGAGGACACAAAAACGGCATCGATATCTGTTCGGGCGAGTAATTGCAGGTAATCATCGGGGCCATTTTGATACACCGCAGGTGCGGGCCTACCCGCTTTTTCAATGAGTGCCAGTGCATCTTTGATCATGCGCGGGTCGGGATCAGCAAGCGCTATGATATCTACATCTGAGCGCTTGAGCATTTCTTCAATATGCGTTTGGCCTCGAAACCCCGTAGCGATAAAACCCAAACGAACGCGTGTTTTGGTGCTCGCGTCAAAAGAAAGCACTTGCTGGGGGAGCAACAAAGCACCCGCACCAACAACTCCCGCTTTCTGAATAAAATCTCTTCTTTTCAAAGTTTTTTCTTGAAAGATAAAAAAAAGCCGCCTTTTTAGGGCGGCTTACTCTCTAAAAAATGAAACGGTTCGCTTATTTTGAAAAATCGATATTGTACACTATGCTTGTCCAAAGTGTGTGATTTCTCTCCATCTGAATGCCATTTGACTTGACTACAAATTGGTTCAAGTAACCCATCTGAAAATTGAAATTTGGATTGACTTTGTATCCAAGTGCAACAATAAAACGATTCTGGTCTAAAATGTTTTTTCCGATGTCTTTGCCAAAACCGAGAAAAACTTCATCATTTACGTTCATAAAGAGCCCTTTACTTTGTTCTAGATAGGTTTTTTGCAATGGGATAATGCATTGGGCGCGGTAACGAATACGCTGCTTGAATTGGGTGTCTATCCAGCGCTGCTCAAGCCTGTAGCGATGTTGTACCTGAAGGTTGCCAATGGGTTGTTTTAAAATAATTTGTTGCCAAACACGATTTTCGTTGGTTCGATTGGCTATAGGTTGACTTCCATAAGGATAAGACACGACCCAAGCATAACCACCGGAAACAGTACAGTTCGGATTCAATTTATAATCTAGACCTACCCTTGTCAACGATTGCTGCCAATCGGCAAAACCATCGGCTCTGCGCCATTGGTATTCGGTATGTAGATCCCATTGCTCGTTGAGTTTGTGGTTACCTTGATAAACCACCCAACCATGGAGTTGGTCGTCGATTGTTGTTTGAGCATGCAGTGCATAGCTCAAAAAAAGGCTGGCGATAAAATATAATTTTTTCATGATTGCTTATTTTCGTCGGGCTGCTGCGTGATGCTTGGAATGATGCAATAATTTAAAATCCTCGAGACCAATTAAATTCAAATGACCACCTGCTGCCTTATATTCATCTTGTAACAAATGTAGTGCTTCCATTGAAGTATGATCTATAAAGCGACTCCTTGTGAGGTCGAGATGAAGTTCCTTTTCAGTATTGTGAAGAGCCAATACTTTTTGCAATTGTAAATAATTTGTAAAAACGAGCGGAGACTCAATGCCAACAACGTTGTGTTCAGTCTTCATGCGCAAACGAAAAAGGGATGTAAAGCCTGCGCCACGTACCATATGAAGCACCAGCTTCAGTACAATACCAGCACCAATTCCAATCAACAGATCAGAGGCAAGTGTAACCACAATGGTAGTACAGAATACCAAAAGTTGGTCTGCACCAATTTTTAGAGCAGATCCAAACTCTTTTGGATGTGCAAGCTTCCAGCCTACCCCAATGAGCAAGGCTGCTAGCGCAGACATCGGAATCATATCGCTAAATGAGACATCGACGATCAAAAATATCAAAATAAAAATCCCATGGAAAAAATTTGCCCAACGAGATTTGGCTCCATTTGCAACATTAGCAGACGAACGAGCTACCTCTGAAATCATCGGTAAACCGCCAAAAATACCTGCAATCATGTTGCCAAAACCAACAGCCATCAAGTCTTTATTGTAATTTGATTTGCGCTTTTGAGCATCGAGTAAATCCACCGCTTTTACGGTGAGCAAAGATTCGAGCGATCCTACTAGTGCAAACATGATCACGTATTTGAGAAAAGTACCAAATTGATTAAAACCCTCAAAACTCTCATTGATGCGCAATACTTCAAAAAGCGCTTTATCAAATGAGAGTAATGGTTTAAATGTATCCGTATTGTGAATTGCAAAGACTTTAACAAGAATAATAGAAACTAAAATCACCACCAAAGCGGATGGGATTTTTCTCATTATTGGGTTTTTAAAATAAGGCCAAATAAAAACAATGGCTAATGAAACCAATCCAATCATCGTGATCTGCCAATGCATAAAAAAATGTGGAATTGTATTTTGGAATTCAGCTAAGAGTTCGAGCGGCTCTGTCATAGGTTTACCCTCGAGGGTAGTAGGCGAAAAACCAGCCAGAACATGCACTTGTTTGCTGATGATAATGATGCCAATTGCCGCTAACATGCCATGGACCGCAGACAGCGGAAAAAGATCCGTGTATTTGCCCCATTTGAGCCAACCCATAAGCACTTGAAGCATCCCGGCTACAATGATGGCGCCAAGTGCCAAATGCCATCCCAATTCGTTGTTGCCATGCCCCAATTCAGCCACAGAACCGGCCACGATGACAATTAAACCTGCTGCTGGGCCTTTGATAGTGAGCGGCGCTCCCATGATAAAAGAAACGATTACACCTCCGAACATGGCTGTAATGAGGCCATAAATCGGAGGGAAATCACTGGCTTTAGCAATACCTAAACTAAGTGGCAATGCCAGTAAGAAAACCAAAAATCCGGAAAGCATGTCGTCTTTCCAACTTTTTTTCAATTGATCAATTTCGAGGTTTTTAAAAATTAAATTTTTCATTATCTGTGTAATTAAGATGAACGTTTTGCAATTTGATGGTAGTTTTTAACGTGTGGACCAAGAAACACACGGGCATAGATGCGCATCGTAGCCAAGCCATTGATGACAAGACTAAATGCGGCAAAAAAGGCGAGGCCAAATTGATTTAACTCGATGTGAGAGAAAATTAAATCCTCTCCAATAAAAGAAGGAGTGATGGGGAAGCCAGATAGGCCGAGACAAACCAATAGAAATACAAAACCAGTTTTAGGGTACTCGTAAATGTGTCCATAAAAGTTATCAAGGCTGATCCATTCTGTTTTTCGCATGCGGGTTAGTAACCAATAACCTAGCGCCCATGCCAATAAAATCCCGCTGAGATACCAAATATGGTGGGCATTGTCAAAGTGGGCATTGAACGAAAGTGCAAGCGAAATAGAAGCATGATTCAGCATGATGAGCGTCAAGCTTTTTCGGACTGAATCCCGCTCGGTAAAGGCTTTAACAGCCATCAAGAAACCCCAAAGGGCAAAGAAAAAAGGCAAGCGCTGCTTTACTTCAGTTGGTAATAAGGCTTCATATGCGCGTAAAATAAGGCCAAACAGTAGAATGAAAGCCATCAGCCAAAAAATGTAGCTGAAATTGAGCACTTTCCAGCCTCGTCCAATTTTTTTGAGCGGATTCCAAAGCCATTTGAAAAGGGCATTATCCAGATTCCATTCCTTTAAACTGAGCATGTAATAACGATCCACCCAACGATCAAAAGCACTTTTTTGCAATACAGCTTCTTGAAGCTCATATTGCTGTTCTCGAATTTTATAGCTGACAATGGATGGTGAAATCAGGAGTTGGTAGGTGCGTAAAAATGCATTTCCGACGATATGCACGAGTGCAACATTCTCCCATCCCAATGCAATTTCAATGAAAATGAGGCCAATTTGCGCAATAGAAGCATAGGCTATCTGACTCTTGATGGTACTTTGGACCCGACTGATCACCGTACTGATCAAGGCAGTTAGTAAGCCCGCAATCACCAAACCAACCTTAAAATAAATTTGGTTTTCCCAAAAATGAAGCGTGCGCAAAAGTAAAAATGCGCCAATATGCACCGACATGGAGCCATAGAAAATGGCGCTTGAGGGCGTTGGACCTTCCATGGCGCGTGGCAACCACGAGGAGAAAGGAAGTTGAGCAGATTTTGCAGCAGCAGCTATGTAGAACAACGTCGCAATGAGTAAGCCTACAGACGAATTCTGAGCCAAATGCTCATGTAGCGAAACGGTCTGATTCATTTGCAAGAACGTCACGTTTTCATGCCAAAAATGATGCAACAACCACATGGCGAGAATGACACCGATGTCCCCAATGCGATATACAGAGAATACCTTTAGGGCATTTTTTACGGGTAGCAAGCGCTCGCGGTAAAATGCAATCAATAGGAAGGATGATACGCCGAGGATTTCCCATCCGATAAAAAGCGTCTCCATATTTCCGGAAAAAATGATGGTAGAATAGCCGACATTAAAAAAGAGGATGGTATTAAAAAAGCGCTTGTAGCCAGCTTCTCTGTGCAAATAATAACGAGAGTAGATGGTGATCAGAAAGGTCAGTGCTGCACCTAAAAATGCGTAAGTTAAGGTGAGTTTATCTACCAGAAAATCTATAAAAAAATCATAGTTCTCAGAACGATAAACCGAAATTTCCTTGAATTGAATAGGCTCTGCTCCTTGAAAAATCCAAAACGCAGTAAACAGGCAAACCAGCAGTAGCTGTAAAAAAGCCGTGCTGTAACTCAGCACAGAAAGTGCGCCTTCTTTTTTTACAGGCAAAAATAAACTGATGAGGAAACCGGCTATTGGCAATCCGAGGTAACCGTGAACGAAATAAGTGATATTCATGACGCTCGTTTTGAAGTTACAGAACTGGCATATGGCTCAAATGCACCTTGCTCAAAAACGGAGAAATCATGAGCTTCCGGATCATACGCCACCAATCTCACCCATTCATTGGCAAACCATTCAAACGTATGCGGATTGCGTGTAATGGCCTCATAGACGACCTGTGGTTTTTGTTCGACGATGACCAAAAGTCTATACGGGTCGTGGAGTTCAATCATCTGACTGGGCAAACCTGTTCTCAAGTCGCCGTCTACACCGTTTGCAACGCCCAGCAAGCCCATTACGTTATGCGGAAGTTTGGAGCCAGCGCCCAATTGTTCGTTGTCTACTCTTGAGAAATAATACTCTAAATTGATACCGCCACAAACGGGTGCTACTGCATTGAGAATGCCGCTTAGCGCCTCACCGGTCGGATCGACGCGGTAATCATATGAATTCAAGAAAGCCCTGCGGTCCAAGAAAACATCGCGTGAAAATTGACGTCTACCCACTATGCAAAGTGCATTGGTTGCGTGGTTCAATTCAGGACGTGGCTCAAATAAGGAAACGGTCCGTAATTGGACTTTTTTGTGGACACTACGTGGATTTGCTAAAGAGTTGACCGTTGCAAACTTTTTCGAACGCTCAATGGCATTCTGTTCACATGCTTTTGAAAAAAGCGCCCGGTCCTTTTCAAAAACTGTCATTAAATCAATAGGAATTTGTTGGGTGTCAAAATAACTGAACTCATCCATTGCAGTATCCTGAAGCACCGCGACAAAATGTACATGATCGGGGATGTCTAATCCCGTTTCACGCAAAGCGCGTCTGACCAATTGATGATTGGCCATCTGAGCAAAAGCACGCGCATTGACAGAACCAGGTCTTCCCGAACAAGCGCCGCAATCGTAGCCAGCATAGTGCGTATTATTGGCACTGCTTGAGCCATGGGCCACGATATAAATCAATGAAGAGAACCCTTTCTGAAGGCCGATACTCTTGAGCATACCCCCAACAATTTGAGTCATTTGCGCTACAGTAAAACCAATTTGTAAACCGTCAGGCGTGAACTGACCTGGCATGTGTTCAATACTGAGCATTGCCTCAGCATCCATGTGTTGTTTGGATGAAACCGCCATTGTGTTTTTGGAAGGCCATAAAATACTCAATGCAAGTTTCAAAGCAGACCAAAAACCATAAGTATGGGTTAAGACCCAGCCAACAATGAGGCCATGAGATCTGGCATCAAAATGCCATTCTTTGTCCTTCTTTTGAGCAACTGAATGTTCAATAATCAAGTGCGTTGGTTGAACTGGCGCTGGGCAAATTTTAGTGCGTTGCGAAGATCCAAACGGCTGAAAGTAAGTTTCTATATTGAAATGACCAGGCGTTCCAAATGATAGAAAAGAGGGGTCAAGCCGCTCAATGTGCCTTCTTATAGAACATTCGCGGTCATCAATACAAAAGATGCCAATGCTTCCTGCTTCTAACTGTTTACGGTTTTCCTTTTGTTGCAGGGAGTCCAAAACTTGATCGTAGTAGGTCCATTCATAAGCGTCTTGCCAAATAGATTTGAGCTTTTGTTCGGTTGTTGAAAGCAGATTATTCGGATCAAATTGATAGGTTTCGAGACCAAATTTCGAGGATGGAATCCAATTGCCATGGTGCTGATCAAGTGCATCAATTTCAAGTAAACACTCCAAAAGCAAAAAATCTTCAAAAGCAATTGTTCTTTGCAGTACTAATAAACTTGGTCTATTTGCAATTTGAGCGATCATTCCTGAATAGCCCGGGTGCGCGAATTGTTGATCGTATAAATAATTTTCACAGGCACTTTGATCCCCAACCAATAAATCGAGTGCATCCCTAAGTTTAAATGCAGGATTTAAAAAACAATTTCTGGCTCTTTCTCCTGTGAAAATAGAGGCTGTATTCTCCGTTTCCATTTGTCTCAATGCGGCTAAAAAAGGCAAACCATTCGTCGGGAAACGCCAAATCGCAATACCTTGATCGAGAAATGAATTGACGATGCGAAACAAAAGTGGATGCACGCGCGCATCTAGATCAAAGCCAAGTTTTTTCTTCCATTGTAGCCGATAACTGCCCACTTTTGATCGGAGGTATGGACTTGCCTTGAAACTAAATAACTGCTCCATTGAAACTTCATCATGCTTTTCTAAAGAGCGAGCCAAGCTAGCTTCGGAGATCTCGCCATTTTTGTAGCGTTGCCGGTAGTCATCTAGCGTTAAGTAGGTCTGATAACCAAAAAGTTGCTGAGCAGCGTGCAATCCTTTGTGAAAAGGCAACTGCTGAAAGGCGTGTAGTGTATTGTGGTGGATAAAATCCTTTAAAGGAGCCTGGCTGGGTAAATAATGTGCAAGCTCATGAATGAGCTGTGCTAAATTTTGATTTTCATTCATAAATAGAGTTTAAAAAGTGTAAAAACGACGAAAAATCGAACACTTTTTAAATCCTAAACACCTGAAAATGAATGAAAATTGTTTGTTTCAACCAAAGCCAAGAGCGAAACGCATCTCGTTCATATAGCGCTCTTTTTGATTGGCGTTTTTGAAGATGGTAATTTGTAGCGAGCGTACTGAGCTTTTGACTAAAGAAAACATGAGAGGCCGCAGATGACTCAAGATCGGTTTCTTGCTCTAATTCCTCTAATTCTTCGAGCGTTTCAAATGCTGAGAAGGTCAGCTCTACATGAGATTTCTGTAGAAATTTGAAACCTGGGTGCCCGATAAAACGGGCAGTTTCTTGAACGTCGGGCACAGACATACCGAATGCCAAATTGCTTAGAAAAGCAACTAACGTGACAAAAAATATGCTGCGTTTAGTCCAATGCACGATACAAATTTAGAAGCATAATGGTAAAGTGTTGTTAAAATATTCCTAAAAAATGAAGTTTGCCTTATCTTTGTTCTCTATGCAATCAACAACTACTCTATCTAGCAAATCTCAGGCCTATATCGACTTAGAAGATCAGCATGGCGCCCACAATTACCATCCACTGCCGGTGGTACTACAAAAAGGTGAAGGCGTTTATGTCTGGGATGTCGAGGGCAAGCGT
>Ga0208811_1000308_pt1 | contig 13617 bp, 11 predicted proteins | sample Colrivmet1561A02_FD_187681 | JGI IMG/M metagenome (GOLD analysis project Ga0208811, IMG submission 187681) | Estuarine microbial communities from the Columbia River estuary - metaG 1561A-02 (SPAdes) (version 2) | ecosystem: Environmental > Aquatic > Marine > Intertidal zone > Estuary | place... | reverse complement strand
CAGTATGGGCGGCAGGGAATCAAGGGCAAGCGAGGTCGCGATGGTTGACAGTCAAAAGCAGAATTTACTAGATACTAGTATGCGCGTTATCGCCACCGCCGCCTTTAGTCGCCGGGCCATGCTTGGCGCGAGCGGACTAGTCATCGCCTGCATGCCTTGGTTATGGTTGGCCGAGCGTTTTGGCTGGAGTCAGCGCCCGATTCATTTGGTGCAGACCTTTCTCGCTGTGCCGATCGCCGGTGTGGCGAGCGCCTTGTTTCTTTGGGCGAGTCGTGGTGAGGCTGGTTCGCGCGGCCTACGCGCCTGGGCGTGGGTGGTGTTCGTTACAGCCTTTCTGTGGGTCGCCCTCCTTGCCTACGTGCTCTGGTTCGTAGACTTCTCTTGGATGAATCAGGGCTAGGGCGGCACGCAGTGCGGCCCGAGTGGAGTACAGCGTACGGATTACAGAGTACGGAGTGAGTGAGGGGAATGTGAACCAAGCTGCCGTGCAAAGGTGCAAATCGGCCTACGGCCTGTGCAAAAGTGCAAAGGTAGGGGAAGAAGGCTGCGGTTGTATCGGGTAGGGTCGGGACTGCGTACCGACCTAGGGAGGCAGTTAGGTTGGTACGCAGTGCCAACCCTACCTCGTGCGCAAGAACTCACCCGGGGTGCGGATGGGGAGGCCGTAGACGGAGTCTCCAAGTAGGTCGTGAAAATCGTCGCGGTCGAGGGTGAGGAGGAAATCCGCGTGCAGTGTTAAGGCTGAGATGACCACTGGGCGGTCTTTGACGGCGCGATAGAGTAAGGGACGATCGAGGACTAGGTGAGTGCCATGAATGGTGAGAGCAGGGCGAACGATAGTACTCCACGCGCGTAGCCCGGAGGCGCCAAGTTTGGAGACGTTATGTTCGGTTTCACGGAGACAGTAGTCAGACGTCACCAAGTCCCAGCCTTCCGCTTTCGCGGCGGTGATAAGAAGACGTGAAGCCCCGGTCGCCGAGCCCGCCGCCGCCAGCAGCACGCTCGAGTCCATGAATAGCCTCACTTCTTGCGGCGGAAGGCTTTGAGGGCTTTAGCGTCGGCTTCGTCGTTGAGTACCCACTGCCGGATGGTGGCCTTAGGTATGTCGCGGATGGGCATGGCGACGGCGGACTGCAGGAATAGCCCGCCATCGCGTTCTTCGACGATAACTAGGGGCGAGGCCACTTGGTCGAGCTTGAGGCGCCGGCGGAGTTCGGGCGGGAGCGTCAATGTGCCGCGTTTGCTTACGGGAAGGGTGTAGGTCATGCTGTAATACTGTAATGCCGTAATGCAGTGACAAGCGGGAAGAGGCCTTAGGCGAAGGGGTGAGGAAGAAAGGTGCAAAAGTGCAAATAGGCCTACGGCCTATGCAAACGTGCAAAGGTAGGGGAAGAAGGCTGGGTCGAGTACGGAGTACTGAGTACGGATTACAGAGCGAGGGGACTGGTGGGCTAGAGTATCGTTGGCTAGGGGGAAGGTAGGGGCGTGGCTACGCCGCGCCTGCATTGGGTAGGGTCGGGACTGCGTCCCGACATAGCAGGCAGCTAAGTTGGCACGCAGTGCCAACCCTACCCAAGGCAAAGCCATTCCCTATCCGCCAACCGCCAACCGCTATTTCCTTCATCAGGTAGGGGCGTGGCTTTGCCGCGCCTGCATTGGGTAGGGTCGGGACTGCGTCCCGACCTAGCAGGCAACTAGGTTGGCACGCAGTGCCAACCCTACCTAGTACGAGCGGAGCTCGTGAGGATAGCCAGTGATGGAATGTCGTGCGTTGATCGGCGAACGGACGCGACGCAGTCGCGCCCCTACCCGAGAGGCAACTAGGTTGGCACGCAGTGCCAACCCTACCTTAAAGCAGGTGGCCGCCTTTTTTACGTCGATTCACCGTTCCAACTAATCACCGCTTAGCCTGGCAGCGTAAAGGCAGGGAGTTGGCGGATTTCGCCGCCGGCCATCGCGGACTCGTGGGCGAGGATGCCCGTGCAGGTCCAGTTGGCGGATTGGCGCGCGTTCGGGAACGGCTCGCGGCCGGCGAGAAGCGCCTGGATGAACTCGTTTGCCAAGTGCGGGTGAGAGCCACCGTGGCCGCCGCCCTGCGTGAACGATAAGTGGTCTTCGCCTTCACCGTAGACGCCCTTGGTCGTGAAGCGCTGAATTTCCTTCGGCAGGCGGTGCGCGTAGTCAGGCACCTTCACCTTCTGCGGGATTTCCGGCTCGGCCTTCTTCGCCGTGTGGATGACGGGCTCTTCGCCTTCGACGAGCGGCCATTCGAAGGACTTCTTGGAACCGTAGACGTCGATCGACTCGCGGTATTGACGGGCCGTATCGAAGAGCGAGCGGATGATGCGCGCGGAGACGTCGGACTTGTGGAACTTGATATGAGCCGTCTCGACCGCGAAGGGCGAGTTGTAGATGGGGATCATGTCCTCGGCGATACGGCCGGAACCGAAGCACGAGACATACTCGGCGTCAGCTTGGGTCAGGGCGAGCATGGGGCCGACGCAGTGCGTGGCGTAGTACATGGGTGGGAGGCCAGGCCAGTAGCCAGGCCAGCCTTCCATATCCTGTTGGTGGGAGGCTTGGAGGAACTGTAGGCGACCGAGTTCACCGTTGTCGTACATCTCCTTTACGAAGAGGAATTCGCGCGCGTAGACGACCGTCTCCATCATCATGTAGCGCAGGCCCGTGGCCTTGACCAACTTCACGATCTCTTCGCACTCGGCGATAGAGGTAGCCATCGGGACGGTGCAGGCCACGTGCTTGCCGGCCTTGAGGGCGGCGATGGACTGGCGGCCGTGGTCGGGAATCGGTGTGTTGATATGGACCGCGTCAATTTCAGGGTCCGCGAGCATTTCCTCGTAGGACGTGTAGCGTTTGGCGATGCCATAGCGGTCGCCGATTTCTTTGAGCTTGGCGGGGTTGCGTTGGCAGATGGCGGCGATCTCCGCGTTGGGGTGGGCGAGGTAGATTGGGATGAACTCCGCGCCGAAGCCGAGGCCGGCCAGCGCGATACGGATTTTCTTGGTGCTCATAGGAAGGTGGGTTGACTTTATTCAGTCCGAAACCTCTGCGGACGGAAGCCGATTATCTGGGAAGATAACGACACTGGCCCGGACACCTGGACAACAAAAAGGCCGCACGTTTCCGTGCGGCCTTCGCGGGGAGAGTTAAGCGGGTGCTTAGACCTGCTCTTCGATCTTCAGGGCGCGGTAGCCACCGATGCTCTTGAAGTAGAAGAGCATCAGCAGGTAGATCGCGGCCATGGCCAGAGGGATGAACGAATCCGCCTTCAGTGTGGCGCGGTCACCGGCCTGGTTGGCGGAGACGATGGCCTTCTGGTCAGCCGTGCCCTTGTCGCCAGCCTTCTTAGCTTCTTCGAGCTTTTTGCCGTCGACCGCGGTCACTGGGGCGAGGAAGAGGAACTTGGACTCGGTGGCCGACTTGTTGGCTGCGTACACCGCCGGGGCGGTGGCGTTGAGCGATTCGCTGGTGAAGCGGTCCTTGGCGTAGCCGAGACCGGGGCTTCCGATCAGGCCAGCGGAGAGCATGCCGATACCGCCCATGATGGACATGGCGACGGCGCCAGAGCGCGGGAAGCGGTCGCCGACGACGGCGAGCATCGTGGGCCAGAAGAACGTCTTGCCGAGGGCGTAGATGCCGAGGGCGAGGCAGGCGATGGCGAAGCTGTTCATACCTGCGGCGAGCTGGAGGCCACCGAAGGCGAGGAGCGCCGAGGTGACCAGAATTCCGATCGGGGAGAAGCCAAGCTTGGATTCGATGAAGTGGGCGCAGAAGCGCAGGCCGAACATGATGGCCGAGGTCAGGATGAAGAGGATCTTGCCTTGCTCTGGGGTGAAGAGGTTGCCCGTGATGGCTTCGATCCAGCCGTCGGTACCGAGCTCGACCGCGCCGACGAGGGCGTGGGTGATGAAGAGCACGAAGAGGAGGATGGAGCCGAAGGTCCAGCCCATCGTCAGGCCTAAGCCCATGACGAGCGCAATCGTGATGGCGAGGCCAGCGGTGTTGCCGAGCTGCAGAGCCGACTGGGCCTGCAAGGCGATGAGCGCACAGACGGCGATCGCAGCCAGGCTCTCAAGCGTGGGCTTCTTGATCAAGCGGCTGACCATAGCGACGGCGATGAGCAGGATGACGCCGATTACGTTGGCAGTAATCGTTTCTAGGCCAAGTGCGCCAGCGAAGAAAAGGGTCAGGAGGTAGCAGACGACGGCACCACCGAGGATACCAATGTCTTTGGTCATCTCGCCAAGGTCGGCGCCCTTCTCGGCGGCTTCCGACTTAGGGAAGGACTGGCCCATGAACATGATCGCGTAGGCGATGGTCGGGACGAGGTAGAACGAGAGCTGAGCCTTCCAGCCGAGTCCGAGACCGGGGATGCCGAAGATGCCACCACCGAGCAGGCCGGAAGCGAGGGCACCGACGACCATGCCGAGCGGCCAGGAGGCGTGCAGAATGTTGAGGTAGTGCGTGCGCTGCTTGGGGAAGATCGTGGCAACGAGCGGGTTGGCCACGGCTTCGAGGGTGCCGTTCGCGAAGGCGAAGATGAACATGCCCCAGTAGAGGAAGTCATACGCGTTCTGCGGGGTGGAGGCGCCGAAGGTGACGAAGGCCGAGACGATGTGGCCGATGAGGGCGAGGGCGACGAGCTTGCCGTAGCCGATCTTGTCGACGATGACGCCGCCGATGATGATACCGAAGCAGAAGCCCGAGAAGCCGGCGCCGCCGATGGCACCGAGCTGGGAGGCGTTGAAGCCGTATTCGGACGCCCATGCGCCGAAGATGCCGCCACGGAGGGCGAAGCCTACGCCCGCCGCAAGGATGGCCATGAAGCCTGCCCAGAGGAGGCGCTGTGCGTTGGGTACAGCGGAGGGTTGTTCGTCAGTCATAGTACTCATATAGGTATGGTTGGGGAGGGGGTACGCACCCGATAAAAGACAGTTTTTCGTCACTGTCGAGACGGCAAAACAGCCCCCGGCCGAGGACGCTCAGCCTTCTTGACCGCTCTTATGCATCCGGCGGAAGTGGGTCGGGCTCATTTTCATGGCCCGGCGGAACTGGCGCGAGAAGTCACTGGCGTCATAGAAACCAGTCCGGTCGGCGATTTCCGAGGGCCGGAGGTCGGTGTCTTTAAGAAGGTCAGAGGCCGCGGCCACCCGCATGCGGACGTGGTAGGCGCGGGGGCTGACCAGGTAGGCCTTATGGAATTTGCGCTCGAACTGCCGGATGGAGAGGCCGGCGAGTTTGGCTAATTTATCTATGTTCAGGGCGTCCGCGAGGTTCTGCTGGATGAACTCAGCGGCGGCTTCGACCTTCAAGAAAGGCTCAAGCAGGGCCTTGGTGCCCGCGTAACTCCGAACGGTGCCGAACACGCCGCAGGGCTTGCCGTGCACGTCGAAGATCGGGAGTTTGGTGGTCTCGTACCAGACGTGTTCGCCGTTCTCGTTCGGGAAGAGTTCCACCAGCCGCATGGCTGGCTCACCGCTCTGGCAGATTTGCAGGTCCTTCTTCCGAAAGTTGGCCACGAGCTCCGGCGGGAAGACATCGGCGTCGGTCTTGCCGAGGAGGGCGGCCTCATCGGCTTGGCCGCAGCGCTGGGCGAAGGCGAGGTTGGCCATCGTGAAACGCCCCTCCAAATCCTTGGCGAAGAACATCACCCCGGGGAGGTGGTCAAAGACCGAGCGCAGGCTGCGGACCTGAACTTGGTTTAACCAGACATCGAGGGTCGGTGTCGTTTTCACCCCATTTAATTAAGCTTCAAACGATGCTAGGTCGACATGATTTAAAGGGCTTACGACCAAAGGGTATTTCGGTCCCGGCACAACTCTTTGTCGTTTAAATCCTATTTAATGATGTGCCCGGCCCTAATCCCGCTGGTGGGTGCGTCTAATGGCTGTCGGGTCGGCGGCGGGAAACTGCATTTTCGTTTTGAGATTCCCAACCAAGTCGCCTCCTTGGGATTCTCATCACGACTATGTCCTCCCTGAAGCTCCTCGCCCTCGCCTCCCTCGTCACGACCGTCGCCGGCGCCGCCGAAACGGCCAAGCCGGCCGCCCCTAACGCCGACACCATGAAGCGTGGTCAGGCCGTCTACAGCCGCACTTGCATCGCTTGCCACCAGCCCACGGGTATGGGGATTCCTCCGGTCTTTCCTCCGCTGGCCGGCTCCGAGTGGGTCGCCATGGACGCCTCGGTCGCCGTCCGTAATATCGTTCAAGGTATGGTGGGTCCCGTCACGGTTAAGGGCGCGACCTATAACGGCATGATGCCCCCGGTCGCCGGCGTATCCGACAAGGACATCGCCGACGTCATCACCTACGTCCGCAATTCCTTTGGTAACTCGGGCGCCGAAGTCACCGAAGCCGAGGTCAAGGCGATCAAGGCCAAGTATGCGGACCGGAAGACTCCTTGGACGGCTGAAGAACTGAAGAAGGACGGCGCTGCCGCCAAGTAAGCCAAGCGAAGTAAGCCAAGCCCCGTCCCAGGGCAGGGTGGCTTGACCCGTGGGGACCTCTGTCGCACTTTGGTGTCTAATCCACCAGGGCGCTTCGGCGTCCGTCCCCCCATGTCCGACCCCAACCCTCTCGCCGGCACCCCTCGCCGGACCCGCGACCAAGTGGCTGACCTCCACTTCATGGACGCGCGCTATAAGCTCCTCGACCTCGCGGCCTTCCTCGACCGCCTCGAAAAGGCTAGTGGCCCCGAAGACCATCGCGTCCGCGGACTCCGCGCCGCGCTCCCGCTGTTACTGCAGTCTGGCGATGACCGCGTCGCCCAAATCCTCCACCTGTGGAGCGACCCTTCCGTCACCCCAATCGAAAAAGCCGACACCAAGGCCGCCTCCGGCGTTTGGCCTGGCCTCAAGTAAGCCCCGACCATGCGTTATATCGAACCTCACGGCCACATGGTGAGCCGCACCACCGACGACTACCAAGCGATGGCCTTGGCGGGTTGCGCGGCCATCTGCGAGCCAGCCTTCTGGGCGGGCTTCGACCGCAAGACCGCGGACGGCTTCTACGATTACTTCTGTCAGCTGACGCAGCACGAGCCCAAGCGCGCCGCGAAGTATGGTCTCCCGCATTACTGCTGGCTCTGCATTAACCCGAAGGAGTCCGAGGATATGAAGCTGGCCGACGACGTGCTCGCGCTCATCCCCGAATTTATGAAGGCCAAGACGGTCCTCGGCATCGGCGAAATCGGCCTGAATAAGAACACGCGCAATGAGATGCTTATCCTCGAGAAGCACGTCGAACTCGCGGTGAAGTATGACCAACTAATCCTCGTCCACACCCCGCACCTCGAGGACAAGCGCAAGGGCACGCGCCTCATCATGGACGTCCTTAAGGCCGCCGGCAAAGTGAAGCCCGAGCGCGTCATCATCGACCACGTCGAAGAGCACACCATCGGCGAAGTCCTCGATCAAGGCTTCTGGGCCGGTATCACGCTTTACCCGGAATCGAAGGCCACGCCCGTGCGCGCCGTCGACATGCTGGAGAACTTTGCTTCGCAGCGCGTGTGGTTAAATAGCGCTTGTGACTGGGGCCACAGCGACCCGCTCGCCGTGCCGAAGGCCATGCAGGAGATGCGTCGCCGCGGGCACTCCGCCGCCGCTATCGACAGCCTCGTGTACGGTAACCCCGTGCGCTTCCTGTCGCAGTCGCCGAACTTCCAGGATCCGCAGGCCCTGCGCTGAACGTGAAGCTCTCGTCCGGACTCAGCCTCGCCTATTGTACCAACGTCCATCGCGGCGAAGGGTGGGTGGAGACGTTTGCGGGCCTAAGCGACCACGCTATGCGTGTGCGTGACCGCGTCTCGCCGGGTCAGACGTATGTCCTCGGACTGCGCCTCGGCGACCGTGCTGCGGCTGAGCTCGCCGAGCCAGCGACGTTGACGGCCTTCCGTCATTGGTTGGAGAAAGAAAACTGCGTCGTCGCGGGCATTAATGGTTTCCCGTTTGGCCCATTCCACGGTCAGGCCGTGAAGGACAACGTCTTCGCGCCCGACTGGTGCGAGCCCGCGCGCCTCGAATATACCAATCGACTCTTCGACCTCCTCGCTGCGTTTGGTCCGCCGGATAAGGTCGGCACCGTCAGCACGCTGCCGGGTTCCTTCAAGGGTTTCGGCCGCACCGCCGATGAGCTCAAGGTCATGCGCCGCCACCTGCTCGCGTGCGGCGAACACCTCGACCGCTTGCGTGATCGCACCGGCGTCACGCTGCGTCTCGCGCTCGAGCCCGAGCCGATTGGCCACGCCGAGAATACGCCGGAAGCCATTCGTCTCTTTGAACAGTTGCGCGCCGAAGAGTCGTCGAAGGGCCTCGTCGACCGCACGCTCGGTATTGCGTACGACACCTGCCACTTCGCGCTCCAGTACGAGCAGGCCCATGAAGCCATCGCGCGGCTCGATGCCGGTGGTGCGCCCGTGCTCAAGTTCCACCTCAGCTCCGCGCTGCGCCTTAAGCCGACGGAAGTCGCCCTCGCGCGCTTGGCGAAGATGCATGAGCCCGTTTACCTGCACCAGACCATGGGACGGGCCAAGGACGGTTCGATTGTGCGCTTCAAGGACATCCCGTTGGCCATGGCCGCCATCGACCAGCTCCGCACGCTCGAGGAACTCCGCGTACACTTCCACGTGCCCGTGAACGCGGATCACCTTTCGGACGAACTCTCGACGACGAACGACCACCTGCGCGACGCTATCGCTGTCATCGGCAAGAATCCCGGACGCTACCGTGAGCTGGAAATCGAAACGTATACTTGGGAAGTCCTGCCAGCGGAAGTGCGTACCGCCGACGTTGCGGACATGATTGCCGCCGAATACCGCTGGACCCTCGCCGAACTCGCCAAGGCCGGCGTGAAGCCACTCTGAGCACCTTATGAACCTCCGCGCCTGGCTGGTCCTTTCCCGCGCTTCCAACCTGCCCACGGTATGGTCGTCGATCCTGGTCGGCTGGCTCGCCGCCACCTACCTGGACGGGATGTCCGACTCGCTGTACTTTGGCTTGGCCCGGATGGATTTCAGCCGACCTGCCTCCGCCCCGATCCTCTTCTGGCCGCTCGCCGCGCTCCTGCTCGCTATTTCGGCGATCTACGTCGGCGGCATGATCCTGAACGACTTCTTCGACGCGGCGTGGGATGCGCAGCACCGCCCGGCCCGACCCATCCCCTCCGGCGCAGTCTCGCGGAAAGCCGCCGGGATCGTAGGGTACGGGCTCCTCTTCGCGGGTGCGGCCGGTGCGATCCTCGTACGGTCGCTGCGCATGGCGGCGGTGCCCGAGGTCGCGGCCGGCAAGCAGGGCTCCGATGTCGGCCTCTTCGCCGTACTCGTCCTCGCGCTCGTCGCCGGCGTGCTGGTCTACGACCGTTGGCACAAAGGCGTCGCCTGGGCTCCGGTGGTGATGGGTTTCTGCCGGGCGATGTTGCCCATCTTGGGCGCGGCCCTGGGGGGCGAGTCCATCCTCGGCACCCTGACCAGTCCCTGGCAGCTCTACCTCCTCGCCGCCGCCACCTTGTGGACCCACACATCCGGGCTCACCTGGGTCGCACGCCATGAGGCCACCGACGGCAATCCGCCGGAATGGACCGCTTGGGCGCTTTACGTGGTCCCGCTCCCGCTGGCGCTGTACGCCGCCTTCCGGGGCCTCGGCAACGGATTCATGGCTTGGTATGCCTTGGCTTTGTTCGTCGCTTGGATCTGGAATTCCAATCGCCGCCATCCCTTGCCCGCGGGCGTGTCCGGTCGGGTGTCCGACCGTCTCGCCGCCTCTCCGTTCCTCGACTACCTCATCGTGGGGCGTCCGCTGCTTTGGATCACGGTGCCACTCGGCGCGCCAGCTTCGGTTGTGTTTCACCCGACCCACGTGGCGAACCTCGTCCCCTTCGGCGCGCTGGCGCTGCTTGGACCCTTGGCCTGCTTTGGCCTGACGTTGCTGTTCCGTCGCTGGATTCCGCAGACTTAAGGCTTTTTGGCGGAAATTGACAGCAGGCGGCAGGGAACAGGGCTTGCCCGCAGGGGTCGTAAGGGCTCTGATAACCCCTCCCCTAGGGCTATGGACGACTCCCTTGACCTCGAATTCTCGGTAACCTACCGCCACCGCATCTTCTTTACGGAGCATGCGTTCGCGTCTGGCAACCGCGTCTTGGCCGACCTCTTTGCCGGCGCTAAGGTCATTCCGATTGTCGATTCGGGTTTGGCGTCCGCCCGCCCGGGCTTCGTCGCAGAGATCACCGCTTATGGTAAGGCCATGGGTGTGCACTTCACCCGGACGCCGCTGGTGCTGACCGGGGGCGAAGCGGCCAAGAAGGATTCGGCCGTCGTCAAGGCGGCGCTCGCCGCCATCGAGGCCGACAAGATTTGCCGTCACTCCTACGTCCTCGCCATCGGCGGGGGTGCGTTCCTCGATGCGGTCGGTTTCGCCGCGGCCACCGCCCACCGTGGCGTCCGTCTCGTGCGCATGCCCACCACGACCCTTGGCCAAGGCGACGCTGGCGTTGGCGTGAAGAACGGTATCAACACATTTGGGAAGAAGAACTTCACCGGTGCCTTCGTCGTCCCGGCCGCGGTGGTGAACGACCTTGGCCTGCTCGCTTCACTCGACGCCCGTGGCCTGCGCGATGGCCTCGTCGAAGCTGTGAAGGTTTCACTCCTCAAGGATCCGGTCTTCTTCAGCAACCTCGAGAAGGAATCCACGCTGCTTGCTGCTGGCGATATCCCTGCCATCGGTCGGGCCATTCGTCGCTCGGCTGAACTGCATGCCCGCCACATCGCTGGCAATGGCGACCCCTTCGAGCTCGGAAGTGCGCGTCCGCTCGACCTCGGCCATTGGGCTGCGCACAAGCTCGAATCGATGACGAACCATCGCCTCACGCACGGCGAAGCAGTTGCTGTTGGCTTGGCCTTGGACATCCTGTGCGCCCGTGATCTCGGGTATTTCGGCCAGGAAGAAGCTGAGCGCACGCTCAACCTCCTCACCGCCCTCGGCTTCCGTACCTACGCGCCCGAGATGCACCTCGACGGCGGCATCCCGATGCTCGCCGGCCTCGAGGAGTTCCGTGAACACCTCGGCGGCCAGCTCACGCTCGTCCTGCCGACGGCCATCGGCAAGTCGATTCAGGTCCACGAAATGGCCACCGCCATCGTCCGCCGTGCGACCGATGAGTTGCGCGTGCGCGACCAGCAGACATGCGCCGCGCGGTCCTGAACGTCGTCGGCCTCTCCGCCCGCGACCTCTCGTCAGGTGTGATGCCACGCTTGGCCGCCCGCGCCGCGAAAGGATCCGTCGCAAAGGTTAAACCTGCGTTCCCCGCTGTCACTTGCACGGCGCAGTCTGATTACCTCACCGGCCAGACGCCTTCCGTGCACGGCATCGTCGGTAACGGTTGGTATGACCGCACGCTCAGTGAAGTGCAGTTCTGGAAGCAATCCAACCGCGTGGTTGGTGCCCCGAAAGTTTGGGACGAACTCCACGCCAAGAACCCGAAGCTCAAGGTCGCGAACCTCTTTTGGTGGTATAACATGGGGACGAATGCGGACATCTCCGTGACCCCGCGTCCGGTCTATAAGTCCAACGGCGGAAAAATCTTCGACATCGCCAGCTACCCGCAGCGCTATCGCGAGCTGCTCAAGCGCGACCTTGGCGATTTCCCGTTCCATAGCTTTTGGGGCCCGCGCGCTGGCTTGCCGTCCACGCAGTGGATTGCCGCCTCGGCCCGCTGGATTGAGGAGCATGAGCAGCCAGACCTCAACCTCGTCTACCTCCCGCACCTCGATTACGACCTGCAGCGCTTTGGGCCGACGGACCCGCGCAGTGATACCGCTCGTCGTGACGTCGATACACTCGTCGGGGACTTAGCCGATTTCCTCGAAACACGCGGCGTGGATGTCGTCATCGTTTCCGAATACGCCATCACCGCCGTCGATCGGGCCGTCCCGCTGAACAAGGTCCTGCGTCAGCACGCTTGGCTCGAGCTGAAGCAAGAGTCCGGTTCCGAGACTCTTGACGTCTTTAATTCCAAAGCCTTCGCTGTCGTCGACCACCAGGTCGCGCACGTCGTCGTCCTCGACCCATCGATCCGCGAAGAAGTCCGCAAGGTCCTCCTCGCGACCCCGGGCGTGGCGCAGGTGCTCGACGCCGACGCGCAAGCTGCCGTCGGCATTAAGCACGTCCGTAGCGGCGACTTCGTCGTCGTCTCCGACAACCATAGCTGGTTCTCGTATTACTGGTGGGAAGAAGGACACGGCGATCCCGACTACGCGCGCACCATCGATATCCACCGCAAGCCTGGCTACGACCCCGTTGAGCTCTTCATCGACCCGAAGATTAGCTTCCCGATGCTCACCATTGCCTGGTTCCTGCTCAAGAAGACCCTCGGCTTTAAGGCACTCATGGAAGTCGTCTCCCAAGACGCCACGCTCGTGAAAGGTTCGCATGGTCGCTTGCCGGAGGACCCACTCGATTGGCCCGTCTGTATCGCCGCGCGCGACGCCAGCCTCCCGGTACAGATGGCCTCGACCGACGTTTACGCACAGATTGTCCGCGGGTTCTAAGCGTCGGCAGTACTTGCGGGGTCGACTCGGAACCTTCGCCCCGCAGTGTGGTCGGTAACCCAGACCCCGATGGACGCTCGCCCCTTTGCTTTACTCTTTGCCTTGTCCCTGGCGGCGGCGGCGTTTCCCGAGCCGCGTAATAATCAGCCAGAGACCATCCCATTGCTGAAGTCAGCGGATGCCCTGACTAAGCTGCACCTGCCCGAGGGCTTTCGCGCCACGCTCTTCGCCGCTGAGCCCGACGTCCGTCAGCCCATCGCCCTTTGTTGGGACGAACGTGGCCGCTTATGGATTGCGGAGAACTACACGTATGCCGACGGCAAGGAACGCTTCGACCTGAAGCTCCGCGATCGGATTATCATCCTCGAGGACGCCGACCACGACGGGAAGTTCGATAAACGTACGGTCGTGACGGAAGACGTGCAGATGCTGACCAGCATCGAGCGCGGCTTGGGCGGCGTCTGGGCGATGTGCCCACCGAACCTACTCTTTATTCCGATGGATGGTGATAAGCCCGCGGGTCCGCCCCAAGTCATCCTCGATGGGTTCAGCACGACGGCCGCCAGCCGCCACACCTTTGCCAACGGACTGAAGTGGGGTCCCGATGGTTGGCTTTATGGACGCGTCGGCATTTCCAGCACCTCGTGGATTGATGTCCCCGGCGTGGAGAAGGAAAAACGTCAGCCCACGGCGGGCGGCCTGTGGCGTTATCACCCAATCAAGAAAATCTTCGAACCCTATTGTCACGGCACGACGAACCCTTGGGGCTCCGATTGGACCAAGCATCATGAGCTACTGTTCATCAACACCGTGATCGGGCATGGCTGGCAGGGTATCCACGGTGCGCACTTCAAGCGGATGCATGGCGAAGACCCCTATCCATTTGTGTACGAACTCATCGACCAGCAGGCTGACCACTACCACTGGAACACGGGCAAGAAGTGGAACGATGCCGACGGTGGCCGCGGTGGCGCGGATGACTTTGGTGGCGGCCACGCGCACGTCGGGATGATGATTTATCAGGGTGATAACTGGCCGATCGCGTACCGCGATAAA
>Ga0208811_1000307_pt1 | contig 13626 bp, 13 predicted proteins | sample Colrivmet1561A02_FD_187681 | JGI IMG/M metagenome (GOLD analysis project Ga0208811, IMG submission 187681) | Estuarine microbial communities from the Columbia River estuary - metaG 1561A-02 (SPAdes) (version 2) | ecosystem: Environmental > Aquatic > Marine > Intertidal zone > Estuary | place... | reverse complement strand
GGACAAGATTGTTTGAAGTCACCTTAAGACGGTAGCCGTTAGGCCCCGACACCGCGCAACATCTGGTCGGCTGCAGCCCAAGGGTCGGTGGTGCGATTCAGCACTTCGCCCTGCAATGTTTCCCATTCGTCACCCACGCACAATTCACGAGCCTTTTGCTCGAGGCGGCGGGCAACAATTTCACGCAGTTCCTCACGCAATCGAAAAGCCCTGCGCTCACGCAATTGGCCCGATGCTTCGGCATATGCACGATGCGCCAACACGGCATCCCACAACTCAGGAACACCGTCGCCTGTGGAGCCAACGGTGGGCACAATGGTGGGCACCCATGCGTCGTGTGACAAGTCGGACAGTTCGAGCATTTGTTCAATGTCGCGACGCGTTTCGTCGACACCTTTGCGATCGGCTTTGTTGATAACAAAAACGTCGGCAATTTCCATGAGGCCAGCTTTGTTGGCCTGCACAGAGTCGCCCCAGCCTGGGTTCAACACCACCACCGTGGTGTCGGCCTTGCCTGCAATTTCTACTTCTACCTGACCAACGCCCACTGTTTCTACAATGACCCAACGGCGACCCACGGCATCGAGCAGACGAATTGCTTCTGGAGTAGCGAGTGACAAGCCACCGAGGTGACCACGTGTTGCCATGGAGCGAATAAACACACCAGGGTCGGTTGCGTGGTCTTGCATGCGCACGCGGTCGCCCAAAATGGCTCCGCCGGTAAATGGTGATGAAGGGTCGATAGCAATAACGGCTACTTCAAGATCTTGTTTGCGCAAATGCCCAATGACAGCACTGGTGAGCGTGCTCTTCCCCGCACCTGGTGCGCCAGTGAAACCAACGGTGTAGGAGTTGCCACTCTTGGGGTAGCTCAAGCGGCCAACTACACGAGCAGGGTCGCCACCACGTTCAATGAGCGACAACAACCGTGCGAGCGATGCACGGTCACCGGCACATGCGGCAGTAAAAAGTTCCTGAGGGTCTGTACTGCGTAATGCCATTACTCAACTGCAATCACTTCAGTCACGCCGTCAACACGGTCGCGCATAATGCGCTCAATGCCTGCTTTGAGCGTTTGTGTTGATGCTGGGCAAGTGCCACATGCACCCACCAAAGTGACCGACACAACGCCGGTCTCTTCATTCACTTCACGCAAAACCATGTCGCCACCATCGGCTTGGAGAGCGGGTCTGATGACCTCGATGGTCTCTTCCACCTGTTGGCGCATGGAGCCGGGGGCACTCGTTGCAGTAGTCACGGTGCTATCTAATCAGGAACGGCCGCGAGTTGCCGATTTATACCGAGAAGTGGCAAGGTTGAGCGTCATGTTCAGCCACATTTGCACCATTCTCGCCCACCAAGGTGGCTGGGATGAGATTTTGTGGGTGATGCTCCCCATCGGCACGATGGTGTGGCTCTTACGTGTCGCGTCGCTGCGTGTACGCAAAGCCGGGAAGAAGGCCTCAGAGTCGAGCGATGTTGGCACCGAGGGTACAGAGTCGACCCACTAGGTCGTCGTAACCACGGTCAATATGGTGCACATCGGAAATGATGGTTTCACCTTCAGCAACAAGACCCGCAACAACCAGTGCGGCACCTGCACGAATGTCGGGAGCACGCACGGGGGCGCCAGAAAGTTTTGCTTCACCACGCACAACTGCGTGATGACCGTCGGTGCGAATGTTCGCGCCTAAGCGCTGCAGTTCATCAACATAACGGAAGCGACCGGGGTACAAGTTTTCAGTAACGATGCCCACACCCTCGGCAACTGACAACATGGCCACCACGAGCGGCTTGTAGTCGGTGGCAATGCCGGGGTACGGAAGTGTGACCACATCGATGCTCTTCAAGCGCTCTGGCCCAATGACCAAAATGCCATCGGTTTGCTCAACCAGAACAACGCCCATGTCGGTGAATCGTGTGAGCAGCATTTCCATATGACCCGCAATAGCGCCTTGCACTACTACTTCACCGCCAGTAATTGCTGCTGCTGCAATATAAGTAGCTGCTTGCACGCGGTCGGCCACCACTGTGTGGTGCACTGCGCGTAATGCATTGCGTTCAACACCGTGCACCACGAGTGTGGAACTGCCAATACCTTCAATGTTGGCGCCCATTGCGACGAGCATGTTGCACAAGTCGCCAATTTCTGGTTCGCGTGCTGCGTTTTCAATAGATGTTGAACCTTTGGCAAACACTGCGGCAGTGAGAAGATTTTCTGTTGCGCCAACGCTGGGAAAATCGAGCGTGATGTTGGTGCCGTGCAAGCGTTCCGTGCGCGCATAAATATCGCCGTGGCGCATTTCGAATTGTGCGCCGAGTTCAGTGAGACCACGCAAGTGCATATCGATAGGACGTGAGCCGAAGTCGTCACCACCGGGCAGCGCAATACGCACTTCTCCGAACCTGCCCAAGAGTGGGCCGAGTACGTTGACACTTGCGCGAATACGTTCCACGAGTTCATATGGAGCAAAAAGTTGCAAATTGCCATTGTTTGTAATGTGCAACTCTTTGGTGTCGCGATGGTGCTCGATGACGAGGCCAATTGACGACAAGAGTTCGCTCATGGTGACGACGTCTTCAATATCGGGCACGTTCGACAACACAAAGTTGCCATCGGCCATGAGGCAGGCCGCCATCAGCTTGAGAACAGAGTTTTTGGCGCCCGGAACCTCAACGGTTCCGCTCAAAGGCGCGCCTGGCGTCACCTTGATGCGCTCGCCAGGCTGAATAGCAAAGGAACGCGCACCAATTGAACTCACTCACTCAGTATGCTCCCGCCGTGGAACCCGTGCCGAACTTTTCCCACAAGTCACATGCTCGGCACTACTCATTTCAGCGCAAAATTGCCAGAAATAGCGCTGAATTCGCCAAAATACGCGAGCCGTATAGCTCTGTGGTCGAAGAAACGCGCACCGACAAGTTGGTCGACTCGTCAAGTGTCCACCACATCTTTTTGCAAAAAACTGGCCCGTGTGTGGAGTACAAACGACACGTTGAAATACCTGTCGACACCAGTGCAGACGTCACAGAAGAAACACAATGGTCACTCGACATTCCATGGTTCGGATGGATCTTTCGTCCGCTCATCTCGCGCCACATCAAACACCGTCATCATAAAAATCGTCACCCCTGGTGGGCACCTCCACAAACATTTACCGCTCATGAAACTTTGGTGCTCGCGCTTCTCGCTGCGGCTTCGATGGTGGCTGCATTCATCAACACACTTTTCACACAAACTGTTGCCTTTGCTGCCGATGAATTTGGCGTGTCAACAACGGGTCAAGGAGTTGCTGCAGCAATTGTTCGATTAGGCATTGTGCTTGCTATTCCACTTGCCATATTGGGCGACCGCATAGGGCGACAACGCGTTGTGATTGCCCTTGCATTCATTGCACCTGTTCTCGCATCACTTGGCGCACTCGCACCAAACTTTGCTGCACTTGTGGGAACACAAACCATTGCGCGCCCCGTTGGTCTTGCACTCGACGTTGCTGTTCTTGTGATTTTGATTGAAGAGATGCCCAAGCACGGACGCGCCTACGGGTTAAGCGTGCTCGCACTTGCGAGTGGTTTCGGAGCAGGCTTTGCAGTTGCTGCACTTCCCATTGCAGATCTTGGCCCAACCGCATGGCGATTTGTTTATGTGTTGGCACTCATCTGGCTTGCAGTGGCACTCAGCTTGCGCCGGCGACTCACCGAGACACCTCGGTTTGTTGCCCATCGCTCAGAACCCAAGGGTTCTCGGCGCGATACGTCCCGAAAAACGGGACATACGGCGCCGAAAACACTCTTGATGGTGGGGGCGGTGGCGTTCCTCGTCAATATTTTCGTGGCAACAGCGTCAATATTTCAGAATCGCTATCTCAAAGATGTGCGCGACTACTCGGCCACCATGGTTGCGCTCTTTACGCTGTCTACTTCGACCCCAGCCGCACTGGGCCTCATCATTGGCGGCAAAATTGCCGACATTAATGGCCGGCGCCGCGTGGCTGCACTGTGCATTCCCCTTGGCGCAGTACTCATTAGCTTGTCGTTTGTGTTGTCATCGGTGGGCATGTGGGTGGTTGCTATTGCTGGCGGGATTGTGGGTGCCATTGCCTACCCCGCACTTGCGGTGTATCGCGGTGAACTCTTCCCCACCGGCAATCGCGCAACGTCTTCATTTCTCATTACCGTTGCAGCGCTATTAGGCGGAAGCATTGGTCTTGTTGCAGGTGGCATGCTCGTCGACTCGGGCTGGTCGTACGGAACAGTGATGCTCAGTTTTGCTGCCATTTCACTGGTGGTGTCGGTTTTGATTTTGGCGTTCTACCCTGAAACCGCAAACAAAGACTTGGAAGATTTAAACCCACAAGATGCACATGCTCGTTTCGAGCGTTAGCAAGAACTAGCGCAGAGAACGGCACCACTCGCGAACAACCTCGGCAATTTCAGCATCTTTTCCCTTGAGGTCGTGTCGGCCTTTTTCAATGAAATGCATCGACACATCACTAGGAATCTTCTTCACATGTTTTTTCAATTCCGCAGGTGAACCAAATGGGTCGTTGGTTCCATGCACAAACAACACAGGCACTGCAATGCGCGACAGGTGTGCAATGCGCAGCCTCTCGGGGTGTGCTGGTGGGTGCAATGGGTAAGAAATGAGCACCAGCCCACGTACTTTTAAGGGGTCACCAAAAAGCGGTGGCTCTCCTTTTTTTGCTAAGCCGGTGTCGCCAGCAGCAGCCATTGAACACATCCGCCCACCCATAGAACGCCCACCGATAACGAGCGACGACGTACGCACTCCACTTGCTTTGGCAAATGCCTGCACCTCGTCACGCACACATTGCAACAACACTGGTGCACGATCGGGAGCTCGCTTGCCGGCTCGGCGATACGGAAAGTCAACACGCGCAACGGGCAAGGGCTGCATTGCTTCTTCAAGAGCAATGAGTGATGAGTGGCTTGCACTGCTCCCCGCACCGGGGAATAACACCAGCCCTTTTGCCGCACTCACGACTGTTGGCTCAAAATGCGCCGCGCTTCACTGAGATCGGCAATGGCTCTGCTTGCATCGCGTTCACTTGCGCCATGATCGGGGTGCACGTTGCGCAACATTTCGCGAAAACGTGAGGTGACTTCTTTTTTGCTTGGCTTCAATGTGCCAGGTGGGAAGCTCAAAATCTCTAAAGCCCAAGCGCGAGGGTCGGAGATTGCCGAAATCGATGATGCGTTGCTGCCGGCTAGGTACGCAATGAACGATGCTCCGAATGGGCCACGCCAGGTCATTGCTCGGCGCATCATTGGCCCCAGTGCGCGTCGCGTTTCTGCATCTAATCGCTCGAGAGCGTAAATAGAACCCAACACTTGTTGCAAAGGTGAACCACCGTCGGCGAAGGCGAACTCTGCTGAGTTTTCCACCGCAATGAGTTGATGCCGGCTGAGTGCCAGACCATGGCGGTCGGTTTGAAAACGATGGCGCAAGCGCGGCTGCACGATGCGTTCGCCGCGTTCTACCTGCAGGGTGAGGCGATGAATATCGGGGTGCATTTCCTCATCGACATCGAACAAATGCCGTGCCACAACCGCGCCCAACAAAATGCCACCAAAACCAGGTGCAGGGTCGGCCGGCAACATCAAATGCCCTAACGACACACGCCGGGTAGGAGTGATTGGCCGCGAGTGCCAGATTTCTAATTCGGCGAGAATCATCGAGAGTTGACGCTATATGCAACTCAGACGTGAGGACGTAACGTGACAAACAATCGTTGCGCAATTTCTTGTGCAGCTTGCTCGTCGGGGAAATCGTTACCAGCAAGTGCATCGGCAAGTTGATCGGCCATTTCTGATGCTTGGCGCCACACGGGAACGGGCACACCAAAAGGAACGCCCCCACCTTCAATGTCGTCGAGCACGCGCACCAAAATGCCCAGGCCATTTGCATCGAGTGGGTCGCGTTGCAAGCGTTCTGCGGCAAGAAACATTTGAGTGAGTGACTCACCAGAGACACTGGAATCGCCCGCAGAGATGGTTCCAAAACCAGACTCTGGGTTGCGCGCAGAGTCGACAATGGTGACATCGCCCGCTTCTACTGCATCGAGCAGGTCGTCGACAGCGTCTTCAAGTTCGGTGAGAGTAACGAGCAATGCACCTTCCCAGCGATATGGAATATCGGATGCCACCAAAAGTTCTGTGAGACGTGAACGCTCACCCATCGACCACTCATCGAGTTCGTACTCAGTGATCTCTTCATCGGTTGCTTCGTTCAATTGCAAACGGCGCGCATCGCGTTGCGAAGAATTTCCTTCTTGAGTTCCTACGCCCAATTCCTGTTCGAGTGCATCGAGCATTTCATCGGCGGCGTCTTCGAGTTCGCTCGGAACAACCACTTCGTTACCCACCCAAGCGTGAGGGATCTCTGCTTCGGCAAACATTTCAGCAACTGCGGCACGCTGGTCGATACTCCATTGCGACAGGTCGTAATGGACACTCTCGGCATCGGGGTCAAGTGGGTTCCATTCAGACATAACTGCACGTTACAACGTAAAGATGAACTCACCAATCAGTTCGTATTCGCGCAGTTGATTGTGGCGCAACCGAAAACCGTGTCCTTCGCCTTCCATGATGTGCAAGGAAACCTGTCCGCCTGCTTTACGTAAGGCTTGGGCAAGAGTCACACTGTGATTCATTGGCACTGAAGTATCGAGATCGCCGTGCAAGAGCAGCACTTTTACCTGTGCCAGTGTCTCTACTTTGCTGAGTGGTGAGCGTTCGTCATACAACGTTTCATTCTCTGGTGAATCGCCCACCAACACCGCAATGGAATGTTGTTCGAAGTACCACGAATGTTCCGCAGAGTCGGCAAGATCGACAACTGGGTACAACGCAATAACACCAGCACACATTTCTCGGGCTGTACCAGCAGCGTTCAATGCAGCAAAACCACCTGCCGAACCCCCCATCACAAAAGTGTTCTTGGGCGTTGCCCACCCGTTGAGGTGTGCATGTTGCACTGCAGCAATGAGGTCGACGGTATCGAACTCGCCCCAATGACCATTGAGCGACTGTTGAAAATGACGTCCATGACCCGAGGTGCCGCGATGGTCGACAATCATCACGCGCACGCCACGACCTACCCAATACGCAACGCGTGCCATGAAGGTGACCTGCCACTGATCGGTTGGCCCGCCATGCACCCACACAATGAGTGGCTGCTCAGATGTTTCGTTGCCCACAGGCGAATACAAGCGGTAAGGAATGTTGTAGTTGCCACATTCCACAGCACCCAATGTTGGCTCTACGAGCTGATACTGCGACCACGCACCACCACTGCTGTCTACTTCGCTTGTAGCGAGTATTTCTCGCTCAAAAGTTTGCGCGGCGTATTGCACCAATTGTGTTGGGGTTACCGCACCCGTGCGCAATGCAAAAATGCCCGCTTTGCTCCACAGCAGTGAACCATGCACGCCGCGACCAAGCGAGCGCATCTCACCCGATGCCACACTCACCACAACGAGGTCACCAAAACCTTGAAGGTTGCGCGCAACAGCGATTTCTGTTCCATCGGGCGACCAACACCACGTATGTGCACCCATTCCCCACTGCGGGTTGCCACATTCCACTTGTTCACCTGCGGGCAGAAGCGCCACAAGTTCTCCGGCAACAACGCGATACGGCTGCAGCCATCCGTTCACATCACTCAACACACCCATTTCTCCGGTTGCGGAAAATTGCACTTGTTGAAACGACACGCCCGGGCGATGCAACACCACATGTGCTTCACGTTGCGCAATGTGCGCCGACCAAATGTCAGATTCATCCCACGGCATGTGCGGCTGTGACCATGCTTGCCAATACAACTCGTCACCGTTCCATACGGGGTCAAACACGAAAGCGTGAGGCTGAGTAATGATGTGCTCTTCACCCGTTGCACGATGCACCACCACGAGCTCGCAGAGGTTCTGCACGCATGCCACCCACTCACCATTGGGTGAGACGGCAACCCCGAAACGAGATGCTTCAACAGGAGCTTGCGTGTCAATACGACATGCACTTGTTGCCCCGCGAGCGGCTTCCCACAGCCCACCTGTTTTTGCCGCGTACACAACACCAGAACCATCGGGCAGCCATTGGAAACATCCGCCGCCAAAACCGCGTGTCACACTTGGTGCTGGCTCAAGTGGCCAGGCCTCTTCAGAACCGCCTGACACCGCAATAGTGCACAGCTCGCCTTTTCCCTGCTGACTTGCCCCAAACACCACTACATCGCCTGCGGGGCTTGCCTGAGGCTCAGACAGGTCTCGGGAATCGAGACAGCGCTCCAGGGGAATGGCAGGAATCTTGACGGGCATTAGCCCGAGGGTAGCGCCGGCACTACGGTAGGGGGTGATGAACGAACGACGCCCCCAAAAGCCAGAACGCAACCTCGCCATGGAACTCGTCAGAGTCACCGAATCTGCAGCCCTCGCGGCAGCACGTTGGGTGGGTCGTGGCGACAAGAACGGGGCCGATGCTGCCGCCGTCGATGCCATGCGCACCGTCCTCACCACCGTTCCTATGGACGGCATTGTTGTTATTGGTGAAGGTGAAAAAGATGAAGCACCAATGCTCTTCAACGGCGAGAGTGTTGGCGATGGCACTCAGCCCCGAACCGACGTAGCCGTTGACCCCATTGATGGCACCACGCTCACTTCGCTCGGCATGGGCAATGCGCTTTCGGTGATTGCCGTTTCCGAGCGCGACACCATGTTCGACCCAGGCCCATGTATGTATATGGAAAAAATTGTGGTGGGCCCACAAGCAGTTGGTCATATCGATATCACCGCTTCCGCTACTCAAAACATCAAATGGGTTGCCAAAGCAAAAGGTGAATCGGTACGCGACCTCACGGTCATGATTCTTGATCGCCCGCGCCATAAAGAACTCATTGAAGAAGTGCGCTCCACCGGTGCGCGCATCAAACTCATTAGCGACGGCGACATTTTTGGTGCCATTGCTACGTCGTGGCCCGATGCTGGCGTCGACATTCTCATTGGCATCGGTGGCACCCCCGAAGGTGTGGTGTCAGCAGCGGCTCTGAAGTGCATGGGCGGGGAAATTCAGGGTCGCCTGTGGCCACGCGATGAAGAAGAGCGTCAATCGGCTTTGGCAGCTGGATACGACCTGTCCAAAGTGCTCACGTCCGATGACCTGGTGAAGGGCGACAACTGTTTCTTCGCAGCAACTGGCGTCACCGACGGAGAATTGTTGCGAGGCGTGCGCTTCGACTCACGAGGAGCCCGCACCCAGAGTTTGGTGATGCGTTCCTTGTCGGGAACCGTGCGACTCATCGACGCCCAGCATCGCCTTGACAAATTGTCTACTTACGCTTCAGTCGATTACGCCTAGTTTTTAGGCTTAAGTGCCCAAGTTGGCACGTAAACAACTAGGGTAAACAGCCGTGGGTTCAGACCAGACAGCCGGGCCAGAGTCAGTTGACTTTGCCAAACGCCTTGCAGCAGAAAATGCTGCCAAAGCGTCCTCCTCTACTCAACATGCAGCGGAACCCCATGATGAACATGGGCATTCCAAAGCCGGCACCGGAATGCTTGCCCTGGGTGCACTTGGTGTTGTGTATGGCGACATCGGAACGAGCCCGTTGTATGCACTGAAAGAAACCTTCACCGAGAAGTCACACACCATGCTCGTTGACAACATCAACGTGTATGGCGTGTGTTCACTTGCCTTTTGGGCACTCGTCATCATCATTTCTGTCAAATACCTCTTTCTCGTGATGCGTGCCGACAACCGCGGTGAAGGTGGCATTTTGGCCCTCACTGCACTCGTCATGCCAAAGCGCGGGTCAACAACGGCAAAGGCTGGGTTGCTTGTCGGCCTCGGAGTTTTTGGTACTGCATTGCTCTACGGCGACGGCATTATTACACCAGCTATTTCGGTGTTGAGTGCCGTTGAGGGCCTTGGCGAAGTGTCATCTTCATTCGACAGCTGGGTCATCCCCATTGCCGTTGTTATTTTGCTCGGTCTCTTTTTTGTACAGAGTCGCGGCACTGGCGCGGTGGGCAAAGTATTTGGACCCATCATGATTATTTGGTTCCTCACACTTGCGGTGTTGGGCCTTTCTAAAGTGTGGTCGGAACCCGGCATCATCGCTTCGGTCAACCCGTACTACGCAGTGCAGTACTTCACGCACGAAACCAGCCGTGCGTTTTTATCGCTCGGATCCATTTTCCTTGTGGTCACTGGCGGTGAAGCGTTGTACGCCGACATGGGTCACTTCGGCCGTAAGCCCATCACCGTTGGTTGGTATGCCATTGTTCTGCCCGCGCTCTTGTTGAACTACTGGGGCCAAGGTGCATTCCTCTTGCAAAACCCTGAAGCAATTGAAAGCGTCTTTTTCCGTATGGCTCCAGAGCCACTGCTTTTGCCTTTGGTGATTCTCGCTACCTGCGCCACCATCATTGCGTCACAGGCACTCATCTCGGGCGTGTTCTCTCTCACCGCGCAAGCCGTGCAGCTCGACTATTTGCCACGTATCCAAATTCGCCACACGTCGTCAAGTCATTCAGGGCAAATCTATGTTCCGCTCGTGAACTGGGCTCTGATGATTGCATGCATTGGCCTAGTACTCGGCTTCCGCACGGCGTCGAACCTTGCTGCTGCTTACGGAATTGCCGTCACCATGACCATGGTCATCACCACGCTCATCTTTTTCCGCGTCATTACCGACCGCTGGAATTGGAGTCGCACGCGTGGCTTCCTCATCTGCGTGCCGCTGGTCATTATCGAAATGGGTTTCCTTGGAGCCAACCTCGTCAAGATTCCTCATGGCGGTTGGTTTGCACTAGCAGTTGGTGCCATTTTGATGGTGCAAATGCAAACCTGGCGACGCGGTCGCATATTGGTAGCTGCTCGTATTCACCGCGGTGAGCGACCCATTGAAGATGTACTCGACGAAGCTGAAGGCATTAAACGCGTCACAGGAACAGCCGTGTTCATGTTTAAAGACTTGGGCAAGGCTCCCCCGGCCCTGGTGAACAACTTGCGACACAATAAGGTTCTGCACAACACCACACTCATTGTTGCTGTCGACACTGCCGATGAACCACGCGTGTCAACAGAGCACCGCACATCAGTGAAGAAAGTTGCTCCGGGCGTTTTCCAAGTGGAAGTGTCTTTCGGCTTCATGGAAGACCCCGATGTTCCAAAGGTACTCGCAGCAATTACTCACCCTGGTCTTGACTACGACCCAGAAGATGTCACCTATTTCCTTGGTCACGAATCCATCATTGCGGGTAAAGCACCTGGTATGAACCCACTCCAAGAACATCTCTTCGTGTTTTTGAATCGCGGCGCCGACAGTGCAAGCCGCTTTTTCAACTTGCCAACAGAGCGTGTGTTTGAAGTTGGATCACGCGTCGAAATTTAAATTCCGACAATTTTTCCTGAGGCACGGCGCATCACTACGCGCGGCACCAGGCGTACCCACATGAGCATGCTCTTGTATTGCGTACCTGGAACAATGAGCGCTTTGCCCTTTGCTGTTCCTGCTAGCGCTTCCGATACCACGTTGGCAATATTGAGCCACATGAACTTGGGAATGGAATCAATTTCTGCACCCGTTTGTGCCACTTCTTGAAACTCTGTGCGCACAAAACCTGGGCACAATGCACTCACATGCACGGGGCTCTTGCGTAGTTCTTCATGCAACGCTTCAGAGAAACTAGTAACGAAAGCTTTTGTTGCGGAGTACACGGCCATGCCGGGGCCCGATTGGAAACTGGCCACGCTCGACACGTTGAGTAAGTACCCACGCTTACGCTCTTGGAATGCGTGCAGTGCGGCATGTGACAGTTCCACTAACGCCCGAACATTTAAGTCAATTTGCCCGGTGGAGTTGTTGACAGGAACCGAGAGAAATGTTCCCGAGGAACCAAAGCCTGCATTGTTCACCAATAGATCTACCGGAAGTGTTGGTGAAGCTAAGCGCTGCGCAACACGTGCAATACCTTCTGCAGTGAGCAAGTCGGCAACGAGCACTTCACATGTGCTGTATTGCTCGGCAAGTTGCTCTAAACGGTCGCCGCGACGTGCAACGAGAACACAAGGAATACCAGCACGGCTGAGTTGATGAACAAACTCTTCACCAATACCCGCAGAAGCACCGGTAATGAGTGCTCGCTGAAACGGCAGGGTCATGAATTAGTGGCCGGCGTTAGCGCCAGCAAGGCCACCTGCGGCGGCAAGACGAGCATGCGCACGACGCAAACTGGCCTCAACTTCGGTGGAGTTTTCTGTGCGCGTTAGTTCTTCAGCACGCTCGAGGGCACGACGTGCACGCTCGATGTCGATCTCGCTACCGAGTTCGGCACCATCGCTGAGCAAAGTGACCACGTTGTCGGACACTTCAACGAAACCGCCGTGAATGGCAAGGTTCATGATGGTGCCATCACTCAACCACACGCGTGTGTGGTTTTCAGTGAGTGCACCAAGGAATGATGTGTGTCCGGGAAGGAACGCAATTTCTCCCCCACCAATGGTGCGGGTGATGATCTGTGTTGTTTCGCCAGAGAACACAACGCGCTCTGGCGAAACAACTTCGACACGGAAGCCAGGGGCTTCAGACATTAGGCATTCTCCTGCAAGGTCTTCGCCTTGGCGAGCACCTGCTCAACGCTTCCCACGTTCAAGAAGGCCTGTTCTGGCACTTCGTCGAGTTCGCCGTTGATGAGTGCTTCAAAGCTCTCAACTGTTTCAGCAACTGGAACGTATTCACCAGGAACGCCGGTGAAGACTTCAGCAACATAGAACGGCTGCGACAAGAAGCGCTGTACCTTGCGGGCACGTGACACGGTTTGGCGGTCTTCTTCAGACAACTCGTCGAGACCAAGGATGGCGATGATGTCTTGAAGTTCCTTGTAGCGCTGCAAGATTTCCTGCACGCGACGAGCAACTTGGTAGTGACGATCGCCAACGGTTTCTGGAGTCAAAATAGATGACGTTGAAGCCAATGGGTCTACAGCTGGGTAAATACCCAACGATGCGATTTGACGTGACAATTCCGTTGTTGCGTCCAAGAAGGTGAACGTGGTGAACGGAGCTGGGTCGGTGTAGTCGTCGGCAGGAACGTATACAGCTTGCAGCGAGGTAATTGAACGACCACGCGTTGAGGTAATGCGCTCTTGCAACTGACCCATTTCGTCAGCGAGTGTTGGCTGGTAGCCCACAGCTGAAGGCATACGGCCAAGAAGTGTTGATACTTCTGAACCAGCTTGAACGAAACGGAAAATGTTGTCGACGAACAACAACACGTCTTGGTTCTTCACGTCGCGGAAGTACTCGGCCATAGTGAGTGCCGACAAAGCAACGCGCAGGCGCACGCCAGGTGGTTCGTCCATTTGACCGAACACTAAGGCTGCCTTTTCGAACACGCCCGACTCTTCCATTTCCAAACGGAGGTCGGTTCCTTCACGGGTGCGCTCGCCAACACCGGCGAACACTGATACACCACCGTGCTTTGACGCAACGCGGTTGATCATTTCCGTAATGAGAACGGTCTTACCTACACCAGCACCACCGAACAAGCCGATTTTTCCACCAGCGAGGTAAGGGGTGAGAAGGTCGATGACCTTGATGCCTGTTTCG
>Ga0208811_1000305_pt1 | contig 13723 bp, 15 predicted proteins | sample Colrivmet1561A02_FD_187681 | JGI IMG/M metagenome (GOLD analysis project Ga0208811, IMG submission 187681) | Estuarine microbial communities from the Columbia River estuary - metaG 1561A-02 (SPAdes) (version 2) | ecosystem: Environmental > Aquatic > Marine > Intertidal zone > Estuary | place... | reverse complement strand
ACGAAAAGCACTTCTTATACACATGGTTATCCACAGGCTGTGGACGGTTTTCGGGTGTTTTTGGTACTTTTCGCCACTTTTTCTGTGGGAAATGCACCATAGCAGATTATCCACAGGGCAAAAAAATGGAGCCTTGGTTGGGAATGGGGGCTGGTCTCGCCTAGCCTTGCCGATGGTCACCCGAATCGACGTGCCGCTTCGCTCTTGTAGCCCCGGCCCTGCCTCTCGCGGTTCCCGTTCACCTTACATAATTCGAAAGATCCTGGACCCATGAAGCGTACCTTCCAGCCAAACAATCGTCGTCGCGCCAAAAAGCACGGTTTTCGCCACCGCATGAGCACTCGTGCAGGTCGTGAAATTCTCAAAAACCGCCGCGCCAAGGGCCGCTACCGCCTCTCCGCTTGATCGGACGCATTCACGAACACGCTATTTTTCGCCGTTTAGGGCGTGAAGGTGTTCGTGTGCGCGTGGGCTCTGTGTGGTGTTCAGTGCTTGTTGACCCTGCTCTTTCTCAGCCATGTGTGGCGTATGCCTTAGGGCGCCATACCGGTTCAGCCGTGGTGCGTAACCGCATCCGGCGCCAAATGAGAGAAATCTTGGCCGCAAACACGAGCCAGTTGGTTCCGGGGTATTACCTCATTGGGGCACACAAAGAAGCCACCGCAATGTCGTTTCAGGAACTCACCCACACCATGTTGCAACTCATCACTACCGCCAAACAGAAGGTCTCATGACCAAGCGCACCTTCAATGAGCGCTGCCTGGCGGCAATTGAGTTCTACCAAGGAGCTCGCTCGGGGCGGCCGTCACCGTGTCGGTTTTCCCCATCGTGTTCGTCTTTTGCTCACGAAGCTTTTGCGCTTCATGGCACTGCCCGCGGGTTTTGGCTCACCGCCAAGCGGTTGTTGCGGTGCCGCCCTTTTGGACCGTCGGGTTTCGACCCCGTGCCCGAAGTACATACATCTCATACCCATGAACTTTTAGGAAAGTAGAAAAATGTTTCAAGCAGCAGCCTGGCTCGTCAGCGTTTTTTATGGCTTGGTCCACAACTATGCATTCGCCATTGCTTTAGTGGCGGTTTCCATCATGCTTCTCCTCACCCCGCTCACATTGAAGAGCACCAAGGGCATGTTGGAAATGCAGCGTCTGCAGCCAGAAATGCGCAGATTGCAAGGGTTATACAAGAGCGATCGCCAAAAATTAAACGAAGAAATGATGAAGCTCTACCAAGAGCACAAGGTGAACCCTCTGGCCTCGTGCCTGCCGCTCATTGCGCAGTTGCCGGTGTTCATCATCATGTTCCGCGTGCTCAATGGTTTGTCGAAAATCGGCGACGACGGAACGTTTAACCCCAGCTATATCGCTAAAGATTCACAGCTGTACATTGCGCTCGACAAGTCGAAAGAGATGCTCGCTTTTGGCCTCGACCTTGCCAAGACTCCTGCCAAGGTGATGGGCGAAGACTTCGTGAAGGGCATTCCCTATGCCCTCATGATTGTGTTGTTGGCTTTCACTTTCTTTGTGCAGCAAAGGATGATTGCGTCGCGCACCACGAGTGCCTCGATGTCGCCAATGCAGGCCAAAATCATGCAGTACCTCCCTGTTGGGTTTGCAGTATTTCAAGTGTTTTTGCCCACCGGGCTCGTCATCTACTACTTCACACAAGCGATTGTTCGTATCTTGCAGCAGTGGTACATCACGAAGCGTTTCTATGGGCACGACGGCTCCATTGGTCGCCAGGCACAAGCCGCGAGCAAAGAGGCAAGCGAAATGGCCAAAGACGCGAAAGGTAAAGCGGGCAAGGCGGCCCTCAAGCCCGACAAGGTTGAAAAGCCAGCGCCAACACAAAGCAAGCGCGTGACGCCACCGAAGAACCGTCCCGCTCCGACCGGACGCCCGCAGCGGCCAATTCCGCCCTCAAAGCGCAAGAAATAAACTAAAAGTCTAATTTATTAACGTGAACACAGAACGAAGGATGAAGTCATGGAATGGGTAGAAACAACAGGTCGTAGCATCGACGAAGCAAAAAACGCCGCTCTCGACGCATTGGGAGTAGCCGAAGACGACGCCGAATTCGATATTTTGGAAGAGCCAACACAGGGTTTGTTTGGGCGTACACGCGGCGAAGCCCGTGTCCGTGCTCGCGTTCGCCCTACCCAAGCTCGCCAGAAAACAGAGCGTCGTAACCCACGCCGCAAGCCTGCAGGTGAGAAAAGCAACACCGACCAGGCCGCAGGCGAAGCACGCCCAGAGCGGTCAAATAGCCGTGGTCGCAACAACGATCGCCCACGCCAGGCAAAACCTGCTGGTGAAGGCAACCGCCGTCCACCACGTGAACCGCGTGAACCACGTGACGACGACCGTCCAAAGGGCGACCCCGTCGACCCCGCATTGGTGAGCGCTCAGGCAGTAACTTTCCTCACCGGTGTGGTGAATGCATTTGGTCTCGTTGGCACCGTGGTGGTGGAACGCGAAGGCGAAGAGCTCGAAGCACAAGTGAATGGCGACGATCTTGGTCTCTTGGTGGGCCCACGTGGCAACACGCTCTTGGCACTGCAAGACCTCACCCGCGTGGTGGCACAGCGTCGCTTGGGCGACCACGACACACGCTTGCGCGTTGATGTTGCTGGTTACCGCGAGCGTCGCCGCGATGCACTCACCCGTTTTGCCCTGAAAGTAGCGGGCGAAGTGGTGGAGTCGGGCCAGCCTCGCGTTCTTGAGCCAATGGCATCTGCCGACCGCAAAGTGGTGCACGATGCATTGTCTGAGCAAACTGGTGTGGTCACCCGCTCACGTGGCGACGATCCATATCGTCAAATTGTGGTAGAGCCAGCACCGTCTGGCGAGTAAGACACTTCTCGTGGCGCGCACCGTTCACGAGATCTTGACCGACGCACAACGCATCGGCGCGCTTGGCCTTCGCCCGATTAGCGAAGTCATCGAGCACGCCGGTGCGTTTGCTTTTGCACTCCCCGACTCCTGCCACAACATTGTTGACCTTGGGTCGGGCGCCGGAGTGCCCGGCCTGGTGGTTGCCGAGCTGCGACCCGAGTTGCATATCACCCTGGTCGACCGACGAGCCAAACGCACCGACGCCCTCGAGCGCGCCGTGGCATCGCTGGGGTGGGGTCATCGCGTTCGGGTGGTGTGTGCCGATGTGGCTGCACTCACCCGCCAAGATGAGTGGCGCGACACTTTCGATGCGGTCATGTCGCGCGGGTTCGGCCCACATGAAACAACCCTCAAGTACTCGGCGGCACTCGCGCGCCCGGGGGGAACAGTGCTGCTCAGCGAGCCACCGGCAGGAAGCAAGAACCGCTGGGATGCTGCCGTCGTGGCGGCGGCCGGGCTCGAGGGACCAGAGTTAGTACTGCACCTCGCCCGCTTCACCAAAAAAACGGAGCGTTGAAAAAGATCCCCAATGTTCCACGTGGAACATCCGTTATCAGTCAAAATGGGGGTCAAACGGGGCGAAACAGGAAGTTTTTGGGTAAAAACGATGTTCCACGTGGAACATTTTATTTCTCCATCCACCCGCCAGAGCGGCAGACGGGAGTAATATGGTTGCATGTCAACCTCCGCAACGGGACCCCGCATCATCGCTGTTTCCAACAACAAAGGTGGCGTAGCGAAGACCACCTCCACGGTCAACCTCGGCGCCTGCTTCGCAGAGATGGGGTTGCGTACCCTCATTATCGACCTCGACCCACAAGGCAATGCATCATCCTCGCTGGGCATCGATACCCGAGATCTGGAGAACACTATCTACGACGTGCTCATTCAAGAGGTGCCGTTGGAAGATGCGGTGGAACCCACTGCGGTAAAGAACCTCTTTATTGTTCCCTCCAACATCAACTTGGCCGGAGCCGAAATAGAACTCGTGTCGGCTTTTGGTCGCGAAAATCGCCTCCGTAACGCCATTGCCCCCGTCGCCGATCAGTGGGATTACGTGCTCATCGACTGCCCACCTTCAGTGGGGTTGCTCACCGTCAATGCATTAACTGCAGCAACGGAAATCATCACCCCAGTGCAGACGGAATACATTCCCCTGGAAGGCATTGAGATTTTGTTGAAGAACTTGCACCTCATTCGCAAGAACCTGAACCCCAGCCTCCCCGACCCCACCTTCTTGTGCGTGATGTATATGCGCAATAATTTGGCCGACCAGGTGGTGGCAGAACTACGGAATAAATTCGGAGAGCGTGTCTACAAGACCGTGATCCCCCGCAACGTGCGTTTGAGCGAAGCACCATCATTTGGACAGCCCATCACCACCTTCGACACCGGCTCTTCTGGTGCCAAGGCCTATCGGGCAGCAGCAAAGGAGATTGTCAATGGCGCGTAAAAGTGGATTAGGAAAAGGTCTCGGAGCTCTCATTACGGCAGACCTTGTTGAGAAAACTGAAGTAGGCGCAGCAACTGGGGTCGACGGCCCGCTCTTGCGCGACGTGCCCGTGCAGTCCATTGAGGCGAACCCCCATCAGCCGCGCGTGCATTTTGATGAAAGCGCATTGTCGGAACTCACCGATTCCATTCGTGCCATTGGCGTATTACAGCCCATCTTGGTGCGCCAACTAGCTGAGGGGAAATATCAACTCATCGCCGGCGAACGCCGTTGGCGTGCAGCAACGCGTGCTGGCCTTGCCACCGTACCTGCAGTTGTACGCCCCACCGACGATATTGCTTCAGTTGAGCAAGCCCTGGTGGAGAACCTCCATCGACAAGATCTCACCCCGCTCGAAGAGGCATCGGCATATCAGCAGTTGATGGACGACTTCGCCTTTACGCACGAGAAAATCGCCAGCCGTGTCGGGAAAAGCCGCTCGGCCATTACTAATGCATTACGCCTACTCACGTTGCCCCCCAGCATTCAGCATTTGTTGGCCGACGGGCGTTTAGCTGCAGGGCACGCCAAAGCAATTTTGGGAACTCCCGACCGAGCATTCCAAGAACAATTGGCACGCCGTGCGGTTGACGAAGGTTGGTCGGTGCGTGCAGTGGAAGACGCCGTACGTGAGCGCCAGGGCGGAAAGCCCATTGTTGAAGTAGACGAACCTGCGCAGCCCACAGGGAAGAAGCCGGCATTGCGACCACCTGGTTTGCTGGAACTCGAAAACCTCTTAAGCGAGTTTCTTGCGACCAAGGTGACGGTGGCAATGAACGGGAAGCGCGGCCGAGTGGGTATTGACTTTGCCGACCTGGAAGACCTCGAGCGGATCTATCGCAAGATGACCGAACAGGCCTAACGCACCATCACAAGTCTTTATGTCTAGATGAGGGTGACCTCAACCTCCCCTTGAGGTTACACACAGGCTGTGGATAACCATGGGGATAAAGCAGGGAAAACCTTGTGTACAGCGCGGGGATAAAGCTGTGGATAACTCTAGGGGGCAGTAGGCAAAGAGTGTTGCTTGATGACCGAAGCAATGGCATCGGCAACTTCCGGCCCGTGCTGGGTGATGACATCGAATGGTCCGAGGCTGCACATCACTGCTGGCATCCGCGTTTCGCGCAAGATAGGAAGTCGCATTCCGACGCAGTTGACGATGAGATTGGGCACAACGACTCGTAACGCATCGGCAATGGCGTTACTCAATAGTTCTCCACCAGCAGAACTAAAGCCGGGCACTGCATAAAAAGCAATGGTGCACTCGGGTTCGGCGTGCGCTTCGAGCCCAATATACGTATCGGCATGAAAGTGGTTTGCGGCCAAAACGTGGGCGGATACATCGGGTTCATCGACCAACATCACAATTTCATGTGCGTCACGTAATGCGCGGGAGATGAGGCGGGCGATGCCACTGAGTCCGCCGAATTGGCCCACCACAACACGGCGTAATTTTCTTTCGTCGCCTGTTGTACGAAAGCGCTCGGTATCGCGCAGTGAAGAGATCCCCGGGCCCTCTCCGGTTTGTGAGCTCAAGCGTTCAAGGGCAGTAACGGTGTCGGTACTGCATATGCCATCAATAGAAAGACCCGCATTTTTTTGAAACTCGCCAATGGCGTGGGCGAGAAGCGGTCCAAAGATGCCATCGACACGACCACAGTCGAACCCTAAACGCGAGAGCAGTGATTGCAGTTGTGTGACATCGTCGCCACGAAAGTTGGGAGAAGTGAGATACAGCATGCGATCACCCAGTGACCACGAAGCTTCCACAAGTGCATTCCATGCGGCGATATCGCAGACGGCGTCGGTGCGCAGACCACGAGATGCTTGGAATTCAACGAGTGCTTTTTCAGTGGCAGCACAAAAGAATCCCTCTTCATCGAGAGAGTGTTGAATGAAGCCACAACTACGTAACCGCCGCTGGAGATCGCGGACGGTCTCGTTGCGTTGGCCAGCAGTTAGTGGGAAGGGGTCAGAAATTCTGACAACTCCTGCAAGAGTGCGCCCTTGCCTTTTGCGCCAACAAGGCGCTTCACAAGTTCGCCATTGTTGAACAACAACAATGTAGGAATGCTCATGACGTTGTAACGCTGTGCAATGTCACCGTGATCATCAACATTGAGTTTGCTCACGACGAGCGCATCTTTTTGCTCAACAGCAATTTCTGCAAGAATCGGCGCAATCATTTTGCACGGGCCACACCATTCGGCCCAGAAGTCGACAAGAACAGGTTTGCTTGAACCATTTACTGTTTCGTCGAATGTAGAACTGGTGAGAGTAACAATGCCGTCTGCCATGGTGGCTCCTTTTTTCTTCTCGATAAGTGAAGTCTAGGCGAGAGAAGCGTGCTCTGACTCGAGCCAGCGCTCACAATCGATAGCTGCCATACAACCCGATCCTGCTGCGGTAATTGCTTGGCGATAGGTGTGGTCTTGTACGTCGCCACAGGCGAAAACTCCAGGAATATTGGTGTACGACGACCCTGGGCGAGTAGCAAGGTACCCATTTTCTTCCATGTCGAGAACACCCGTGAATAAGCCAGTATTTGGCTTATGGCCAATAGCGATGAAGAGCCCCGCCACGTTCATTTGCGAACGTTCGCCGGTGACGGTGTCTTCAAGCACGATGCCCTCGAGCATGTCGGTGCCTTGCAGTTCAACAACTGCACTATTCCATTTGAACTCAATGCGCTCGTTGTTTTCTGCGCGATCGCGCATAATTTTTGACGCACGCAATTCAGAACGACGATGCACGATGGTGACTTTTGAAGCGAACTTGGTGAGGAAGGTTGCTTCTTCTACCGCGCTGTCGCCGCCACCCACTACAACAATTTCTTTGCCACGGAAAAAGAAACCGTCGCATGTTGCACAGGTAGACACACCGTGACCAACGAGTGCGGTTTCATTGGGAAGACCCAACATCAACGACTGCGCACCGGTGCTCACAATGATGGAGTCGGCGGTGAACTCTTGATCGCGCGTCCAGACGCGAAAGGGTCGTGCAGAAAAATCGACACGCGTCACTTTGTCGGTGAGAAAAGTTGCGCCAAAACGTGCTGCTTGCTCACGAAAACGACCCATCAGTTCTGGGCCCATAATGCCGTCAGGGAAGCCAGGGAAGTTTTCTACTTCGGTGGTGAGCATGAGTTGCCCACCAGGCTGGTCGGTGGTGGAAGAGGGCTCGCCTTCAATAATGAACGGGCTGAGGTTGGCGCGAGCGGTGTATATAGCTGCAGTGAGACCAGCAGGCCCTGAGCCAATGATGAGAACGTGATGATGTGTTGCCATAAGAATCTCCGAGGAAATAGTGAGAGTTAGGAATTGAGTTCGTCAGATTTACGATGTTGCTTGCGCGCAACGAGTAGACCGATGAGGAAAAAAAGACTGCCCAAGATGAGGTATGAAGACCATACGGCAGTGGTGCGCGAAAACGCGGTGTCGAGTGCGGCTTGTAAAGCCCGTGTTGCGCCAATGGCAAAAAGCACGACCATGATGACAACGCCAGTGGCAACTAAAAAGCCATAAACGATGCCGCGCACCACAGTGATGACGGGGCGCGTGGTGCGATCGCGCACAAAGCCCACCCACTTGTCGATACTGGCGACAGTGTTCCGCGCCCAATCGGGGTCGGTGAAGGGGTTGGAGAGCACGTAATCAGCCTAATGGCTAAAGGTGTTTCTCTTCGGGAACAGTTACTTGGCAGGTACTTGCCACAAGATGGCGCAGGTGTCGGCGTTGTACACCGTGAGTGTGGCAACACCATCGCGCACTTCTTTTGCCACGAGTGCAGGAGGAGTACCCATGACGAGGAAAGTGTCGGTGGTGGAATCGACATCTGCGCTCGCACATGTGCGGGTATCGATGCTCGGCGACGGCGCAGCGTTTTTCACTAAGGAAACGTCGGATGGTGCATTGTTTCCACGTTGCCCGATACCAAGCCCCAGTGCGAAAAGACCAACGGCGGCAACAGCACTGAGTGCAATGAAGACACGATTGGGGCGGCGAGATGCGAGTGACACCACATTGTTGGGCACATCGGTGTTCGTGCTGGCAAGGTGGCCAAGGGCAACGGCGATGTGTTGGTCGCGCAACTGGGGGTCGGGGGTCGTTCCTAATTGACGCAACGCAGCCTCGAGTGGGCCATTGTCGGTGGGGTCAAGAGAAGGTGTGGTCATGATGATGAACCCGGGGGCTGAGACGACGGGGTACCTAAGTTTGGTTCGTCTGGAGGTGAAAGTGTTGTCGGGTCGGCCAATTTCTCGGCGAGGAGCTTTTTGCCCCTGGCCAAGCGCGACCGGACAGTACCCACAGGAACCTCAAGCACAGCGGCAATCTCGGCGTAATCGAGGTCTGAGATGTAGCGCAAGACCACCGCGGCACGAAATTCATCGGGCAGGCTGCCGAGGGCTTGGGCTACCCGCGACGAGTCAACAAGGTGTTCAGCAAGCACAGCAGTGGGGTCGACAACATGTTCACTTGCCACGGTGTGGGCACTTGCCGCGTCGTTTAAGGGAACAGAACCGCCATGGCGGCGAACGCGGCGAATTTCATCGATGGCTGAATTTGTTGCGATGCGGTAGATCCAAGTCGACAATGCGGCCTTCCCATCGAAACGGGGGAGGCCTTTGACGATGGCAATGAGGGCGTTTTGTACCGCATCGTCAGCACTTTCTCGGCTGAGCAACATGCGGTGACACACCGAGTGAATGGCGCTGTAGTGCGTGCGCAACAGCTGGTCGACTGCTGAAGTGTCGCCCGACTGGGCGCGTTCAAGAAGGCGCTCAGTGTCCATGAAGCAAGGTTAGCCAGACCACGTTCTTACGGTGCAGACGCCGAAACAAAGCTGATGTCGTTGATGACACCTTGAAAAGGGTTTTTTGTCGAACACTGCGGGCTGCGGGCTGCGGATCGTAAGTAAACAAGGATGTACTGAGAAGGTGTTGAGATCGTGAAAGTGGCTTCGCCTGGGTTCTCGCTTGTCGAACGAGCGAGTGCAGGCCCCCAACTGTCCACTTTGCTCGGCAAGGAGTCGGAATAACCATAAACATCAACTTCCCAAGGGGCATAGCCGAAATCGACAGACAGTGTTCCTGTGCTACGACCCGACAATTCCGCAACAAATCCCACACCATCTTTGCTTCCGAAGTGATTGTTGCCGTAGCACACGGTGCGCCACTGAGTTCCCGACTTGCCATCGCGCAAATTGGGGATGAGGTCGTCATTTTCAGAGTTGTCATCGCCGTCGGGGTCATAGCTACTGACATTGACGATGTTGACTGGCCCTGTTGCAACCGGCGTGGTGGAGGCACTTGCCACAGGAGTCTTTGTGGATGGCGATGACACACTGCGCCATAACACCACTCCAGCAAGCACAACACCAATGACCACTGCCGCTGCCAACATCGATGTTGGGGTGATGCGATGAGCACGTTTTTCCAAAGCTTTGTTCACTGGCCGTGATGAACTTGTGCTGCGTGCAGTGTCGGTACGTGGAGTCGGATTACTGATAACTGGTTCGCCGGGAATAGTTGTTGGCGTTGTTGTTGGAGATGTCGCAGGTTCAAGATCGCGCAATATCTCTCGTGCACTTTCGGGCACGGCGTTGCCATCTGGGGGTGTTAAACCCGTGGGCGTTCCATCTAAACCAATTTCGCGTGCGCGATACAACGCGGCGCGCACAGCTTCGCCAGATGGCTGACGTTGTTCGGGGTCGCGGGCGAGCATTTGATGAATGATGTTCGCTACTAGTGGTTGCAGCGTGGGGCGAATTTTTAAAATATCGGGTGCATCGCCTTGCACACGCGCAAGTGCAGTTTCCACGTCGGTGCCGCCAACGAATGGCACACGACCCGCCAAGCATTCATAAAGTACGAGGCCAAGTGAGTACAAATCTGCACGCCCGTCTAGTTTTTTGCCACTTACCTGCTCGGGCGATAAGTACTTTGCTGTACCCATCATGATGTTGTCGTTGGTGAGATCCGATTCGTTGCCGCTTAAAGTTTTTGCAATACCGAAGTCGGTGAGTAACACACGACCAGCGGGGGTGATGAGAATGTTTGCCGGCTTAATATCGCGATGCACAAGATCTTTTGCGTGTGCTGCATCGAGTGCAGTTGCTACTGCCATACCTATGTGAACAGTGAGACTAGGACTAATGCGATGTCGTTTGTCGAGTAGTTCACGCAGACTTTGCCCGTTGATGTATTCCATGACAACTGCTTGACGGCCAGCATCTTCGACGACGTCGTACACCGTCACGATGTTCGGTGAACTCAGTGCAGCTGATGCTTTTGCTTCACGCCGAAAGCGCTCATTTCCTACGTGGTCGTTGTCGTGATGCGCGCGCATTACTTTGACAGCTACGTCACGGTCGAGCGAGGTGTCTTTCGCTAACCACACTTCTGCCATGCCACCTTGACCGATGCGACGTACCAATCGATAGCGCGCACCAATAAGCGTGTTGGGTACAAGTGAAGGAGACATTGCTGTGCATCACGCTAGTTGCGCAGCGTTGCGCGATTGAGGCAATGCGATGGGGAGAGGCGTTTTTATTCTGCGTCGAAAAATGCAACACCGATGGTGCCACGTCCGGCATGTGTGCCGATGACCGCACCAATGTCGCCAACTTCGATACTGCCTGAGTAAACCTGACGCAGCGACGAGAGGAAAGCATCGGTGTCGTCGCAGTCGGCTTGCAAGACGGCGAGGTCAGAAATATTTCCGTGCTCTTTCACTTTTTCAATTAAGAACGCAAGTGCCTTTGAGCGGGTGCGCTGGCGACCACCCTCTTCGACTTTGCCGCCACGCACGTCGATAATGGGCTTAATAGAGAGCGCCGATGCCAACAAACCCTTCACACCACTAATGCGGCCACCTTTTTTCAGGTTTTCCAAGGTGTCGAGTGCGCCGTAAACGTGCACACGATGGCTGAGTGACTTGGCGAGCTCGGCAACTTCACTGAGGCTTGCACCTTGGGCTGCTTTCGTTGCACATGAGGTGGCGATGATGCCTTGACCCATCGACACACTGCGTGAATCGACTACTTGTACCGATAAAGGGTTTGCTGTGTCTTCGCCCACGAGGCGAGCAGCAATTTCTGCGCTTTGCATTGTTGCCGATACCGCAGATGACAACGAGACCACGAGCACACCTGTTGCACCTTCGCTTTGCAGGCGACGGTAGGCAGCTTCAAATTGGCCAGGTGAAGGGGCAGCTGTTTCTGGAAGGACAGGAGACGCGGTGCACTTCGCCCAAAATTCTTTCGGGGTGAAGTCTTCACCGTCGATGTAGTCGGTGTCGCCGAAGCGAATGGTGAGGGGAACAACAACAATCTTGTGTTGCTCAATGAGATGCTGAGGAAGATCACAGGCGCTATCGGTAACAATTCGAATCGTCATAATGCTTCTACCGTAGTGCTTTATTCCGCGGTGATGAGTGCTGCGAGCGCACGTCGGCGCCGTGAACGCCAGTTGTGTGCCCACCATGTGAGGAGAACAATGATGGCAGTTGCACTGACCACAAGACCAAGACCCGCAAGGGCACTCACCCGGGCGGTGACCTTGAGCTCCTCGGTGAGTGGGCTATTGCCATTCGGGGTAAAGAGTTGAAAATAGACCGGGAAGCGGCCGTTGCTGCGCGCCACCACTTTCACCGCAATGTTGGTGCTGGAATTGGCAGGTAGTTCAATCTCTTGAAACCTTTGAGGGAACGTGAGCTTTGCACTGCGATAGCGCAGAGTGACCTTCAGAACCGAGGAGCTGGAGTTTTTCACTTGTAGCTGAATTTCGCTGTTGTGCCCGCTCAAGGTGAAATCGGTCGATTTCGGCAAACTCACTGCGCCGCGTACATCGGAAAGAGAGGAGGAAATGGCGCTGGTATACGCCGCACTTTGGGCTGGCGTCACGGTACGGGCCGCCGAGTAAGCGATGAGGGCATTCCAGGTGACGCTGCGCGGGTCATTTGCCACGAGCATTGATGAGGTATTTGCAATGCGGGGCAAAAGTTTGTCGAGAGTGGCTTTCAAGGCCACTAAAGAGGTGTCTTCGTTCGCGCGTAAAGCAATGGGTTGGCTTGAAGCAACGGTCGAGGGAAGGACGGGTTGAGAAGTAAAGGCAAGCACGGGGCTGGAATTAATGATGCGGAACAATTGACGCATCACGACCACGTTCATGATTTCTCCTGTTGATGAACTGAGGAGAACTTGACGTTGTTGAGGCGCTGTGGAGGTAAATGAAATTTCCTGGCGCTGAACGATGAGTTCGGCCGATATGCGCGTGGCACGTTCGAGGGGAGTGAGCGCATCATTTTCCATCACGCTCGCGTAGTGCGGATCGGCGGCATAGATCGACAGCGATCCGCCATCGGGGAGCTTGGCGGAGTACGACACCGCCGAGTCAAGCGGAGCGTCGAAAGATTTTTGAGCGCTGGGCGTGAGAATGACCTGGCGCGTTCCTAGGTCGCGCAACAACGTGGCTCCGGCTGTTGTGAGTGGGTCGGCAAGCACCGCAGTATCGCGTAACGGGGCTTTTTGCAGCAAAGCAGTGGTGGCATCTTCGCCTGCAGTGAGTTGTCGTGCAAAGAGCTCTTGGAGTTCGGCGTGGCCAATTGCGCTGGGGTTGTACGGCACTTGAGTGGTGGCACTCAAAGTATGTATATCGAGCAGATCGCGAATGTCATCGAGGAGAAGTTTGTCTTCAGTAGAGGGAGACACCGCGAGCGCATTGAGCAGTTCAGGTTGGAGCATGAGCAGTGAACCTTGGCCAACACCAGCAAAGGCATCGGAAAACTTCTGCAAAACGCCACGCGCCTCAGCACTGAGTGCAATGGTGCCTGTGGTGGTCACGCTTGGAGGTGCAGTGACAGTAACAACGGGGAGCACACCAAGGCGGTCTTGTGGGGTGAGTACGGCTGCTTCACTTCCCGAAAAATGATGAACGAACGTAGTGGTAGTAGCACGCGATTCATTACCGACATACACAGTAAAGGTCAATGGATACACACCTGATTGATTCATATATAACGCAGCTGTTGCTGATGTTTTTGTGGTGGTAGGTAATTCCACTATGAATCGGCCGGCAGAATTTCGTGTGATGCTCAGCGTGTTGATGCGAATACCGTCGAGTGGTTCTGGCACCACATTTTTCTCGGTGATATTGCGAAATGCTTCACGCGATTGAATGCGTTTCGATAAGACAACATCAAGTTCAATGTTGTCTTGCGGCGCAAGGGGTTTTCCGTTGTCGGCTATTGCAACAACAAAACGCATAGTGGCGTTATCGAGAACGGTAAAGCTCTGTTGCGTTAACCCAATAGAAATTTGTCCAATAGGTAAAGGAGAT